>Ga0307476_10002834_pt1:2500-10276 | contig 10276 bp, 7 predicted proteins | sample atmos_gasesECM2C_2_FD_203314 | JGI IMG/M metagenome (GOLD analysis project Ga0307476, IMG submission 203314) | Hardwood forest soil microbial communities from Morgan-Monroe State Forest, Indiana, United States - atmos_gasesECM2C_05 | ecosystem: Environmental > Terrestrial > Soil >...
GATCGAACTCGAACGTTGTGATTCCGGCGCCAGGGTCCACGAACCAGTCTTGCTCGCCGAGAACTGACGCAAGCACTTTCGGAAGTCCAAGCTCGAAGAAGAGTTTGAAGTCTTTCTGCTGCAGAACCCTAACCTTCCGATGCTCGGACCTCGCCTCCATCGCCTTACGAAGGTTCTTGTTTCCGCGAAGATTCGAATTCAGGTGGCCTCTTAGCATGCCGAGGTAGCTGTCTGGAAGGTTATGCGGGCCGACTTGGGTCGTAAACATCAGGCTAAAACCAGGCAGTGAATGTGGGGCCAAGTGTGGCCCTGTCAATTCACGCCGCTGCCACGCGAACACACGGCGCAAGGCGTTCACGACCCTGCCTGGAAACGGGTCCTTAGCTTTGAAAATAAACTCCTCTAGATCCAGATTGATTACGTCGAAGGGGAACTGTCGTATGAAATCGCGCCGTTGCGAGAGGAGTCTGAGTTCGTTTCGTGTCTTAGCGGTATTTGGCAGCTGCGTTTTTTCGTCGAGGCTCAGGCGAGGATCTGCCTCTTCGTCAGGGTCCTTCTTTAGCACTAGCTCGACGAAATCGCCGTTAAATCCGGTCGCGCCCGGTATTCTCTTTAGTGTTTCGTCGACGGCCGCGGGACTCTGGTCGAAAAAGACCACGGTGTCGAATCGGTCAGTCGTAGATCTGGAAAGAACTTTGGCAACGTCAAGCATTAGGACGTCGACAGCTCCAATGGCACAAAAGGTAAAATACTTTAGCCTTCTTTGCGATTGTTTGCGAGGGCCTTGTCTGACCGATTCCAGTCGCTCCTTACATAGAGGGAGCCACCCGTGAGTGCGAACGTACTGCTTGAATAAACAGTCCTCGTACGGGAATGTTTTTACGCCTTCTATTGCCATTTGGCTAAAATGCCTAAGAGGAGCTCTCGGAACCTTTCGCGTTGTGCGCCAGAGTCCGGCTGTTGAAGAGCGACTTCGAACGCGCCCATTATTGCCGACGCGAGATCCCTCTGCGATTTCTTGGTTTTTAGCGTGTCGGACGGCGGAAGACGCAGAATCATTTCTCCATCGTGTTTTTTCACGTCAGCGCGGGGCTGTTCCTTGTCTGAGACGGGACGCCTGCTGAGACGCACAGGGCTTCCGACCACTGAGGAAAACGTTTGGGCCAACCGGGCGCGTCGTTCAGAAGTCCGCTTTTTCGCCCGTGCTTTCGTCCGAATTTCAATTTGCTTGTAGACCTCCCGAAATATGTCCTGATGGAGCACGCTGTGAACGTACGCCTGTAGGGCTCGGAATTCGGGATGAAACCTGTTGAAGCTGTCCCGGTCGATGTTCAATGCGTCTTCCAGCCCGTCGTCGACAAAGATCTCTCCTGTTAGCCACCGGCTGCGCGGCCCTTCGTTGTACCGATAATCCAGCATTGACGGGTCGTAGTAGCCAATTGCTACGTCCTTGATTCGTATCAATATGCCGCGAAGCTCGTCCGGCCGCAGTGATAAGGCCTCTTGGATAAGGAGGTAGCCATGAAAGCTAAGTTGGTTGCCGAAAATAGTTAGCTTTTGTGGCTTGATCCGCTTATACGTATAGCCTGCGGGATTGCCGCTGAGGGAAACTGGCTTGGATATCTGAATTCCATCGACAACCACACTGAAATCATACTTTGTTAGCCGTTTGTAATCTGCTCTGGCTAGGCCGCGAGGTAAGGCGTCCGGGCTTACGTACGGGATCGGGCATGACGCTGACAGTTCCCAGAGAAGTCGCCAGTAATCACCTAGTTCTTGAAGGGAGCGGACTTTTTTTGTGATTTCTATTGCCTTTTTCCAGTCCTGTGGCGGCTCTTCAAACTTCTCAAACTCAAGAGATTCTTGGAATGCCTTTGTAAAGGTTGGATGGATGTCGTCAGCAAGGATGAGGGTCCCGGGCTTTATCGACTCAAGATCGACCTCCTCGAACTCATACGTCCCGACGTCGACTATCTTGGGGCTTCTGTTCTGATCGATACGCTTTCCAAGCAGGTCGTAGAGTCGGATGCGAGCTCTGAAACCTTTTCCGTTCTTGGTCTTTGAGGTGACGGTAAAGCCACCGCATATCTGCGCAATTCCCAACATCCCAATGCCGAGTCTTCCAATGACCTTCCGCCCGCGAATCAGCTTTTTGTTTATGGGTCGCTTGAGGCTGTTCCCGATCCCGCCTTCCATCAGTTCCTTGAACTGATCGTGTGTGAAGCCATCCCCGTTGTCCTCTACGGACAACTGAAAAAATTTCGGGTAGTTCGTGCCGATGCTGACAGCCCGGGCATTGGCGTCCCAGGCGTTGCTTACAAGTTCGCGAAGGGCGCTCGCGGGGCTTCGGTACAGTCCGCGGCTCAGGTGTGCTAGAGCCTTTTCGTGTACACGTATTGGGCTAGGCATTTTTCGGAGACGGTCGCAGGATCAGAATATTTTCATCTATTTGCCGGGATGTGCTGGTTGACCATCGGTGCCGCCAGTGTCTGATTCCAACGAGTTCATATCCGTTTCGCTCAGCCAAACCGGCCAGAATGTTCGCGGTCCGAATATGCACTCCCAAGTAAGATGACTGATCGCCGACAATATACGCGCAGACGGCGTTTGGTGCCAGTACTTTGCGAAGACTGCGCAGGTGGCGAACAATCCCACCGAAATATTCTTCTACGATTCGCGGGTAAAGACGTGCGAAGCCATAGGTCTTCCCGTTCACGGCCGTCTGAACGCGGCCTACAAGGGAATGAACCCGTGGTTCGCCTTCGACGTATTCTCGGTCGTTGTCTGCGCTGTACAAGCCTTTCGTGTGTGAGCGAATCATCGTGCTCTTGATTGTCCTAAGAGTGGCTCTGTCGACGACATGCTCTAGGAAGGCCAGCTCCATGCGTGTGTTCCTTGTATAGTCGTGCTCGGCCGGATAGGGAGGCGAGCAAATCACGATATCGAAGTGACTCCTCCTCGTTAGCAGGCGATGACATTCGCGGGAGTCGCCCAAAATAACGGTAGCCCTGCCTGAATGCGCCGCGGCAAGCACGCGAAGGTCGGAAGCCATGGTTTCGACCCGATCGATGAAGCCGCCCAGCACATCTGGCGCAGTTGCCCGCTTGGCACAGTAGAGTTCCGGCCCGAATTTCAGATTGGAGCCGTCTTTTATCACGCAGGCCAGCAGTGCCAACACTAGCAATCGCCGATACTTCGTCGAGGTTTTTAAAGCTTGGACGGCATGTTTAATTGCAAGGGCTTCCAATAAAGGCTCAACTTCGATCCAGCCGCGCTTGAGAAAACCGGCCTGCTCCAGGTAGCGAAATGTAGGGTCGGCTGCCAGCGTCCTTATGTTAAAGTGGCGTTCGTACGAGGTTTCTACTTCGTCGAGCAGTTCAAGGACGCGCGTTGAGTCCAGACGCCAAGTAGTCTTTACTTGGGCGGCAAAGAGGGTCGCGGGGTTTGCGTCGACTCCAATGCAGTTGATGCCCTGCTTCATGCATTCGACAAGGACGGTCCCCGTTCCGCAAAACGGGTCCAACACTCTACTCTGTCGCGATGCCCCAAAATCGGCCAGTAAGTCCGATACCAAGTGATCCGAGAATCCAAGGCGGAATCGATACCAATCGTGAACCTCTCCGTTCAGCATCGATTGCTGCGAAGGAGCTGGGGATGGCGAGAGTTCTGTCGACCCGAGAGCGTGCATCGCTTGGATCGATTGTAAGCTCAATAGTCAGCTTTGTCGATCGCTGGCCCGTTCCCATCGCGGCACCTCTCATTGGTTGCGGAGTTGGTGCCAGGCTTCTCGGTATTGGCTGTATTTGGATTCTTTTAGGTGGGGGGAGAGGGTGATGTGGATTTGGTTGTGGAGGGCGGCGGTTGGGATTATGTACCAGGTGTCGGTTTCGATTACGTAGGCGGCGATGAAGTCGACCTGGCTTGGGGCGTAGGGGAGTTTGTTGTGGGTTACGTGGCATTGGTAGGAGCGTCCGCGTTTGTATTTGGTGCATTTGACCTGGACGCGGAGGAAGCGGCCGTTGTGTTCGACGGCGAAGTCGTAGCGGGCCATGTCTCCCCAGGGCTTGGCGATGCAGAGTCCGTGCTCGGCGGCTCGGGCCATGAAGCGGAGTTCGGCCCATTCGCCCCGGAGCTTGGGGTGTTGGATATCGATACCTTGATTTGTCATTTTTGCCTGAATTTTGAAGGTCAACGGCGGCGGACAGGAGTGTCCGCCCCACACGGGCATGAAAAACGCGGCCTTTTGGGGCCGCGCTGGCTTAGCTATTGATTGTAGCTTTATTATATCACGTGGCAATGGGTAAACCCGCCAAAATCTGAAGATTATATTTGTATGGGCTGCATGGAGTTGGGAGGAATTGGGTGGTTTTTGGCTATTGACAAGAGTTTTCCCGAATCGGGAAAGCACGAGCGCGGACGCTCGCGCCCACGAAGGCAAGCTACGCTCGACTAGACAGCCGGGGTGGTTTTCCCCACGTCAACGGCAGCGGACAGGAGTGTCCGCCCCACACGATCAGTGGAATTCTAGAGTCACGAACTTGGCTTCCTGTTTGCCCGTGTTGGTTAGGGTGTGGGTGTAGCCGCCGGCGAGCCACTTCACGTCGCCGGACTTGAAGTGTCCGGGCATTGGGCCCTGGCCTTCGACGTCGCTGCGTATTTCGAGATCGGTGACTGCGACGATCAGGTGCGGGCCGGAGTGGTGATGGCTGGGCACAGTTGCGCCGGGTTGCAACTCGATCTCGGAGACGCGCACGCCGTCTTGTACGAAGATGATGTCCTGGGTGCCTCCGGTTAGGACGTGCAGGCCGCGCTCTTCGTCCCACTTTGCGGGAGGAGTTTTGTGCGCGGCTTCGTCCTGCAGGAGTTCGATGGTGACGTTGCGGAATGGGGCGTCGGAGAGATTGCGGGCGATGTGAGCGAAGTTGCCCGGGGTAAAGCGAGTTTCACCATCTTGCAATTTCACTTCGACTGGCGGCTTTCCTTTGACTTCATTTGAGAGGTCCGCGGCGCCGAGCGTTACATAGACATAATCGTGGCGATGGATGTGCATGAGCGTGGCGTCATGCGGCGCGACCTCCACCTGGAAGACGCGCACATATTGATTTTCGAGCGCCAGATGATGACGCGGCTCGGCGGTGATCTCGACCTCCGAGGTCTGTTGCGCAACCAGCGCCAGCGCAGCGAGTAAAAGGATGGGGAACAACACGCGTCGTTTCATGAGAGCAGATTCTAGCACTGGATGCGCGGGTGGAATGATTTAGACTTTTTGCTGTGGCCGATCTGGGCAAACTGCTGGTGTTCCTCGGCGGGACTGTCGTCATCGTTGGGCTGGTGCTGGTTCTGCTGGGACGGACTAATCTTCCGATTGGGCGGCTTCCTGGCGACGTTGTTTATCGCGGAAAGAATACGACTTTTTATTTTCCGCTGGCGACTTCGATTGTGATCAGCGTGGTGCTTTCGATTTTGCTGTACGTGATTGGAAGGTTGAAAAAGTAGCATTCAGCAATCAGCATTCAGCAAGTTCGGCGCTGCGAGCCTGGGATTTTGCGCCTGCCCTGAGAAAACCTGCATTGGCTGAGTGCTGACTGCTGACTGCAAGCTCCAAACACTGCCTGCGGTACACTCCTTATTCATGGCTTCCGCGGATCAGCTCGGGTTCAGTTTCAGGCCGGCGGAGCGGCGCACCTGGACGGTTCGCGATCTGGTGGCCGCGGTTCGCACTCACCTGGAGCGCGAATACGGCGACGTCTGGGTGGAAGGCGAGATTTCGAATTTCCGGGCGCACGACTCCGGGCATCTCTACTTCACACTCAAAGATCGGAACGCGCAGATTCGCGTCGTGATGTTCCGGTCATCGGCGCGGTTGCTGCGGTTTCGTCCCGAAGACGGCTTGCAGGTGGTGGTGCGCGGCCGGGTCACCGTTTATGAAGACCGCGGCGAGTTGCAGATGTCGGCGGAGTACGTCGAGCCTAAGGGTGCAGGGGCTCTGCAGATCGCGTTTGAGCAGCTGAAAGCCAAGCTGGAGGCGGAAGGACTGTTTGACTCGGCGCGCAAGAAACCGATTCCTCCGCTGCCGTCGAAAATCGGTATTGTGACTTCGCCGCAGGCGGCGGCGCTGCGCGACATTCTGAATATTCTGCGGCGACGCCACGACACGGCTGGGGTTCTGATTTTTCCTGCGCAAGTACAGGGCGAAGCAGCCGCGCTCGAAGTCACAGCCGGGATTCGCTACTTCAATAAGGCGCGCAATGTGGATGTCATCATCGTGGCGCGCGGCGGAGGCTCGGCGGAAGATCTCGCGGCGTTCAATCACGAAGGGCTGGCGCGTGCGGTGGCGGCTTCGCAGATTCCTGTGATCTCCGCGGTGGGGCATGAGACTGATTTCACCATCCTTGATTTTGTCGCCGACCTGCGAGCGCCCACGCCGTCCGCGGCGGCGGAGCTGGTCATACGTTCGCGGCTGGAGGTGGATGACCAACTCGGGGGGCTGCGGCGGCGGCTCGACAAGGCCATGCGATATCAGTTGCTTATGGCCCGGCAGAATCTGACCGAATTGGCGCAGCATGGCGCCTTTGCTCGCATGATGGACCTGATTCACCGGCGCGAGCAGCGCTTGGATGACCTGGTGAATCGGCTTGCCCATGGGCAGCGCGATGTGTTCGAGAAGCAGCGGCGGAGGTTCGAAAGCTTGTCCGCCGCGGTGCGGCACTATGATGTGCGACGGGTGCTGGGGGGCATGAAAAAAGATCTGGACGCGCGGACTACGGCGATTCTCTCCGCGGTCCGCAACCTGCTGCTCGAGCGCAAGGTTCGCCTGGAACGGATGGATACAGCTCTGCAGGCGCTCTCTCCGCTGGCCATTCTCGAGCGCGGATATGCTTTGGTGTTCGACGCTTCGGGAGTGCTGTTAAAGGATGCTGCCCAGGTGAAGTCCGGAGACGAGATTTCGGCGCGGCTGGCGAAGGGGACGGTTAGCGCGACGGTGAAGAAGGGGCGCGGATGATTGTTTTTTTTTCAAGCCACATTTGACGCTGCTGCTTGAGCGGCGCTGGTCCCGGCCAAAACCGCTGCCGAGCTCTGCTCGGCTGGACGGGCGAGGCGCCCATCCCCACAAAGGCATCTTCGATCCATAGACAAGCCTGTACAGGAGGACTGACTCCCACGTCGCCGCGTCGCTTGCCTCAGTGCGGTTGCCTGCTTATACTTCTTGAGGTTTGCCGCCAAGTCGGAGGAACATGCCTGGGAACCGGCACGACACCCGGCTCTCGGATTACAATCATCGAGCTATCGAATTTTTCGATGGTTGCCATCGAATTGCTTTCTTTAATGCGCCATCATCAAATCGCCATCATTGGAGATCTCTATGACCACCGCCACCAAGTCGGTTTCGCTGGAGCAGGAACTTAATCCTACCGAGGCGCAGACTGCGCGATTTGATCTGGCCGCGCAGAAACTTAATCTGGATGAGGGATTGTGGAAGGTGCTGCGCTATCCCACGCGCGAGCTGATCGTGCATATTCCTGTCGCCATGGACAATGGGACGCTCGAAGTCTTCACCGGCTTCCGGGTGCAGCACTCGATTGCGCGTGGTCCCTCCAAGGGCGGCATCCGCTATGCCCCCGACGTTACTCTCGACGAGGTACGCGCACTCGCCGCCTGGATGACCTGGAAGTGCGCGGTGGTGAATATTCCTTTTGGCGGCGCGAAGGGTGGCGTGATTTGCGATCCGCATAAGATGTCGATCGGCGAGCTGGAGCGCATGACCCGCCGCTACAC
>Ga0307476_10002835_pt1 | contig 10276 bp, 10 predicted proteins | sample atmos_gasesECM2C_2_FD_203314 | JGI IMG/M metagenome (GOLD analysis project Ga0307476, IMG submission 203314) | Hardwood forest soil microbial communities from Morgan-Monroe State Forest, Indiana, United States - atmos_gasesECM2C_05 | ecosystem: Environmental > Terrestrial > Soil > Temperate...
AGAGAATCCTGAGAGCATCACAGAAGACCGTATGATGTCGCTGTGCGGGGACCGAGAAGGAAATGTTTGGGTGGGCTTGTATGTGAGCGAACCCAACTTTTTCCGTACTGAAAAAGCACCCTTCATGCCTCTGCGTGTTATGGGAAGCAATCCCCGCAGCCACGGCGAAAACATTGTAGGTGCCGTCTATGAAGACCACGACCAGATTCTGTGGATGGCGACGACAGGAGCGCTGAATCGCATCAATCGAAGAGCTGGAGAGTCCACCGCTTACCAGCCTCCCGGTCAAGGACTGTCGAGCGATGTAATTGCGATCACCGAAGATCGGGGCGGCGGTCTGTGGATCGGATCCTACGGCGCCGGACTGAGCTGGTTCGATCGGCGAACCGGACGTTTCAAGACCTATCTGCACGAGGCAGAGAACCCATCCAGCTTGAGCAGCAACATAGTGAGCCGGATGCTGATCGATCATGCGGGCACCATGTGGGTCGGAACCTACAATGGTCTTGATCGATTTGACCCTCGGAACGAGAGCTTCATTGTTTACAAGCAGGACGCTAAGAGTGACGACGAGGTGTATGCCAATTTTAGTGAGGACAAAAGTGGGTTCCTATGGATGGGCGGCTGGCGAGGTTTGAACCGTTTCGATCCGAAGACTGCTCAATTCACCGTCTATCCACACAGAGTGGATGATCCCAGTTCCTTGAGTGACAACACCGTTACCTCAACTTATGTTGATCATTCGGGAACGCTTTGGGTCAGTACGGAAAATGGTTTGAACAAGCTCAACCGCAGCGGGACATTCACAAACTACTACGTGAAGGATGGCTTGCCCAGCAACGCCGTGAGCTGCATTCTCGAAGACCGGTTCGGCATGCTCTGGATGAGTACAAACCGCGGACTGTCCAGGTTCGATCCCGTCGCAAATAGATTTACGAACTACTCTACGGTTGACGGCCTTCCTGGCAATGACTTTACGGGTTGGGACTCCTGCTTTAAGAGTCCTAGCGGAGAGATGTTTTTCGGTGGATTTGCCGGCGGGGTTGCCTTCTTTCCCGATAAAGTGATCAATACATCGTACCCGCTACCCCTCGTCCTGACCGATTTCCAATTGGCAGGGCATTCGGTAGTGGTTGGAGACAACTCCCCGCTCGGGAAGTCCATCAGTTACACCAAAGATGTCACACTGACTCACGACCAAGACATATTTTCACTGAGCTTTGCTGCGCTCACTTATTTCAATCCAGATGCGAACCGCTATCGATACAAACTGGACAGCTTGGATCACGACTGGATTGAAGTTGGCAGTGATCGAAGGCTCGCAAGCTACACGACGTTGCCAGCTGGCAAATACACCTTTCACGTACAGAGCGCAACTAGACAAGGAGTTTGGAATGAGCCTGGCTTGGCACTAGGCATCACCATATTACCGCCGTGGTGGGACACATTTTGGTTCAGGTTATTGTGGATCGTGGCGACCATTAGCATCCTGTGGACGCTCTATCTGATTCGGCTCAAGCAAATGGAGGCAGAGATTCGAGCGAGGATAGAAGAGCGACTCGGTGAACGAGAGCGGATCGCACGTGAGTTGCACGATACTCTCCTGCAGGGTATACAAGGCCTGATTTTATGTTTCCAAGCTGTGGCCGAACGAATACCTGCGTCAGAACCTGCCCGGCAGATGATCGAGAAAGCCCTCGACCGAGCCGACGAAGTACTGGTGCAAGCACGAGATCGCGTTAAGAACCTCCGTCTGACGGCACAAATGAAGACCTTACGAGAAGCTCTTACTGACGTCATCAAGGACCTAGCTGTCAGTAGGGGGGTTGAATTCGGCGTTGTCGTAGAGGGAGATGTGCGCAAGCTCAACCCACTCATCCGAGACGAAGCATATTGGGTCGGACAGGAGGCACTGGTAAACGCGCTCCACCACTCGGGTGCAAAACGCATTGAAGTTGAAATTGCATACGACCCCTCGCACTTGCGTTTGCGGATTCGCGATGACGGTTCTGGTATCGATCCTAAGATTATCGAGGCCGGCGGCAAACCTGGCCACTGGGGGATGCGAGGAATGCGGGAACGCGCCGCGAAAATCGGCGCGCACCTGGAAACTTGGAGCCGGCCCGGAGCTGGGACTGAGCTAGAATTAAGGATTCCCGGATCCGTTGCCTACAACGCTCAGGGGAACGGTTCGCTGTGGCGAACGCTCCGCCAACTGTGGCATGAGGAGATGCCCGATGACGCCGATCAAAGTTCTAACCGTTGACGACCATCCTATTCTCAGAGAGGGAATAGCGGCAATCATCGAAAATCACGCTGACATCGTCTTGGTCGGCGAAGCTGGTAATGGTCGTGAGGCGATCGAAGCCTTCCGCAAGTTACATCCCGATGTAACACTCATGGATCTGGTGATGCCGGAGATGAATGGCATCGTCGCGACCATCGCGATTCGAAAGGAATTTCCCAATGCTCGCATCGTCGTGCTGACGACGTATAAAGGTGATGTCCAAGCCGCCCAGGCTCTCGATGCTGGAGCCTGCGGGTATCTCCTCAAAAGCACTCTGAGGAAGGATCTCGTAGATACAATCCGCGGCGTGCACGCTGGCCAGAAGCGAATTCCACCTGAGATTGCGCTTGCGATGGCCGAACATCATGCGACGGACGCTCTTACCGCGCGCGAACTGGAAGTGCTTCTTGAAATCGCTGCGGGCAACGCGAATAAAATTGTTGCGGCGCATCTTTCCATTGCCGAAGAGACCGTGAAAGGCCATGTTAAGGCGATTCTTGCTAAACTCAGCGCCAATGACCGCACTCACGCGGTAACCATTGCAGTCAAGCGCGGAATCATATCGTTGGAAGTATGAATTGAGTGGCTCCTCGAGATAGCTTATCCCGTCTCCAATCATCAAAACGATCTTAGCCATCCGCAAACAATGCGTGCGAAGGACTGGTTCAGTGGTTCAGTACTTCACAAGCCCGCCTCACCGAAGCCACCTGGAACTTGGCCTTTAGGTTGATAGAACAGCGACTAGCTCTGATGCATGGTGATCGGAGTGTGCGCTCCCCCGAAAGAGGCGCGCTCTCTCGCCTCGATTTGGGCTTACCCGCGTTGAGAGTTGCCTTTAGAGTGGGCGGCGAAATCGGGCAATGGATGCAGTATCGCGTCAGCAGATCGGGCAAATCCGAAACCGATCATCCGTCGACCGAACAGAAAGCTGGCATATCTGAGAAGAAGGAAGGACGAAAAATGAAACCTAACTCCAGAAATGTTGTGACGATGCTTTATGCGGTTGCTGTGCTCGCTTCTGCGCTGATGGGTGCGTCTCTAAAGGCCGCCGCGGCGGGTCCTGCTCCTGCGCCGACTGGCATCAAAAACGTCGTTCTGGTGCACGGGGCGTTCGCCGATGGCTCCGGCTGGGACACCGTCGCAAAGATCCTTGAGAAAGATGGTTACACGGTGTCGGTGGCGCAGCCTCCTGAGACCTCCTACGCCGACGACCAGAAATACACCAAGGCCGCCATCGACGCCATGGGCGGGCCGGTGGTTCTGGTCGGTCACAGTTATGGTGGGTCCATCATCACCGAGGCTGGCAATGATCCAAACGTTTCGGCGCTTGTCTACATCGCGGCATTTGCGCTTGATGAAGGTGAGAGCTGTGCGTCGATCGAAACGGCCGTGCCGCAAGCCTCCAAGGCGTTCAAGCCTGATAGCAACGGGAACTGGTGGATAGAACAGGACCATTTCGCGGCCGACTTCGCAGCGGATATTCCCCCAGCCCAGGCTCATTTCATGGCTACAGCGCAGGTGCCGATCTCCACCGACTCGTTCACCCACAAGGTCACGAGTCCCGCCTGGAAGAACAAGCCGACCTTTTACATGGTGGCCAGCTCAGACCGGTCGATCAATCCCCAACAGGAGCGGATGATGGCGAAGCGCGCCAATGCCAAGACGGTCGAAGTGAACGCCAGCCATGTGGCCTACATGTCTCACCCGAAGGAAGCAGCCAAGCTCATCGAGGAGGCCGCCACCTCTGTGCACGCCAACTAGCAGCCAGTAAGTCTTTACGTCGTAAGTGAAATCCATGTCCCTCGCGCCAGACAAGAGTGGGTTTGGTGCGAAGACGTGCGACATCGAGAATCAACTGATCTGTTTGAATCTCTACCGCAAAGGAGAATAATCGTGAGTCAACATATTAAGAATGTAGTTCTGGTGCATGGAGCTTTCGCAGATGGCTCCGGCTGGAAGAGGGTTGCCGATATCCTCAAAAATGACGGCTACAAAGTGTCGGTGGCACAGCCTCCCGAGACTTCGTACGCCGACGATCAAAAGTACACCAAGGCCGCCATCGACGCCATGGGCGGGCCGGTGGTTCTGGTTGGCCATAGCTACGGCGGGTCCATCATCACCGAGGCCGGCAATCATCCAAACGTTGCGGCGCTTGTCTATATTGCCGCCTTCGCTCTCGATGAAGGTGAGAGCTGTGCGTCGATCGAACAGGCCTTGCCGCAAGCGTCCAAGGCGTTCACGCCGGACAGCAACGGCCTTTGGTGGATAGACCAGGCGCATTTCGCTGCCGACTTCGCAGCGGACATCCCACGGGATGAGGCGGAGTTCATGGCTATAGCGCAGGTGCCGATTTCTACTGACTCGTTCACCCACAAGGTCACGAATCCCGCCTGGAAGCAAAAGCCAACCTTTTACATGGTTGCAACCGAAGACCGATCGATTAACCCGGATCAGGAGCGCATGATGGCAAAGCGCGCCAAGGCCAAGACGGTCGAAGTGAAGACGAGCCATGTGGCCTATATGTCTCATCCGAAGGAAACAGCCAAACTCATTGAAGAGGCTGCTGCTTCGGCGCCAGCCATGGCAGCAGCTTGAAGTGCGTCGGTGCCTCCGCCGATTCAAACAAGACCGGCGGAGGCCCGGATGAACGTCGTCCCGTCAGGAAAACACAATGAAAGATCAAATCACGATTGAAGGACGTGACGGCGCATTTGCCGCCTATATCGCGCGGCCGAAGACAATACCGGCTCCGGCCGTTGTCGTTCTGCAGGAACTGTTCGGGGTGAACGCCGACATTCGCAAGCACTGCGACGAATTGGCGGAACAAGCTTACCTCGCGCTCGCTCCAGACCTGTACTGGCGGCAGGAGCCAGGCGTCGACCTGAACGTCACCTCCGAGGCCGACTGGCAACACGGCCTTCGCCTCTATTCGGCTTATGACAGAGATGCGGGCGTGAGGGATATAAAGGACACGATTGACGCAGCACGCCGTCTCCCGGAATGCAACCGTAAGGTTGCGTTGCTCGGCTATTGCCTCGGCGCGCTGATGGTCTTCATGACAGCCGTGCGCAACGACGGCATCGACGCCGCGGTCTGGTATCACGGCGCTGATACTGAGAAATATTTGGGAGAGGTCGATGGGCTTCATGCGCCTCTTCTCATGCATGTAGCCGAGGAGGACGAGTTCATTTCTAAGGCTGCACAAGCGGAGATTAAAACGGCACTTGCTAAGAAACCAAACGCAACGGTCTACAGCTATCCGGGTCAGAGTCATGCCTTCTCTCGTCATAAGGGAGCGCATTACAACGCCGCCGCGGCTCACCTTGCCAACGGTCGGACGAGCGAATTTCTACATCAGCAACTGCGGTGACCTCCGTTTCGGACGACGGGAGCGCCTTCGCCTTCAGCCAGGACGGCGTTGTTCGCCGCGCTGAAAAGCAGAGTCGAGGCCGGAGCAAAGCAGGACGAATGCTACTATGCAGTTCGGGCATGGCGCGGCTGCGCGTAAAGAGATTCGAGATGATAAGAAAAATCGAGATAGAGCGGTTCAGTTTGACGACTTCCAAGCAGTTTGATGAAGTAATAGCCGGTGTGAACGCCGCCATCGGACATCCGGATATGGCTGAATTTGGGAGATCAACTCACGAAGCACGCTCTTTTGCCGAGCTGCAAAGCGCAGTTGAAAAAGGCCTGAGCACAGTAGGACTGATGCTGTTTATGCAGTTGGATCACGGCGCGATTCTGCGCAAAGAAACGGGCCGCGGGACTCCGAAGATGATTCGCTTCGTCATTGGCAATCCCCTCATCATGAAGGAAATGGCCAAGCATGTTCCGGATGCAGGCTCTTACGCGCCGGTTACCGTGCTTGTAGATGAGCGCGCCGACGGCGTTTATTTGTCATATGACAGGATGGCGAGCTTCTTAGCCCCCTATGGGAATGGCGACGCGCTAGAGGTCGCCCGGAACCTGGATAAAAAAATCGAAGATCTCTTACGACAGGCTGCGGCTTGAGCACCAGGATGCCCATCTTTCTCAGACCCGCGCACTCCGTGCCCAAGATGCCAACTTCGATTACGCCGAGCCTGACGGTCGCTGAGCGAGCACTTTTCCTGATGGCTCTCGGTCCGGCGAACATATGCCTGCAAGAAGGTCAACTGAACATCACTGGGAAGTTTGAGGCTGGACTCGACGAGGTAAAGAATTCCGTAGGCATGAATCACGCGCCGCGAAACATCCGCCTCATCGAATCCAGTTGCGGTACTTAAAGCCTAATGCGCAGCAGCACTTGTTGCCCCTTCTTTCGTCGCCACCCGTGCACTTCCTGCTGCTTCTTCGATGATGTGAGCGACCGCCTGTGGATGCGACACATAAACGGCGTGGCTGCTTTTCACCTCCACGACCGTTGCACGGGCGCGCTTCGACATCAGTCGCTGCGCATCGGGCGGAAGCATCCTATCCTCGGTCGTTAGCAGGTACCAGGTAGGTTTCGCCTTCCATGCCGCTTCGCTGATGGTGCCTCCGAGCGCGTCCACACCCCACGGCACTTGCGAGTCGGCCATGAATTGGGCCTTTTCCGGGCTCACATCGCCGGCGAAAGACGCAGGGAATTTCGCCTTGTCGAGCAGCAGAAAGCCATCCACGGGCGGAAGGATCGGCGGTACGGGCGCGCCAGGAGGCGGGTCCTTGATCAGTGAGGATACAGATTCGCCTTTGTCGAGCGCAAAGGCAGCGATATAAACCAGCCCCGCCACCTTTGGGTCGTTGCCGGCTTCGGTGATGACAGCGCCGCCATACGAGTGACCGACAAGTATAACGGGGCCGTTCTGAACGGCGATTGCACGCTTGGTAACCGCTACGTCGTCTGCCAGAGAGATGGTCGGATTCTGAACGATGGTGACCGTGTAGCCGTCCTTCTTCAAGACATCGTAGACGCCCTCCCAACCGGACCCGTCCACCAGGCCGCCGTGGACGAGAACGATGTTCCTCACAACTGTCGTTGATTTTGTTTGCGCCATAGTGTTTTCTCCCGTGATTAGTATGATTGTCATGATCGCCAGCGCACCGCAGACGATTCGTGTTCTGACGCCTATTGCCATCGCGTTATTCTTCATCGAATATCCTCCTTTTCATCGATTGCGAAGTCCCAAAAGCCGTTCTAGTCTTGAGGGCATTTGATAGATCGCGTTCTTTCAGTTCAGCCGTCCATCTCGAGCGAAGCGTGGTCTTTCACTGCGATGAATTTACGGTTTCGCCACGTGCGCCGAACCCCATAGTGAGCCCGGGTTGGCTCGATCCGGATAGATCTCCAGCATCTGGTCGTATAGCTCTCTCGCCGTCGCCGTCATCGAAGCGACGCGCTCAAAATCGCGGATGTATTGACGGGTCTCTGCAACTATTCTTGGACTGTCGTCCCTGTCCGCTTTCTTGTGCCCCGCGATCACGGCGCGCGGTTTCAGCGTCTCAATAGTGTCGAGCGCAGTGATCCACTCGCGGCGAGTTGGCGCGTTTGCCTCGGCGAGGTAGAGGTGAACATCGTTGTAGGCGGCGTCGCCAGCCACGACCAACCCGACTGATGGCACGTGAAGACACGTCGTGTTGTCGGTGTCGGTATGCCCCAGTTCGACCACGACAAGCTCACGACCTTCGAGGTCGATCACATTACCCTGGAGTTCCTCGGGAAGGACCAGGTGCTCCGGAATCTGGCCGGGATAGCGTGCATTCCAGAAACTTGCCACGAATTCTGGTGACAGTTGCCGGCGCATGACCTTCAGAACGTCAGGCGTTGCAACCGCTTTGGCATTTGGAAACCGATCCAGGAGGGCGCCGAGGCCAAAGAAATGATCGCCGTGGCCGTGAGTGACATAGATCGTGGTCAGGTTCTTACCGCTGGCCGCGACCCATTCCACCTGCGCTGCAGCTTGCTCGACCGTCAAGAACGTGTCGACAAGAACGGCATCCCGCTGACCGGAGATGAGAGTCGCCGATGTGGGCACCCAGGCCCACCGCTCCTTCCCCGGGGGCAGGTCGCGGACGAGGCCTTGGCGATTTGTTACTAAGACATCCCACTTCAATGTGGGACTAACAGTGGTAGTTGGCATCACGCTCTCCTCTATATCCGGTGCTGTTCCGGCTGCCAAACAAGTTGCAGCGGCTAAAACGGCCGTTGATCGCCCACACTTGCCGGTGACGGACGCAGACGAAGATCGTCGAAGGTTAAAGGCCGGCCGGTCTGCTGGTGGTCGTAATGGCGTTCGTATACCACGCGAGAATCAGCCCATCGTCGAAGAGTGCACCAGGAAATCCGGCACGTCCTGCCTGACACGCCGATCAGATCCACTGACCAGGCCGAATGTGTTTCATCTGCGGTGTCTCCGAGAATCGGACTTTCTCGAATCTGTACCGACAGGCCGCCAATCTCAGCCATTACGTGAAGCGGGACAAGGAATTTGAAAAGGAGTGCGCGAATCCGCTCCCTGCCAAATACCGGGCCACTCTCCGTGCCGTCGCTGACCTCGACATGATCGGCGTAGAACGTGTCAAGAATCTCCAGATATGTTTCCCAGCCGCTGCTGATATCGACCGCAATGATGGCGGAATTCAGGACCTTCTCCCGTGCGTGTAGATCGCGATCCGCGCGGTTAATAGAAACCTGCTGGCTAATCATTGACACTTCTCCTAACCGGGAGAGTCGCTTAGACCTGCGCTCGGCCCCCATCCACGAACAGTTCAATACCCGTGACCAAACTTGAGTCGTCGGATGCCAGATACAGCGCCGCCTTGGAGATTGCCTTCACGGCTTCGTCGAGTTCCTTCTGGCGACGTCCGTGATGAAGACATAGGCACCCACTTGGACGAAAAGTTTTGCCGTAACCAACCGAATCCCTTCAGTTCCGCCGGCGATTAACGGCGGTCTTGCCTTCGAGTTTCTTGGTCGTTGCCATTGCCTTTCTTTGTGGTTGCTGAGCTTTCCGCTGCGATGAAGGGCACCCGTAACCGCCCAACGAATCCTTTTCAAAACATGCCCGCGCTATCCTGTAGATTGGCCCGGGCCACTTCGAAAGTATTCAGAGCTTCTCTGAACAGCTTGATCCTTCCATTCTCGGCAACCAGGCGCGCAAAGAAGAGTTGATGAATGGATCGTCCCGTTTTGCTGGACACCGCTGTGGCCTCGAATTCTGCAAAGGCTTGGTCGGGAGTATCGATCAGCACCTTAATATTCTCGAATTTGAAACCGGGATAGATGTCGAGCACGGATTGGAAAAAGCCAGCGATCACGTCTCGGCCCGTGTACTGTGTAGGAAGTCCGAATGTCGCAAGATAGGGCAGCTCAAAGGCGCCATCTTCGGCAAACATCTCCGCCGCCTTCTTCGGATCCCTGAACGAGAAGGCGGTGTATTCAAGCATCAGTTCCTTGGCGTTTTTCATAGGTATTCTCCTGTTCTCTGACCATCAGTTAGTCCGCATTTTTATTGGGCCCCCAAAACTTTCGCCTGCCATCAGGCGCGACCGGTACTAGATTGGAGCCTATTCGCGCTTGGTTTGCGGCGTGATGCGCGCGGATCTGTGAAGCAGATACACCACGAAGAATTGGAGGACAGCGATAAAGAGCGGCCCAGTGCATTTCCCAAAATCATGCTCAAACAGACCGATTCCGGCATCAAGCAATTGCACGACGCCGGCGAGCGCACCCAGGAGCACCAACGCAGATGCCGCCTGCTTGCAGATTGCGCACAATGCGAACAAAGCCAGAGGAATTGTGCGCGCCGCCGCGTACATCGCCAATATCAACGACGCCTGCGTTGGAACGGATTCGGCGGGGATGAGGTATTGCGGACGGATGATGCCCACGATGGAAAAGCCGCTCGCGACCAGTACATTGATTGCCGTGACCAGCGAAGCCAGCCGCATCGCCTTTGTTGTTGTCATTGATTCCTCCAGAACTATCGCCTGCAAACCGGCGCAACCGGTGCCACGCCGGGCGGAGCCTAA
>Ga0307476_10002836_pt1 | contig 10276 bp, 8 predicted proteins | sample atmos_gasesECM2C_2_FD_203314 | JGI IMG/M metagenome (GOLD analysis project Ga0307476, IMG submission 203314) | Hardwood forest soil microbial communities from Morgan-Monroe State Forest, Indiana, United States - atmos_gasesECM2C_05 | ecosystem: Environmental > Terrestrial > Soil > Temperate...
TCAGAACATCGGGAACGGTGACCTTGTCCTTCAGGTCGGGCCGCTCGCCCGCGTGGTTCGGGTCTTCGTGGTTGCCGATGTAAAACCACGGCCAGCCGTAGAAGGCGCCCTCGCGCACGCGGGTGATGTAATCGGGGACGAGGTCGTCGCCAAAGCCGTCACGTTCGTTGGTCGAACACCAGGCGTCGCCGCTGTCGGGGTGGATCGCAAGCCCCACGCAATTGCGGATTCCGGTGGCGAAGATTTTTTCATTGGTGCCGTCGGGATTGAACGAGAGCACATCGGCGCGGCGGTTTTCAAAACCTGAACTCGCCCCGAGCACGGCCTTGTCGCCGGACGAACTGCCCCGCAGTCCTTCCGCATCGTTGCTGGCCGAGCCAACCGACACCAGCATCCGCTTGCCATCCCTGGTAAAGACGATGTCCCGGGTCGAATGGCTGCCCGAACTCGGCAATTCGGCCACGATCGTTTCAGCTTTGTCGGCGGCTTTCAGGTCGCCGTCCTGATAGCGAAAGCGAACGACGTTGTCGGTGTTGGCGACGTAGACCCATTGCGAATGGTCGCTCGGGAAGAAGGCGATGCCAAACGGCCTGCTGAGGCCGGCGGCGTAAATTTCATTCCTCGTGATTTTCGAACCGTCCTCGGAAAGCCGCAACACGCGAATGCGGTTGGCGCGGGTTTCCGCGACAAAAATATCGCCGTTCGGCGCCGTCCTGATTTCACGTGGCCCGTTCAATCCCGCGATGAGCAACTCGACCTTGAAGCCGGCGGGAACCTGCGGCAGGGCAGCCCGCGGCCGCGGCACCAGATGCGAGCTGTTGGCCGTGGAAGCGGTGGCGCCCGGCTTCGGCAGATCGGCAGGCCTGATCAGGCGAACGAGACCGGGTTTTTCGGTGCGCCAGTCGCCGAACGCTGCACTTCCGCTCAGCGGTCCCGATTGCGCAACGGCGGCAACCGCACCCATCGCCAGCGTCGTCGCGGCGAGCACTGCCGCCAACGCTTCCCTCGCTTGTAACGTCATGCTTCATAACCTGTCGCCATTGTTCCCGCCGACCGTAACGGGCGAGGATTGTGTCGGCCAGACGGGATGCTTCGCGTTGACGGTGATGTGTAGTCGCCGAAAGCGCCTCCTAACCCCCCGTTCTGCCTGTCGCGTGAACCAATCCACGGTTCGGCCGTCATATCCGTTAGCAGTCATCGTTGACTGCCAACGAATGGAACTCCTGGGATGTGCGACACCTCCGACCAACTCGACGAAAAGATCGCGCACTACAGGAAAGTGATGTCGGCGATGACCGATCAACTCACCATTGAACGGATTGCGGCTCTCGTCACCGAGTTGGAAGCGCAGAAGGCTGCGCTGCATCCGGACAAGCGGTGAAGCACACCCCTTTACGCATCCTGCTTGAGCCGTTCGCGATAGGCGCGGGTCTTTTGCCGGTTGCCGCATAAAGTGGACTGGCACCAGCGCCGTGTCCCGGGCCTGGAGCGGTCGAAAAACACCCGCTTGCATTCGTCTGACGCGCACATCTTGAGCCGGTCCAGCGCTCCGTTCGCTGACGCGTTGTAGAGGTCGGCGACGATGGCCGAGAGTCCGGCCGCGGCATCATCACCGGCTGACGTTAGTTTCAAGCCAGCGTTTCCAGCGGCACTCACGCGAAGCGGAAATCGCGCGATCGCCTTGTCGAGCGATGCTTTGATGGACGTCTCGCGGCGACGTTGTGCCGGATCGCGCGCGAGATAATCGCGAATGGCGCCGCGCAATGTCAAAGCCGCATCGAACGTTGCCGCCGATGGAACCTTGCCCGGCGTGCTCAGCCCATGGCGCACCAGCCAGCCGCCGAGGGCCGCGGCATTGCCCAGTTCGTCCGCCTGCGCATGCTGCACCCCGTGATGCACGAAGTGGCGCAAATCCAGGCTATTGGCGAAATCGTAGAGATCGGCCAGCACGTCGGGAACATGGAACTTGCGCGATTCTTTCGACATGCGACACCACTTATATCTGTTTGGTGGTTGAAAACAAGACACCAGTAAAGTAATTTATATGGTGTCGAAAGCAAAAGGGCGTTGTTCAAGCCCGTCAGTCAGCCAAGGAGTCCACCGATGTTGCATGTCAAGCATCCTCCGATTTCCACCGAGGAAGCCTCCTATCGCAAGCACATCAACGTGCTCGACACCAGCATGGCCTATGTCGATGTCGGCGAGGGCGATCCGATCGTCTTCCTGCATGGCAATCCGACGCCGTCCTATCTCTGGCGGAACGTCATCCCGTATCTGCTACCTTACGGCCGCTGCCTCGCGCCCGACTTCGTCGGCATGGGCAATTCAGGCGCGGCGCCGAACGGCTCCTATCGTTTCGTCGATCAACAGCGCTATCTCGACGCCTGGTTCGATGCGATGGGGCTGAACAGGAACGTGATCCTGGTCGTGCACGACTGGGGGTCAGCGCTCGGCTTCCATTGGGCGCACCGGCATCCCGAGCGCGTCAAGGCGATCGTCTACATGGAAGGCATCGTGCGTCCGTTCCGTTCGTGGGACGAATGGCCCGAGGTGACGCGCGCCTTCTTTCAGGCGCAGCGGACCGACAAGGGCGAAGATTTGATCCTGCAGAAGAACCTCTTCATCGAATACCTGCTGCCCTTGCGACATATTCCGGAAGACGCGATGGAGGTCTATCGCCGGCACTTCCGCAATCCCGGGCCGAGCCGGATGCCGATGCTGACCTGGACGCGCGAACTGCCGATCGCGGGCGAGCCGGCCGACGTCGTGGCGATTGTCGAGGCTTACGCGACATGGCTGTCGACGAGCCGGATTCCAAAACTCTTCATCGATGCCGAGCCCGCGGGCTTTCTGATCGGCGCACAGCGCGAATTCTGCCGGGGGTGGCCGAACCAGCAAACCGTGCTGGTGAAGGGTTCGCACTTCATCCAGGAGGAGGCGCCCGACGAGGTCGGCGAAGCCGCCGCAAGGTTCGTCTCGCGGGTGTTGGCGGGGCAGATCAGCTAGTGGAGTGGATTTGACATTCGCCACGACTAGCTGGTTTCGCTTGAAGCGGCAGGGCGCCAGCGCAATACTGCTCTTGAAATTGCTGTTGGCGCCTGCCGCCGCGAGTGCATGACAAGAGCGGGCGCGCCATCTGCGATGTACAGAGGATCGCCGAAATGTTCGTCACCTTTCTTCGTCACGGCAGTGTGGCCGCACTTTTCGCGGGCGTCGCGGTCGAGGCGCTGGCGTTTTTGCTAGGCTGGCTCACACCTAGTCTCTTGCTGATCTTGCTCGGCGCGTTGCTGTTCTACCTCAGCGAATACGGCATGCACCGCTTTGCCTTTCATGCGCCGCCGGTGCCATGGCCATGGCTGCGCAAGATGCAGCATCGCCTGCATTACGATCACCATGTCGAGCCCAGCCGGCTCGACCTGCTGTTTCTGCCGATCTGGTTTCTGGTCCCCAATCTCGCGATCGCCACCGCTCTTGTCGCGCTGCTGTTCGGATGGGACGGCGCGATGTCAGCTCTGTTCGGAATGATGCTGGCGATCCTGCATTATGAATGGGTGCATTACGTCGCCCACATTCCCTACCAGCCGCGCACCCGGCTTGGACGCTGGATCAAGCAGTATCATCTGCGCCACCACTTCATCAGCGAGAAGCACTGGTTCGGCGTCAGCAATCCGACGCTGGACGGCGTGTTCGGCACATTCCGTGGGCCCGACGCGGCGGAAAAGAGTACGACGACCCGTAAACTCTATTCCTGAGGCGCTTCCCGATAGGCCCCATCCCGACGCGCCGCGAGGAGGCCGCAAACCTGTGCATTTTGCTTGTCAATCCAGATATGAGGAATGGCAATGGAATCGAAATTCGCCACGTCCATTCTATTCGCTGCGTTCATCCTGCCAGTCATGATGCCGATTACTGCCAATGCAGCCAAGCTGCCGCCTCTTGCGACCATGAAGCTGGGCGACAATCAAACCACCTACATCTTCGACCCGAACAAGGTGACGGCAGTCGCGTTGACCTACGGTTTGACCGTCACGCTCAAGCCTGTTCGGGCGAATTCCGAAGTCAACCAAGGTCCATTGAAGCCACACGTTTGGGGGATTGCTGAAATCCCGCTTTCGATCAACGAATCCCCGGAGAATTTCCTGAAGGAACTTCAGCTCGAGACCAGGTTCATTACCCTTCATTCATTGAGCGGCGAGCTGCATCTCAGAGCAAGCCGCATCAAATACATCATCGAACCACCGCTTCAGGTTGACCGCGAGAGAGGCGCGAAAGCGCTTGTTTATCTCGGACCGGGCATGGTGGACTGGTCGGGAGTGCCAAGACCGTGGCTGGTCACGGAAACGCCTGGCCAGGTCAAGGCGCTGGCCGACGAAAAACGCGCTCAAGAAGACGGCGAATTAGAAGCGCGCATTTTCGGCCCGCCAGAGCAGCGGGTCCCCCGAGGACCGGACACGATTTGCCGGCCGGCCCGGCAGTCGTCCAGACACTGGCGATCCGCGGACGGCTCTGATAAATGGAGGCCGAGACGCGCGCTGCCGAAAAGCGCAAGGCTCCGGTCCCGTAGCTCAGCCGGATAGAGCGACGGTTTCCTAAACCGTAGGTCGCATGTTCGAGTCATGCCGGGATCGCCAGCGCCAGACTGAATGAAATCTGATAAATTCAAGCATTTCTCGTCGTGTCGGTTGCGTAGTCAGCAGCACAAGTGACTCTCCTGAGAGGCATCGGAGGCGAGACCGCCATGTCTGTTCGTGGCAGGCAGGTTTGAGAGCCGGGCGGACGCCGAGCGGATGAATTCGGCCGCAAAGGGATCGCAGTTTTGCCACACCAACCAACTCACGTCGCATAGGGGTCAACCGCGCCGGGTATCGGAGTGCGCTTGACCCTCTCGAGACGAAATCGCGCGCGGCGTAGAAGATTATCGAACAAGCAGCTCGCGAGGGATATCGATGACATGCGAGTTCCCACGCCGAAACCCTCACGACTGAGCGTGCTTTGTCCTTGCGCTGGTTCAGCGCGGAGATGGAACCGGTAACGAACACATTGTTTTGCTCGCAACGTTCAGGCTGACGCGGTTGCGCATGTCGTCGAACAATTTTCCTGAAGCGGGGCAGTGCTCGGCCAAAATTCCGGAACCGGCGACATTTGGCCCCATCCGAGTGAGCCCGTTGTTTTGATAAAAATCAAACGCCGCTTTTTTTCCACATCAAATATCGATGGAACTTTTCGAGTAAGTAGTAACCAGTGACGGTAGTAATGACCGGATCTCGCGTTTTGATCGTCGATGACGAACCGGCTGTTAGAGCTGTGTTGACTCAAGCGTTGACCGACGACGGATTTAAAACCTACGAGGCGGGAAACAGGGATGAGGCCATGCGCTGCCTCGACGAAAATTCTGTTGATCTGATAACGCTTGATCTTCGGCTGGGCCAAGTGGACGGACTCGAAGTCGCGCAGGAAATCCGCACAAGGCGGAACCTCCCGATTGTCATGATCACCGGGTGCGATAAAGCACATGACCGTGTGGCTGGGCTGGAACACGGCGCTGATGATTACATCACGAAGCCTTTTAATATTCGGGAAGTGTTGCTGCGGCTGCGTAACATTCTCAAGCGCTACTCTCGTCCTCTGGCGTTCGATGACGCGGTGAACGGTGAGGCTGCTAGCAGATATGTCTTCGAGGATTGCATTCTGGATCCGGCGAAGCGTGAAGTTCGGGCGAAGCGTGGCGAAAAGATCGATCTGACCGACATCGAATTCCGACTGCTTTTGCTTCTGGTCAAGAACTGCACCCGGGTGCTTTCCAGGGACGAAATCTCGCAAGCCTTGAACGGCCACGACTGGTCACCTCTCGACCGGACAATCGATGGCCATATCGCGCGGCTGCGCCGCAAGCTCGAATATCCAGCCGACGAGCCGCGACTGATCAAGAGCGTTCGGGGTATCGGCTACGTCTTCGCAGGTGACGTGTTCCGCGCCTAGGCCCGTTTGCGGAGATTTCTCGCAAGACTCCTGGCGAGTTGCTCGCGGGTATATGGCTTGTGCAGGACGGGCACATCAAGCGTCTGGGTTTTTCCCAAAGGTTCCCCGCTGTAACCGGTCGCCAATACCAGTCCGATCGTCGGCATTTCAGCGCGGACCCGGCGCGCCAGGTCCAGCCCGCTCATGACGCCGGGCATCACGACATCGCTCAACACCAGGTCAATAGGAAGGCCGGACTTCAACAGCGCGAAGGCTTCCGATCCGGATCGCGCCTGTTCTGCTACATATCCCAGCGCCTCAATGCGCCTGAGTGTGACGTCGCGAACCCGTTCGTCGTCCTCGACCACGAGCACACATTCGCCGTCCCCGAGCGGAATGTCGGACTTCTCGATCTCGTCGTTCCTTTCAGCAGGTTGTTGCCGCGCCCGCGGGAGATAAATCCTGACGGCCGTTCCCATGCCTTCCTGGCTATCAATGGTGACGAAACCTCCCGCCTCGAGCGCGAAATTTCGAACGCTGCTGAGGCCAAGCCCTGTCCCTCTTTCTTCGGTCTTGGTGGTGAAGAACGGCTCCAGTGCGTGCTCCAGCACTTCCCTTCTCATTCCGACCCCGTCGTCGGACACGGAGATGCAGGCGTAATCACCGGGGCGCGCGCCCTTCGACAAGGCGTGGGCACTGCGGATATCCAGGTGCTCGTTTTGAGTCTGTACAATGATCTCTCCGCCGTTTGGCATGGCATCACGGGAATTGATCACGAGATTCAGGAGTGCGCTGTCCAACTCGCCGGGATCGGCGGTCGTCGGCCAAAGATCATCGGCCAATTCGTATTTCAGCTCGATTCTGGGATCAATCGTATGGTCAAGCAGGATTTTTGTGTCGCTGATCCGATCGTTGGCCACAAATGTCGCCGACCCAATCCGTGTTTGTCTGCCGCTGAGAGACAGTATTCGCCGATTGAATGCCGCTCCGGCCATCGCGGCGGCGAGCGCCGGCTTGACCAGCGACTGGACGCGGGCATCCTCGCTGCGTTGCTTGATCAACTCCAGGTTTCCCGAAATCACCGCAAGCAGGTTGTTGAAGTCGTGCGCAATGCCGCCTGCAAGCCGGCCGACGGCCTCCAAGCTCTGCGCCGCGGCGAACTGATTTTCCATTTCCTTGCGCTGGGTAATGTCATCCTGAATGGCGACAAAGTGCGAAATCGCGCCGTCGTTGTTCCGGATTGGCGACACGATAGCCGCTTCCCAAAATAGTGAACCATCCTTTCGGCGGTTGTGGAATTCGCCACGCCATACCTGCCCACTCTTGATTGTGTGCCAGAGTTCCTCGTCGACGGCCGGGTCCGCGTTGCCGGATTTCCACATGTCCGGCCGCTTGCCGATCGCTTCATCCGCGGTGTAGCCGGTGATCTCGGAGAAATGCGGGTTCACATATTCAATGATCCCGTCGGCATCGGTGATCACGACGGTGCTCGCCGTTTGCTCGATCACGCGTGAGAATTTGCGCAGGGCGTCCTCGGCACGCTTGCGTTCCGTCATGTCCTCGATGACGGCGACCTGATAGGCAAGCTTCTTGTTTGCACCGCGCACAGCGCCCGCGGAGCGATGCCCCCAGACGACACTGCCATCCTTGCGGATATAGCGTTGTTCACGGTCGAACCGGTCGATCTCGCCGGCTCGCAGTCGCCATGCCTCGAGAAGATCAGCGGCAATATCGTCGGGATGGGTGAGCTGCTGAAACAAGAGGCCTTCCATTTCAGCCTGCGAGTAGCCAAGCATCTCGCAAAGACGCTCATTGACGCGCAGGAAGTGGCCGTCCGGTGATACCTGCGCCATGCCGACTGAGGAGTTTTCGAACATCGTGCGAAACCGCGCTTCGCTGCGCAGCACCTTCTCCTCGGATTGTTTTCGAACCGTGATGTCCTCTGAAAAGATGATGATGCCCGCTATATTCCCGTCACGGTACCATGGTCTCGTCTCCCACCTGAGCCACTGCTTGTCGCCACTCGTTCTCGGAAAGAGGTCATCTTCCGCGCGGACGATTTCACCGGACAGTCCCCGCTGGTGGATTTTTTTCCACGCTTCGGAAATTTCCGGAAACACCTCGTAGTGCGATCTGCCGATGATATCGCGGTCATCCAGATCATAGTCGTCGCGCCATCTGCGACTGATCGCGATGTAACGCATCTGCTCATCGAACATGGCAAGAGCCACAGGTGCCTGCTCGATGAACTGGCGCAACTGGTCCTCGTCGTGGCGGGCTGCTTCCGAGGCCGCCAGCCGATCCCGGCCCATGTGGAGAAGCCTTGCCATGCCAATGGTGACCGAACTGCCTGCGACAAAGCCGATCGCCCGGATCAGATCTGCAACGTTGAATTGGCTGCCATACCCCACGTGAGCGAGGATCACGGAAAGAAGTGTCGCAATCGCACCGCCGGCAACACCGGTCATCATGGCGGCAATCGATACCGCCGGAAAATAGCTGACGTAGATAAACCTGCTTCCAAATTCAACCGACAGCAGGAAACGCACCGCGGTTGCAATGAGGACGAGTGCGGTCGCTGCCAATATGCGCCACGCGAGCGGCCAAGAGTTGCATCGTCCCACGAAGCGGAGGAATCGGTCGGTACTCAGGTCAGGATTGCTAGGCATTTTCCTCACCGACGCGTCACGAGATTGCCTGGCGTTGGCCGCCGAGCAGGCCGTACCCCGCGCAAGCATCCTGTAAGCGGACAGCAATTGCAAGCGGCCTGCTGACCCCATTATGGCGTGTGACGTAGCGGGCCGGTGTGCTCCGAACTCGTGACGTCGTCGGCAATTGGGTTGAAAAATATGCTGACGAGTTCGGAGCACAAATCTTTACAATTCAGAGGCTTTACTTTTTGCGGAATCCCGTTCGAATCACGCTCTCATCGAGCCGTTGCAACGACGTGAGTAAGAGTCATGATTCAGAATTGTGCGGGGCGTACCTGGATGACTTCCCTTTCCATACTCGACGAACGCCATCGGCTTGGACGTGCAACGTTGCCCCAGGGGCCGCGATGGTGCGCGGCCCCGAACAGCAAATGACTGCAAGCGATGGCGGCCCTCGCTTGGCCAACGATTCATGCGCGGGCCAAGGTCAGGATTGATCGTCGATTGGGAATATCAGGCTATCGCATATTTCGCAGACACGGTGACGATGCAGCGCGACGATCTCCCAATTTGTTGCTGCAGAAAAGGCGAGGCCGGTTGTTTCGGTGTGCGATCGCGCAGGTCAACCCACGAAAAAAAATCGGGAAGCGAACGATGACGGTGCAACAGAAGCTGGAAAAACGGTGGACCCATACAGCCAACATCGAACGTTATGGAAAGTTGCTACACAGTAATCTCTCGGATCTCGAGCGTCGTTTTGTCGAAAAGCGCCTGGAAGAAGAGAAGCAGGCCCAGCGGCATTTGTATGAGCAATGTGCCGTCGGCGAATGAAGTTGCTCGTGCCCGCTATTCGGCCTTTGTCATCGATCGGGTCGCCCGCAAAACCTGCCCGATCGTTAGAAGCATCACGCCGTCCCCCAACAGGGTGTGGTGCTTTGGGCCGGCACCGGAAGCAAAGTGGACTTCCGGTGCCGTCCCCTTCCAGGCTCATCCCACGATAGGTCTGGCGTAAGAGCGTCGACGTTTCGCGACGAAGGTAATGGCGCGGACGGCGGCTCGTGATGCGCACATATCTCCACAATTCTCGGCTAGGGTGTATCCTTACTTTAAGATAAATAAAGTACTTAATACTTAATGCTGTGCAAATTGAGCTCCATTGTGCCTCGTCGATCCATTGCAACCGTCCTCATTGGACCGAGCGCCCTGCGACGGGAGGGCATACTTCGAGTGCTCGGCTCAACGGATTTTCGGGTCATTGCGCTCGGAGCCGATGTTGGCGAGATCGAGTTCGCCCCGCTTTCAGAGCATCGAGATATCATCTTTATCATCGACTGCAGTCACGAGATCAGCATCGCGCTTGAGCAGATCGGACGGCTCAAGGTGGAGTTTCCGGGAAGTCATGTTGTGTTGCTTGCCGAGCATTCTACCCTGGAAGGCATCGTTTCCGCCTTTCGGGCTGGCGTGAACGCTTACCTCGCCAACGTCCACAGCGGCGATGCTTTTATTAAGGCTCTCGAGCTGGTCATGCTTGGCGAAACAATTTTGCCTGCCGAGTTGTTGAACTACCTCAACGAGGCGGAGGAATCCGGTGCGGTTGCGCCCGGAGCGAATGGCGCAGATCAAACGATCGATGCGAATAGTCCCGACCTCCAGCCGCGGTTATCGGA
>Ga0307476_10002837_pt1 | contig 10274 bp, 6 predicted proteins | sample atmos_gasesECM2C_2_FD_203314 | JGI IMG/M metagenome (GOLD analysis project Ga0307476, IMG submission 203314) | Hardwood forest soil microbial communities from Morgan-Monroe State Forest, Indiana, United States - atmos_gasesECM2C_05 | ecosystem: Environmental > Terrestrial > Soil > Temperate...
GACAACGCACCGCAGGTCAGGCCGTGGAAGGCGCGGTCGCAAGAGAGCAATCCAACGCGTCCGGTGTGGGCTCGGGCAAACTTGATCGCGGTTTCGACACCTTCACTGCCGGAACTGGCGAAGAACACCTTGGTGAGTCCGCCGCCGGCCAGTTTGCAGAGGCGGCCGGCGAGTTCGCCCGCAAGTTCGGCGACATTGCTTTGCAGCATGACCGGCCCTGACCGATCCAATTCGTCTTTGAGCGCGTTGATAATTGCGGGGTGGTTATGGCCGGTGTTGTGAACGCAATAGCCGGAGAGAAAATCGAGGATGCGGCGGCCGTCGGCCGTAAACAACTCCGCCCCCAGGCAGCGTTCATAGGCGACATTCATCTCGAGCAAACTGAGTAGTTTGACCCACTGAGGATTTACATAGTCGGAGTAGGCGTCGGTGGCGAGCAGTTCGGCGATAGCCATAGTTATATTTGAATAGAGTAGCGGAAGTCCTAGCTGGACTCGATGCAGCTCGTAAACCTTTGTATGATCGAAAAGGCTTTTGGAACGGGCGTCTTGGCCGGTTTGTTATGTTTGATGCAGGGCTGCGAAGGACTGGTTGCCAGCCGCCCCGGAATGGTGACTTTATATTGCAAAGCGGATTCTCTGAATTGGGGCACCCAGGCAAGCTCCGGGCGCATCCCAAGTTTCATTCCACGCAACTTGATGAGGTTTGACTATGAAAGCGCGCTTATTCACCGTTGCTCTATTTTCCTGCTGTTGTTTCTTCACGCCCGCCGCGCTTTCCGCTCAAACATCGGCTGGCGGTGGCTTGGTGGAGAATCCCGTGTTTCACAAGAGTTGCGCAAAGTGTCACGGGAAAACCGCCGAGGGACGCCACTTCGGAGGGCCATCGCTCATCTCCGATAAAACCAAGGCCGTGTCCGATGACGACCTGCGCAATATCATCAGCAATGGAAAAGGGCGCATGCCAAAGTATGCGAGCAAGCTTTCATCGGAAGAAATCAGCACTCTGGTCGAGCAGATTAAGGCGCTGAACAAGAAATGATAATAATATTAAGGCGCTGAACAAGAAATGATAATAATGAAGATGAAGAGGATTTCTCGCCAACATGAGAGGCCATCCTAGTTTCTGATGCGAACGATGGGAGTGAAGTAGCGCACCGTCACATCGGTTCCGATATAACGCCTTGATACTTTCCGATCTGAACCGGATGAGGCGCCTCTGGTTGTGAAGTAGCGCACGGTCACATCGTCGCCGATGTGAATAACTTCATTCTCCGCGCTCCCAGCCTGCTGAGGAAGGCTGGCAGTGTCAGCCTGTTCTTGTGAACCCGACACGGTCAGGAGCGTGGAGCTGCCCTTCGCCGGCATTGGCAGCGGGAGTGGAAGGTGTGTGTCGACGGCATTCGATGTCTGCCGCCCTAACAGTCCAAGCGACGAAGCTGGGCGGCGGTCGCGGTAAGCGAACCAGCAAGTTAACAGCAGGAATGTAACCATTGCCGCCAGTTCCAGGTTCCACGGCCACCTGTGCGAGGAAACGCGCCGGGCTTTCTGTATAAGAACATCGCAACCACGCCGGGCTCTCTGGAATTGGCGACTGGCAGACGTTTGCCATCGCCGCCTGGGAAAGGTTGCGGATTGCGTGCCGGTTTGCCTGGGTCCCGCATTGGTTCCACCGTGGCTGAGACAATCCGCATTCAGCCAGAGCTTGAGCACATACCACTTATCCTTCAAGCCGAGTTTGAGGACATAGCACTCCTCGTGAAGAGCCTGCCCGTACTCATCGGTCTTACTAGTCTCAAGCGGAACTGGGTCATTGCAGATGCAGCAGCATGGAAGCCACTGCGGGTCTTTGGAACTGGACGTGGAGTGATATAGAGAAGTGTAGTCGGGCATGGGAACTGCCTCCTGCTAAAAAGCACTGTCCATAACCTACCCCCGACGCTCGATTAGGAACTGTGCAATATTGAGCACCCTGCGAATGGGTAGTTCCCTGAGCGAGCAACATGTGGCTTTATTATTTCCTGGATAAAGAAGGCCGCCAGTCAGCCGGTGCGGGCAGTGGACCCAGCGCTCCACTCCTTTCAGAAACGTTTCATGTGGCTGTGATATTCATCTTATTTGCCTGCGCGGTCGTGAATCGGCAAACCCGCTCCGGTATTTTTCGTGAAGACACTTCATTGAGATATCAAAACTTTTGGATTTTGGTGGCAGCGCTCGGCTTATTGTCCCCAGCCGCGGGCTTTGCCCAGGGCGATGAGCGCGGTCCCAGCGCCGGAGCGGCGACTCTCCCTGAAGATCAGCAACTGTCTCGCTCCGTTACCGGAAGTCTCCTCGATCCCTCGGGAGCGGCCATCGCCAAGGCGCAAGTGTCGCTTCTCATCTCCGACGACAAGCCAGTTTCTCAAACCACCACAGACAACAGCGGGGCCTTCCGTTTTGACCACATCGCACCCGGCACTTACACACTCGATTTTCAAGCGGAGGGCTTCCGCGAGACCCGCGTCAATTTAAACCTGAGTGCAAAACGTCAAGCTCCGCTGCGCGTGACCATGCAGATTGCGGTTCTCAACGAGACCGTCACTGTGGCCACCGGCGATTCCGCGCCCCAGGTCAGCATTGAGACTTCTGAAAACCAGAACGCCAACACCATCGACCGCAATGCGCTGGATAGCGTCCCCGTCTTCGATCAGGACTACATCACAACCATGTCGCGGTTCCTCGACGACAATGCGACTGGCACCAACGGCGTCACGCTGGTGGTGAATGGCATTGAGGCCAACGGGCCGGGCGTCACTCCCTCCGCGGTTCAGGAGGTGAAGATCAACAACAACCCGTATTCGGCGCGGTTCTCGCGTCCGGGCCGGGCTCGGCTGGAAATCGTCACCAAGAGCGGGACGCCGTCGTATCACGGATCGCTGAATTTTCTTTTCCGCGATTCCATCTTTGATGCAACCAATGCCTTCGCAATTGTTAAGCCGCCGGAGCGCCGCCAGTACTACGAAGGCTCGGTCACCGGCCCCATTGGCCACAGCCAGCACACCAGCTTCTTACTGGCGCTGGATGAAGACCTGCAAGATCAGCAGGCCATCATCGACGCCACAGCGCTTGCGGCCGCGGAATCGCTTGGCTTCCGCTCCATCGCGCAGACCGTTGCTAATCCCACGCATCACTTCTTTGGCTCGGGACGCATCTTCCACGATTTTTCCAATGGCGACCAGTTCTGGATTGGCTACTCCTACGAACATCGTTCGATCGAAAATCAGAACGTGGGCGGCACCATCCTTCCCAGCGCCGCCACCGACACGCATTTTCTCGAACATGAAATCAACGTCAGCGATCTCCACCAGTTCTCCCCGCATTGGGTAAACCAGTTGCGGTTTCTGGTGGGACACTATGACAGCACGGTCAGCAGCATCAGCGCCGCGCCTCAACTCGCAGTCTCAGGACTGTTCACTGCCGGCGGCGCGCAAGCCGATTCCCGCCGCACCGAATATCACTTCGACGGAACCGACTTCGCCACTTACGCCAACGGCAAGCATCAGCTCAGCTTTGGCATTGACATCCCAGACATCAGCCGCCGGGGGCTGGACGATTTCACCAACCGTGCCGGAACTTATACTTTCGCCAGCAGTTCCGATTACACCGCGGCTATTCCCACTACTTTCCTGATTCAGACCGGGCAGGGGCACGTAGCCTTTCTGGAAAAAACATTAAGCGGATTCGTCGAGGACAATATCCGCCTGAAGCCGAATTTCTCTCTTTACCTGGGAGTCCGCTATTACTGGCAGAATTATTTTCACGACGATTCCGACAACTTCGCGCCCCGCGTCAGCTTCGCCTATGCCCCGAGGGCCGGCGGCAAAACCGTGATTCGCGGCGGCAGTGGTGTTTTCTACGATCGCACCGGCCCCAGTCCCATCGGCGATCTGCTTCACTTCAACGGAGTAAATTTGCTGCGCTTCATTGTCGATCAGCCCCTGGTTTCATATCCGATGAATCCAGCGCTGCTGGCGCAGGTTCCCACCAGCCTGGTCACGCTCGATCCTCGGGCGCGCATCCCTTACCAAGTTCAATACAGCATTGGAGTCGAGCGGCAAGTCACGGCTAAGAGCACATTCAGCGCGGCTTACATCGGCAATCGTGGCATCGATTCCTTTCGCTCCGTCGACGCCAACGCGCCCGTGGGCGGAAGTGTGGTGCGGCCGAACCCAGTTCTGGGGCAAGTACGCCAGATTCAGTCCGAGGGATACCTGAAGGGCAACGGGCTGGAGCTTACTTTCCGCGGCAAGCCCAGCAAATATTTCACGGGACAAATTCAATACACGCTGAGCCGCACTTACAACAACACGAGCGGCATCACGTTCTTCCCGGCCAACAGCTACAATCCCGCTGCCGACTGGGGACGCTCCGACAATGACCGGCTGCACAAATTCGATCTGCTCGCCTCCAGCCGGCCCACCCGATTCTTCACCTTCGGAGCCGCGCTCTCGCTTTACTCCGGCAAGCCGGTGAACATTACCACGGGCGCGGACGATAATCACGACGGCATCATCAACGACCGCCCCGCCGGAGTTGCGCGCAACAGCATGGCAGGCCCCGGCACCATTAATCTCGATCTCAACCTTGCCCACGACTTCCCACTCTCAAAAAAGAAGAAGGAAACCAGAATCCTCTCGGTCTCGCTAAACTCTTTCAATGTCCTCAATCACCCTAACTACCTGACCTATATCGGAACGATCTCATCTCCGTTGTTCGGGCAGCCGGTCGCGGCGCAGCCTCCGCGCCGGATGCAGCTGGATGTGCAGTTCAAGTTCTGATCCAGGCTGGCCCCAGGGAGGCAACAGCACAAGCATCAGGCAGCGGGTGAGAGCCCGCATAAGCGCTACCTTATTAGTGACTTGAGAGCTGACGCGTGCCCAACTGAAACCGAGGCGGCGAAGACTACGGCCTCCGAGCTTTTAGGGATCCCCGGCTGTTTTCAGCCGGCACGGGGTTAGTGCCGGTGGACAACGCTACTCGCTTACAAAAGATCTCGATATCGCTCCAATGCGACCCGAACGAGCTGGCCGCGAGTACGCACTTCGGTCTTGGCGAACAATTGCTGCAGAGTATTCTTGACTGCGCTTTCGGACATCTCCATGCGTGACGCTATTTCTTTGTTGGCCAGACCCTGAACCACCAGACGGAGTGCATCCAGTTCGCGATTGCTCAGCTGAGTTCTGTCTTGCTGGTCCGACGTGGCCAAGGTGGTGGCCGGCGGGTGGGCCTGCTCTTCACTGACATCAGCGATGATTGCCGCTAGTTTGGGTTTTGCCCCATCCTTGTAACTGGAGAACCACACATCCGCCAGAAAGGTTTCCCCGTTTCCGCGGTGCCCTCGGCACTGCATCGACGTCCGAAACTGTGGCCGGTCCTCCCAGCGCAATGCGTAGTGCAGTTCGGGCAGGAAGGCAGCAATCGGGTAGCCGATCAAATGTCCATCACGCGGTGCCATCAATTCGATCGCCGCCCGGTTGGCCAATTCGATGAAGCCGTGTTCGTCGACGGTTACGATCGCCGCCGGACTGGTTTCCACCAGCACCCGCAGGCGCTCCTGAGACGACACACTCAATCGCCGGTTCCGCAGGGCCTCCGAAGTGAAAAGCCCGCAGCCGCACAACGCCAGGGTTTCAAAGGTCAGACGGACTGTGGAATCCGACGGGTCCAGGTTGCTAAAGCGCTCGCTGAGGAGCGCACATCCAATCCCCAAAACGACAATCGCCCAGCGCGGAAGGAACCCCGCCGCCAGCATGATGGGGAACAGATACAGGAACCCCAACGAGAAGTAAGGCTTTGTCCACCAATCCAAGGCAGCGATGGCCAGCACCGCAACTCCGCTGGCGGCCAGAACGGCGGCTCGGTTCTTTGGTTCCCATGTCTGTTCAAACATAAATATCGTTCGGATGTGGCCCGCATTATTTCATTGTTTCAATCGCCCGAGGTACCAATCAAACGATTTGTCCGCAAGATTTGACCCGCGAGAGCAAAACGGGCCTTCGGAAACCTTCGCACTGTGAACGGTTTGACGTTATCGACAGCGAGCGATCCCAATAGGTGGCTGAAACGCCTCCTTACATCGCGGGAATCGAAATATCGCCCACGCGAGACGTTTGAGTGCCTCACACCCACGCCGCTTCACGATAGAAGAACTTGTAGCCCTCCGGGACGCAGCGACTGAGTTCTTCGACTCCGAGGCGACGCAAACAAAACAAGATGATCCGTTACCTAGTCGATCTGGCTCTTAACAATCGCATCCTGGTACTCAGCCTCGCAGTCGTCCTCTTTATATGGGGAATCATCTCTTTCCACAATCTTCCCATCGAGGCCTATCCGGATGTCGCCGACACCTACGTCCAGATCATTTCTCAGTGGCCCGGCCATGCCGCAGAAGAGGTGGAACAGCAGATCACCGTCCCGCTCGAGGTCCAGCTCAACGGCGTATCCCACCTGACTCATCTCCGATCGGTCTCTCTGGCCGGTCTTTCTGTAATCACTATCATTTACGACGACGACATCCCGACCTTCACGGCGCGCCAGGAGGTACTGGACCGTCTCGCCCAAGCCACCACGCCCCCTGGCGTAAACCCCGGTCTCGGTCCGGACTACAGTCCCACGGGCCAGATCATGTTTTACACGCTCCAGAGCACCAACCCCCAAATCGACACCATGGAGTTGAAGGCCCTGCAGGACTGGTTTGTGCTCAACCAGCTCAAATCGGTGCCCAACGTGGTAGACGTGAATATCTTTGGCGGGCCCACCCGTGAATACCAGGTCCAGATCGATCCCGGGAAACTGGTGTCGTTTGGATTGTCCTTAAGCCAGGTGGAACAGGCGCTCATCAACAACAACACCAATGCTGGCGGGGGATTCATCCAGAGAGGGCAGCAGGCGTTGAATGTCCGTGCCGTCGGATTAATGCAGACCACGGATGATATCGCGGCCACCGTCGTCAAAGTCTCGAACGGCACTGCGGTTCGAGTCCGCGACCTCGGAACCGTGGTGCAAGCGCCGAAAGTGCGGCTCGGACAGCTGGGAAAGGTCATCCGTCACGCAGACGGAACCGTCATTAACGATGAAGATGTCGTGGAAGGGATTGTCCTGCTCCGCAAAGGAGCGGAGGCCCAGGCCACCCTCGCCGCCCTCCATCAGAAGATCGATCAACTCAACCACGGCTTGTTGCCCGCCGGAGTGAAATTTGTACCTCATCTAGATCGCAGCGACCTGGTTAAATACACCAGCAACACGGTTCTGCGGAACCTCACCCACGGCGTGCTCCTTGTTACGTTAATTCTCTTCCTGTTCCTTGGAAACGTGCGCGGCGCGCTGGTGGTCGCCATCACGATTCCGTTCTCCCTCCTGTTCGCTTCCATTCTGCTGGACCTGAACCATATCCCTGCGAACCTGCTGTCTCTGGGCGCGCTCGATTTCGGCATGATTGTCGACGGCGCTGTGGTGATGGTCGAAAACATCCTGCGCCACCTCGAGTCCCATGTCGACGAACATCGAACGCTGCAGCAAGTCGTCGGCGATGCCGCCCACGAAGTGCAGCGCCCGGTCTTCTTCGCCATCCTCGTCATCATCACCGCGTATCTCCCGATCTTCACGCTGCAACGGGTAGAGGGCAGGCTGTTCCATCCCATGGCATGGACGGTTTCCTTTGCTTTGCTCGGAGCGTTGCTCTTCTCCCTGTTGATTGCGCCGGTGCTGAGCAGTTTTCTGTTCCGCTGTCAGCTCAAGGAAATGCGCAATCCCATGTTTGCCTGGGTGCTGAAACACTACCGGCGCGGCCTGGAATCTTGCCTCGACCACGCCAACGCCACGGTGTTAGCTGGTGGCGTGCTGGTGCTTGTCATGTTGTTTCTGGGTTTCGGCGGACTCATCGGTTCCGAGTTCCTTCCTCACCTGGATGAAGGAGCGATCTGGGTGCGCGGCACACTCGCGCCCAGCACCGGCCCCTCCGCCGGCATTGAGCTTGCCAACAAGGCGCGCCTGATAATGGCCGGATTTCCTGAAGTCACGCAAGTCGTCAGCCAGGTCGGCCGCCCCGACGACGGAAGCGACGCCAGCGGTTTCTACAACACCGAGTTCTTCGTCGACCTCCGCTCGCGCGATGAATGGAGAAAAGAATTCCACACAAAAGATGAGCTGATCGCCGCCATGGATGAGGCTCTTAGCAAACTGCCAGGCGTCATCTGGAATTTCTCCCAGCCCATCTCCGACAACGTGGAAGAGGCCGTCAGCGGCGTGAAAGGCGAACTGGCCGTCAAACTTTTTGGCCGCGACCTGAAGACGCTCGAGCAGAAAGCAGAAGAAATGCAAGCCGTGATGAGCCAGATCCCAGGCATCGCCGATCTGGGCACATTCGAGGTACGCGGCCAACCCAACGTGAATCTGGTAGTGGATCGCGCCGCCGCCGATCGCTTCGGCATCAACGTCACCGATATTCAGGATGCCGTCGAAGGCGCGGTCGGCGGCAAGGCCGTCAGTCAGATCCTGATCGGCGAACAACGCTTCGACTTAACGGTCCGTTACCAGCCCCAGTACCGCGCGTCCGTGGAAGACGTCGGCATGATTCGGATTCTTGCACCCTCCGGTGAGCGCGTCGCCCTGAGCCAAATCACTCACATCAGTCTTGACGACGGTGCCTCCACTATCTACCGCGAGGGAAACTCCCGCTACATTGCCATCAAGTACAGCGTGCGCGGCCGCGACCTCGGCAGCACCGTCCGCCAGGCGATTGATGAGGTCGCTCACAAGGTCTCGTTTCCCGCGGGCTATCACCTGGACTGGACCGGAGAGTACGAGAGTCAGCAGCGCGCGAACCGACGGCTGGCGTTTATCGTGCCAATCACCTTGTTGTTAATGGCTTTCATCCTCTATTCGGCGTTCAGTTCGTGGAAGTGGGTCTTCCTGATCCTCGCCGTGGTGTCGCTTTCGCCCATGGGCGGATTTCTCAGCCTGCTGATCACCGGAACGCATTTCAGCGTGTCGTCTGGGCTGGGATTTCTGGCGCTGATCGGCGTCTCGGTCCAGACCGGCGTCATCATGGTGGAGTACATCAACCAGCTTAGAGTGCGCGGCAGGACTGTGCGGGAAGCGGCCCAGGAAGGAGCGGCGCTGCGGCTCCGCCCCATCATGATGACGATGCTGGTGGCTACGCTCGGCCTCTTGCCAGCGGCTATGTCGCACGATATTGGATCCGATTCCCAGCGGCCTTTCGCCATCGTCATCGTCGGCGGCCTCACCTTCGAATTGCTGATCAGCGTATTCCTCTTGCCGGCGTTGTACTACTGCGTTGCAGGTCCTGGGGACCGACTGCCTCCCGCGGAGGCGCGGTTCATGGAGGAAGGCGAACATGTTGACTAAGACGAGGCGCGGCCAATCTTTGCCGCGGAGTTTGGTCGCGCCAATATTCAACGGCAACAAGCGGCTCTCTTTACGACTGCGTGACGCACCGATAGGGATCGCCGCTCTGGGTTCGATTGTCTCGGGCGTTCTGACGATCCGGGCTGCTGAATTGTTCGGCGCGCAACGGATACCGGTAAGCCGAGCGCTGTCGATTGTCGTTTTGTTCTTTGCACCGGCCTTGCTTGGTGCGATCTATTCTCTTGTCTTCGAGAATTCCAAGATATACAGCAGCATTGCCTTGGCTCTTGCGGGCGTCGCGCTCCGGATGCGGCCCTTTACTTGGTATTGGGTGGGCATGTACTTGCCGTTTGCCTGTGGGTTCACGGCCTTCTGTGCCCTCGTGCGGTTGTTGGAATACAGACGGAAACGATAATACCGCAGCGTCTTCCCTGCGTTTCCAAGCACAGATTCGTTCTGTCTGCCGGCCATTCATGATTGGCTTTTCGATTCGGGCATTTGCCGACGCCAGCTCTGGTCGCATGACGGGCAACCCAGAAGGTATGGGGTGAGACTGACTCACGCCGGGCCAGAAGCCGGCTTCGGGGAGATCGCCAGTGATCTCCCACAAGCCCGTTTATGGCAATCAATAGAACTTCAACAGTTCGCTAACCACAAGCGCGTTTTACGGTACTTATGTGTCCTCGAGCCGATCGGGTAGTCTTGGGGTGGAGAAGTCACTTGAGCTTTACACGAGGACTCAATCATGACGAATAGAGAAACCGGAATCAATCTAGTCCGCGAAATGATGGGCGACCAGGCGGCCGCAAAACTCAGCTCTTCCGCTGACTCAAACACGTTCGGTGCCCCGATCGCTGCCTACGCGGTCGA
>Ga0307476_10002838_pt1 | contig 10273 bp, 8 predicted proteins | sample atmos_gasesECM2C_2_FD_203314 | JGI IMG/M metagenome (GOLD analysis project Ga0307476, IMG submission 203314) | Hardwood forest soil microbial communities from Morgan-Monroe State Forest, Indiana, United States - atmos_gasesECM2C_05 | ecosystem: Environmental > Terrestrial > Soil > Temperate...
GGTACCCAGAGTTCGAGACAGGTCGTCGTAGTCCGCCTCGAGCGCCGCCAGGATTTGTCCGCGGAATGCTTCCGAGGACTGCTTGCCCTCATAATGAAGAACGAAATGGCTGCTCTCGCGCTGGGTGAAGTCGGTTTCGGCATTCTGTTCGCGTTCGGCTTTCGCGAGATATTTCTGAATCGCAGGATCAGGGCGCAATTCCAGGGAATGTTGCCAGGAAGCGATCGCGTCCTTGGTACGGTCGGAGGCCTGTTGCGCATAGCCCAGCACAGCGTATGCGTCAGCTGATTCGGGGGCGGCGCGTGTGGCACGCTGCGCGTAAATGAGTGCGCGCGAAGCCTCGCCGGTGCGCGCCAGGAGCGCCGCATAATAGGTGAGGACGGTTGCATTTTCCGATTGAAAGCTAAGAGCGCTATCGAAGTAGCGCCGCGCCTCACCGACATTCCCGTGTTCGAACTCGAACTTGCCGGCGATAAAGGCGGCCGTCGCGCTCAGTTCGGGATTGCCTACTCCTTCAAGCTTCGATACCGCATCACGGTCAACCTTGCCGTCCTTGATAATGATCTTGGGCAAGTCGCCTTCGTCGAGGAAACTGTCTACGGGCTTGAATATGGGAAGGTTGTCGGAGGAGTTGCGGGGGGCTGGTACTGAAACCACGGGCATGCCACCCGCCTCGATGCGCTCCACCGAGCTCTTCGGGATGGCATAGGTGTCGTCGCCGATATCGTATTCGCAGCGGTTACCCTGCTCGCGGACATGGTCGGCGAGGATGGTGCGGCCGTTCTTTAAATGGATGGTGTCCGCTGATGCCCCAGCGAAAGCGAGCATCATATAAATGGCTGCCAAATTAGTGACACGAAGCCGCATTCAAGCGCATTCTAGCAACGGCAGGGTGGCAAACCCACGTGACCAAAGTGCTGAGAGCGTTGCGGAATTGGAGTATTGCGCTAGCCGTGTGTTTTGGCGCGTCGCCGTTTGTGCTGGCGCAAGATGCCTCTCCACAGGCGCGACAAGCCGGGCCAGCCGAAGCTCTTTATCTTCAACTTAGCTCGGTCGACCTTGATGCCAGCCGCGTATTTCGAGTGCGCGATGCTTCGCTGGACCGGGCCTCGATTCATATCACGCTTGATGATGGAAACATTGCCTTCACCAAAGACGTTCTGGGCAGAATAACGGGCGCGTTCTTTGAAGGCGACGGAGAATTGTTGCTGGTCCCACCTGACGAAGTGGAGCGTCAGTCGATGAGCCTGTTCACGGGAATGGCAGTTTTGGAAGAGCGCTTTTCAACCGCCTATCTCCGCTTCAATGACGATACTGCTCTCGAATTGCAACCTAGCCTAAGGCAGTCTCAAGATGCTGAAGACTTCGTTAGCCGCTACAACCAGACTGCCCACAATCTGGCCCAGGAGGACGGCATGCGATTGCTCGCGAGTTTCACTGAGATGCTACCGATTTCGGGAGGAACCAACGGCCCGGCAAACACCAGAAGCCCGGATCCCGAAGATCGTTTATTGCATGCCCGCCTGCAGGGAAACACGCTGGGCGTATTCGATGTTTTTTTTGATTCCACGGCGGCGGAGCAAGTGGAAGCCGGACAAGCTAAGAGAACAGAAAACGGAGGTGTGTTTTACGACGTATGGACTTCGTTTCCGACTGCGCATGCTGCACCAAGCCGGGCAGCGGAAAAGGACATTCCAGAAACGCTGCCGCCCGAAACCGAATCGCACGAAGACCCGGTGCTGGTGCGGCGTTATGTTATCGATGCGCACGTAAAGCCACCTAAAGAGTTGGATGCTGCGGTCAGCCTGGAGCTGGAGGTTAAGCGTGGCGGATTGCGTTTCCTGGTGTTCGAACTTTCGCGTTTCCTGAACGTCAAATCGGTGGAGGCAGATGGCCGCCCGGTCGAATTTATCCACAATCCTGCGGTGGAGGGTACGCGCCTGGCCCGGAGTGAGAACGACCTGGTCGCCGTCATTCTGCCCCAACCGGCAACCAAGGGGCAGAAGATCAAACTGCATTTCGTCTACGGCGGCGAAGTGCTCGCTGAAGCCGGCAAAGGGTTGCTCTATGTGGGTGCACGTGGAACCTGGTATCCCAATCGCGGCATGGCTATGGCGGATTTCGATCTTACCTTCCACTACCCTGCAGGTTGGACTTTATTGGCGACAGGAAAACCGCAGCCGGATTCCTCAGGAGCAACTGGTACCAATGACCGTGACAGTGAACAGATGACGCGATGGATATCGGAGCGGCCACTGCCCGTTGCCGGGTTCAATCTTGGCAAGTACGTTCGCGGCGCGGCACAAGCGGGTAATATAGCCGTAGAAACCTATGCCACCGCCGGCGTTGAGCGGGACTTCCCGAAGGCCCAAGCACAAGTGATGCGAGTCGTTCCCAATCCTCAGCCGCAGCCGCTGCCCCAGGTGCAGCAGGTATTGGTCGCGCCTTCGGTTCCTTCTCCGGCACGGAATGCGACCATCGTAGCCGAGAATGCAGCCCGGGCCATTCGTTACTATGCGGAACGATTCGGCCCGTTTCCCTATAGCCAGTTGGCTCTGACTCAAATGCCGGGATTGGAAAGCCAGGGATGGCCCGGTCTTATCTTTCTTTCTTCCTACGCTTTTTTGACTCAACAAGAGCGCGCCGATCTTCATATGAATGCGCTTCAAAACCTGGAAGATCAGCTCATTCCCGCTCACGAGGCGGCACACCAGTGGTGGGGCGACCTGATTACCTGGAGCACCTATCACGACCAGTGGTTTTCTGAAGGCCTGGCGAACTACAGTGCGTTGATGCTGCTGCAGGAAAGCAATCCCACAGGCTTCCGGCAGATGATGGAAAAATATCGGCAGGATTTAGCCACTGAGAACAAGAACGGAAATTTCGTCAAGGATGCGGGAGCCGTAACCCTTGGCAACCGCCTGCTTTCTTCCCACTTTCCGCAAGGCTACGTGGCCATCAGCTACGGGCGGGCTACATGGCTGTTCCACATGCTGCGCTCGATGTTGGACGAGGGCCAAGAAAGCAGCAACGGGAAAATTGCCAGTGACAAAATTGAACCAGACCCCTTCGTGCGCGCGCTGCTTAAACTTCGCGAACGCTACGCGGGCACAGCCATCAGCACCCGCGAACTGCTGAACGTCTTCGCAGAAGATCTACCGCCGGACTTGCGGTATGAAGGCAAAGCTTCGCTCGACTGGTTCCTGGATGGTTGGGTCAATGGTACCTCGTTGCCGCGCCTGGAGTTGCAGAACGTGAAATTCACAGCGGGGGACAGTTCCACTGTGGCTAGCGGCTCGATACGCCAAAAGGAAGCTCCTGAGAATCTGGTGACATCCGTGCCAATTTTCGCTGTGGTCGGGCAGAAAAAACTTGTGCGGGTGGGTCGAGTCTTTGCCGACGGCGCTGAGACTTCGTTCCGCCTGTCAGTTCCGCTTGGAACTCACAAGCTTCTGCTGGACCCGTACGGAACCATCTTGACCGCTCCTAAATAAGGGCGCAGGTTTAACCGGCGGTCGCTTTGCGGTATTGCGTCGCCTGCAAAATTTCCTGCGTAATCCGTGACAAAGGCACCACGCGGTCGAGGATATTCATCTCCGCGCACACGCGAGGCATGCCAAACACTGCGCAACTGGACTCATCCTGTCCTACGGTGAAACCGCCTGCGCGGTGAATAGCGTCCATTCCCTGCGCGCCGTCCGATCCCATCCCCGTCATAATGACCCCCATAGCCTGCGAGCCGAACGCGGCGGCGACAGATTGCATCATAAGTGACCCTTAATTACAGAGCGATTCTAGTTAGAGAAAGCTCAGTTGAAACGAAAAGTCGTTCGCACGAAAGTGTAGGGTTGCAGAAATGGAGTAACGTCCTAAAACGGGACTGGCGACAACCTTAACGCGCTGCCGCCTTATCGTAAGAAATGTTTTGCTTTACTCCTCTTCCCATGTAATCTTCCCATCGGAGAAAGCAAGCGATGTGTTTTTCAGCGGAGGCGAACTTTGTAGGCAGCGGAGCGCTGGGCGCCATCGGCGTCGTTACCCTCACCCGGGTGAGGCACCGGCGCGAATTGCTCTTCGCCGCTCTACCCCTACTCTTTGCTATTCATCAGTTCATCGAAGGATTTGTGTGGCTCGGGCTCGATGGAGTTCTCTCGCCCACGGTGGCGCACAACATGGGCGCGGCGTTCATGCTTTATGCTCAGGGATTGCTGCCTTTTCTGCTGCCGCTGAGCGTTTTATTATTCGAGCCAGACGGTCACAGCCGACGGCGCATGATTCCGTTCCTCGCCCTCGGCGTAGCAACCACGTTGTACATTCTTTGGGCGCTCACAGCATACCCGTTGCAGCTTTACATTCGGGGAAATAGCATCGTCTATATTAATCAGGCGACCAATAACATGGCCGTCGCGGTCCTTTATGTGATCGCAACCTGCGGATCGTTATTTTTCTCGAAGGTGAGAGCAATGGTGATGTTCGGAGCGGCCAACTTGGTAATTCTCCTGGCTGTAATGGAGTTCAAGCGCTACGCCTTCACCTCACTGTGGTGCGCTTACGCAGCGGTTGCCAGCGTGATTATTTTGGCCTACTTCTGGAGAAGCCATAGTCACCGGCCTCTGTTGTACGCATAGCTCAAGCGAAAATTGCCCCGTGCACCTCCGTGACCCTTTTGTTTATGAACTTAGCTGTCAAAAGAAGGCGATAAATGACCAAATATATCGCAGCAATTGCAATCATGATGGCCCTCGCTGCTACCTTTGTCCTGGCACAAAGCGCAACCAAAAAGCCGGCCGCATCCAACACCAACGCTCCCACCAAAGTCGTAGGCAATGGCGTGAGAACCCCCTCAGGTCTCGTCTATTGGGATCTTCGCGTCGGGACCGGCGAAGCGGCGAAAGAAGGCAGCCACGTGCGCGTGCACTACACAGGCTGGCTCACCAATGGAAAGAAATTCGACAGCTCCGTCGATGCAGGCACGCCCTTCGATTTCACCATCGGCAACGGAGAGGTCATCAAAGGCTGGGAAGAGGGAGTTACGGGCATGAAAGTGGGTGGCAAACGCCAGCTGCGCATTCCCCCCGCTCTGGGCTACGGGGCCGAAGGTACTCCGGGCGGTCCTATTCCACCGAATGCAAATCTGATCTTCGATGTGCAGCTTCTGCAAGTGCAGTAAGCCATCGAAAGCGGGGCACGAAGTACCTTAGTGAACCTTAGTGTCCTTCGTGGTAAACGATTTTGCTCTTAAGCCTTAACCACTTTGCCGCTGCGCAGGCAAGAGGTACAAACCCGAATGCGCTTGGTGGCAGCGCCCACGCGGGCATGCACCGGACGCAAGTTCACATTCCAGCGCCGCTTCGTGACGTTATGCGCGTGGCTGATTCGGTTTCCAAATTGCGGCTTCTTGCCGCAGATTTCACACTGTTGTGCCATGACTGCTCTAGATCCTTTCAAGTCCTTGAACGGAACTACTATTCTACCGGATTCGCGCGATAAACGACAATCCGCTCCTGGCCGGTTTTAACTTCGGTTGGGACGGCCTCTCCGGCTGTCCAGTCGAGCGAAGCTCGACTGCCCCTTGCCACCAGGGTAACCCTAGCCACTACCAGCCACCGCCCAAATCTCGTCCTCAACAATCGCTTAAGGTAAACTGGTGTGGAGCAATCTTGGAGGGAACCTCATGTCGAGCCATGGCAAAGCAACATTCGTCGAAAGCACCATTATTCTTGCGCTGATGGGAATCTTGGCCGGCGCTATCGGAGGCCTCGCCGTCGGCGTCTCGACCATGCCCAAGACCTCCTCAAGCTCGTCTTCTCACTAGCCGAATCGCGGTCACTAGCCGAATCGCGCTCGCGACGAGATTCCAGCATCGCATCCCCGCCCTCACCCCGGATTCTGCGTACCTCCCCTGTGCGATACTGATTCCATGCAGTCCCCGCTCCAGGCGCCCACCGCGGCCACCGACCCCAAGTCCGTCAAGGTCAATCTCACCACCGGCACAGGGGTCGACATTCAATGGGCCGACGGGCACTCTTCCCATTATTCTTTTGTCTTTCTCCGTGACGCCTGCCCCTGCGCCATGTGCGAAGAGGAGCGCGGCAAATCAGGCCGCAAGCGCGGCGAACCTCCCAAACTCGCCCCCGGCGCTCTGCCCATGTTCAAACCCTCTGCCAAGCCCGTCTCTGCCGAACCCATGGGTAAATACGCCATCCGCTTCAAGTGGAACGACGATCACGACCTCGGCATTTACTCCTGGAAGCTTTTTCGTGAACTGTGCCCTTGCGCCGAGTGCAAGGCCTCCGCGACGAAATCATAGGTCTCGATATATCCAACATCGAGCGATTCCCTTGTAAAATTGATTGATCAGCTCCGGAGCCACTTCCGCATTGTCTTTTCTCGATCAACTCAACCCGCAGCAGCGCGAGGCCGTCGAAACCACCGAAGGCCCAGTGCTCATCCTCGCCGGCGCGGGCAGCGGCAAGACGCGCGTCATCACTTACCGCATCGCCTACCTCATCGAGCACGCCGGGGTCATGCCCGAATCCATTCTGGCCATGACCTTCACCAACAAAGCCGCCGCGGAAATGGCTGAACGCGTCGAAAAACTGGTTGGCGGACTCAGCATTGCTAAGCCGGTGATCTCAACATTCCACTCTTTTTGCGTCCGCGTTCTTCGCCGCGACATCGACGCGTTGCAAATTCCCTCTGCCACGCCCGGCCAGACGCCCATCGGACACACAAAAAAGTTCGTCATCTACGACGAGAGCGACATGCAGTCCGTGGTCAAGGGGATCATGAAGCGCCTCGGCGTCGACGACAAACAACTCACACCTCGCACCGTGCTATCGCGCATTTCCTGGGCAAAGAATCACATGCTCGATCCGCAGGAGCTTTATCTGCAGTCGGCCGATCCCAAGAACGAAAAGATTGCCCACCTCTTCGAGGAATACCGCAAAGAACTCCGTAAAGCCAATGCCCTGGATTTCGATGACCTGCTGCTCGAGGCTACGCGCCTGCTGAAAACTGTGTCGCCGGTGCGCGAGTATTACAACCGCCGCTTCCAGTACCTTCTGATCGACGAATATCAGGACACCAACCGTCCGCAATATGAACTCATGCGGATGCTGGCGGGTGAGCGGCACAACGTCTGCGCGGTCGGCGATGAAGATCAGTCAATTTATTCCTGGCGCGGTGCCGACATTCGCAACATTCTCGAATTCGAACAGGATTTTCCCGAAGCGAAAATCATCCGTCTCGAACAGAATTACCGCTCCACGCAAAATATTCTGCAGGCCGCCTCGTCAGTAGTTGCGAATAATCTCCGCCGCAAAGGGAAAAATCTCTGGACGTCGCGCCAAGGCGGCACAAAGATCGGCTACTATGAAGCCCCCGACGGCGAAAACGAAGCCCTCTTCGCCGCCGATCACATCGCAAAATATCTGCGCGAGGCCGCGCATGCCGAAAACTCACGCGGCGAAACTCCCCGCGCCGCCGTGCTTTACCGCACCAATTCCCAGTCGCGGCTCTTTGAAGAAGCCATGCGCCGCTACGGCCTCAAATACAAAGTCGTCGGCGGATTCTCTTTCTACGAGCGTGCCGAGATCAAAGACATGATCTCGTACCTGAAAGTCATCCAGAATCCGGACGACTCCATTTCGCTTCTCCGCGTCATCAACACTCCTACCCGTGGCATCGGGAAAGGCACGATCGATACCATTGAACGCCTCGCTCTCGAAACTGGCCTTTCCCTCTGGGGCGCGCTAGGCGAAGCGATCCGCCGCCAACTCCTTCCACAGCGAGCGCTTGCCGCACTAAAAAGTTTTCAACAATTAATTCTCGATGCCCAAGCCATACTCTCCGGAACTTTCGTCGAGCACCTGGAAGAAAGCACGGAAGAAGTTGTGGCGCGGGCGCCCTCGCCCGTGCAAATGCCGGAAGGGTCGCAGACCCGGCCAGCCGTCGAGCCTGACTCCGACGATGCCGCCGCCTTCGATCCCACCGAATTCGAAAACACCGCCTTCGATTTCGGCGGAGCTTACGGCTCGCCTGACGAAGAAGAATCTAGCCATACTGCAGCCGCCAACAAACCGCCCGCCGTTTTTGAAAACGAATCGCACGAAAATGGCGCCCGGCCTTCCGCAACCGCCGATTCATTTCCCGCTCCGTCCATCAACACCGCCGACATCCTCAAGTTCCTCATCGACCGCACCGGCTACATTAAGTTGCTCGAAGCCGAAGACACCCCCGAAGCCTTCTCCCGCATCGAGAACCTGCGCGAATTAGTCAACGCCGCCATGGACTCGCGCGATCGCGGCGAATCGCTCGACCAGTTCCTCGACCACGCTGCCCTCATCAGCGATGCCGATGACTACGACGCCCGCGCGCAAATCACGCTGATGAGCCTCCACGCCGCCAAGGGCCTCGAGTTCCCACTGGTTTTTCTCAGCGGTCTCGAAGAAGGTCTTTTCCCGCACTCGCGCACCATGCTTCAGCCCGACGATGTCGAAGAAGAACGCCGCCTCTGCTACGTCGGCATGACCCGCGCCATGGATCAGCTTATCCTCACTCGCGCCGTCTACCGCCGCCGCTACGGCACCGACCTCCCGGAAGCCAGCGTCCCCTCCAGATTTCTGGAAGAAGTGCCCATTCAATTAATAGAAGAGCTAGGCAAACGCCGCAGCGCTACTACAGCCCATGCGGGGACGGCCGCGCTCGGCCGTCCAGCGGGGCGAAGCCCCGCAGCCCACGATGCCGATGTCCACTACTCCTACGAAGACGAAGACCAGAGTGCAGCCTGGAAGCGCAGCGGCGTCCCGGCAAACCGTCAGAAGTCCACTGCGCCCGCCAAGCCCTACAACTCCATCGAGAACATCGCCGAGTTTTTCGCCAGCCGCGGCAAAAAATTTACCGTCCCGAAAAGTCCTCTCGAAGAGCCTACCGGCAAGCGCGGATTCCGACCCGGCCAGCGCGTTCGCCATCCCAAATATGGAGAAGGAACTGTCTACCAGCGCGAAGGAGAAGGCGAAGAAGCCAAGATTACTGTACAATTTCCTCGCTTCGGCTTGAAGAAGCTGGTCGAGAAATATGCCCAGTTGGAGCGGGCTTAGACACAATCTGATAATTTTGTAATGGGCGATTTCGCAGCTTTAGTAGTCGGACAAGTACAAAATTACGAAATAGGGAATTACCAATTTACGGACACAAGAAAGCAATCATGGCAAATACAGCAACGTTAACTAAAGAAGAACGCAAGAAATCGAAACGCGCATCGCGCAAGAAGGCCAAAGCGGAAAAGCCCAAAAAGCCCCGCGACTATGCCCGCGGATCGAAGAAGCGCAAAGTAAAGAAACTAGCTCGCGGACAGTCGAAACGCTAAGGCGGCAATACGTAAGCACACGGCGATTGGCCGGCGGTTCTTCAATTCTCGAAGCCCCGTCGGCCAATTGGTAACTGCCAACTGCCAGAGCTGACATCCGATAACCGATCCAGGAGACAACTACCACTTGTCACCAATACCAACGGAACCCGCCGCTACGGTCCGCACCTCCGACAACCAGCTTTTCTGCTGCAAGTCGATTGACAAGCTGATTTCCGAATCCGAAGAGCCCGGCCAGCGCTTGCAAAAAACCCTTGGCCCCTGGTCACTGACGGCTCTCGGTATCGGCGCTGTGATTGGGTCCGGAATTTTCGTGCTCACCGGCACTGCCGCTGCCGGCGAATATTTCCAGGCGCCCTCTATCCTCCATGCGCAGGTCCTGGATATCGTGGTTAACTTCTTTCGCGGCGGCGGCATGAGCGCTGTTCTCATGCACGGACGTCCGGCTGCCGGCCCTTCGATTGCGATTTCATTCTTTCTTGTCGCTCTCGCCTGCAGTTTCGCGGGTCTCTGCTACGCCGAACTGGCCTCGATGATTCCCATCGCTGGCAGCGCCTACACTTACTCCTATGCCACGCTGGGTGAAATTTTCGCCTGGATTATCGGCTGGGACCTAATCCTCGAATACGTGGTCAGCAACGTCGTCGTAGCCATCGGTTTCAGCGCCTACACGAAGGCACAACTTGCCTCTTTCGGTCTAAACTTACCCGACAGATGGTCCACCCCCGTGTGGGAATCCGGCCACTGGACAGGTTCTTACTTCAACTTCCCCGCGTTTCTTATTATTTTTATTCTGACCGTCTTGTTGGTGCGCGGTATCCGCGAATCCGCCGAAGCCAATAACATCATGGTCGCCATTAAGATCGGCGCGATTCTCATTTTCCTCGTCGTCGGAGGAGCGCT
>Ga0307476_10002839_pt1 | contig 10272 bp, 4 predicted proteins | sample atmos_gasesECM2C_2_FD_203314 | JGI IMG/M metagenome (GOLD analysis project Ga0307476, IMG submission 203314) | Hardwood forest soil microbial communities from Morgan-Monroe State Forest, Indiana, United States - atmos_gasesECM2C_05 | ecosystem: Environmental > Terrestrial > Soil > Temperate...
ACGCGCGAGCTCGAGCTGGCCAATCGCGACCTCGAGTCCTTCTCCTATTCGGTGTCGCACGACCTGCGACAGCCCCTGTCGGTGGTCGAAGGATTCTGCGAGATGTTTCGCTCGCAGTTTTCCGCCAGTGTTCCCGAGGAGGGGCAGCAGATGCTGGACCAGATCTGGTCCGGCACCGCGCGGATGAACAAGCTGATCAGCGACCTGCTGCATTTCTCACGCATGAGCCGCGGACCGCTCGATGGCGTGCAAGTGCCGCTGCGTGAGCTGGTGCTCAAAATCATCGCGCAGCTCAAGGCATCGCTCGTTTACCGGCAGCTCAGCGTGCAGGTGGCCGACCTTCCCGACTGCTTCGGCGATCCCGCCCTGCTCGAGCAGGTCCTGATCAACCTCCTCTCGAATGCATTCAAGTTCACGGCCGGGAGGGAGCCAGCGCAGATCGAGGTCGGAACGCTCCGCCAGGGTGCCGAGACGGTCTACTTCGTGCGCGACAACGGTGTGGGATTCGACATGCGCTATGCCGAGAAGCTGTTTGGTGTGTTTCAGCGCCTGCATACCACGCAGGAGTTCGAAGGCACCGGTATCGGGCTCTCCATCGTGCACCGGATCGTGACTCGCCACGGCGGGCGAATCTGGGCGGATAGCCACTTGGGCGCCGGCACCACGTTCTATTTCACATTACCCATGCCGCCGGATTCCGACGCCGAAGGCCCCTCTTCTGGCAGGCAAAGCCCGGAGCCTCGCGCGGCATAAAGGTTTAATGATTAGTTAATGAATGAATGTGACGCCGTTCCGGAGCACGCGGGTTTCAAGGGATTAAATGTAAAAATGAGCGCCTGACTGTAAAGGTTCTATGACGGATCTGGAGAGCACAAACCCGCTGCGCATTCTCATGGTCGAGGACTCGACTGCGGATGCCGAGCTCGCGATCTGGCGACTGAAGCAAGGAGGCTATGTCTGCGCTCCTCGACGCGTCGTCACGGCCGCCGATATGCGCGCCGCGCTGACAGCAGAGCTGCCCGACATCATTCTCTCGGATTTCAGTCTGCCCCAGTTCGATGGAATCGCCGCGCTCGCCATCGCCCGTGAGATGGCACCCGATATTCCCTTCATCTTCCTCTCCGGAACGATCGGCGAGGAGCGGGCGATCGAGGCGCTGAGAAGCGGCGCCATCGACTACGTACTGAAGACTAATCCGAAGCGCCTGGTGCCGGCGGTCAAGCGGGCGCTGGAGGATTCGGCCCTGCGGCGCAAGAGTCGCCTGGCCGAGCAGCGCGTCGCACGGCTCAGCCGCGTGGTGCAGATGCTCTCGACGATCAACTCGGCGCTGGTACGCATTCAGAGCCGCGAAGAAGTCCTGCGCGAGACCTGCCGTCTCGCGCACCAGATCGGCGGTTACTCGATCGTCATGGTCGCCCTGATCGACCCGGCGACGCGAATGGCCCGGCCGGTTGGCTGGGCAGGCTGGGAGTTCCTGGTCGACCCGGGGCGCGAGTTTCCCGTCGCCGACATCGAATCCGGCGATACGAGCCTCATGGGCAGAGTGATCCGCACGGGCGAGGCAACGCTCTGCGAGGACATCGAGAATTTTCCGTACGTGATCGACGGCCGCGAGGCTCTCATGGCCGCGGGTGTGCGCTCCATCGCCTGCCTGCCGCTGCGGATCGACAACACGCCTGTTGGCAGCTTCATCTGCGGGACGGGCGCAGGCGCGGTCATCGACCCGGACGAGATGCGACTGCTCGAAGAGGTGGCGGCCAACCTGTCCTTTGCGCTCCAATACCTCGACAAGCAGGAGGCGGTGCACTTCCTCTCGTATTTCGAGCCGCTGACCGGGCTCGCCAAGCGCGCGCTCTTCTGCGAGCGGTTGAGCCGCCTGCTGATGCGCGGCGCCGAGAGCCTGCCGCGGCTTGCGGTCACGGTGTTCGACATCGATCACCTCGCGGTGATCAACGACTCTTTCGGGCGACACACCGGCGATCGGCTGCTGCAGTGCGTTGCGGATCGGCTGAAGACTTACTTCCCTGACAGCGATCAGCTGGCCCACCTCGGCGGCGGCACCTACGTCTGCATGCATGCGCTGCCCCGCAGTGCCGCGGAGCCGGCCTATTCCATGCACGAGGATCTGAACCGCGTGTTCGACCGGCCCTTCGATGTCGACGGGCGCGAGATCATCACGCGCGTCAGGAGCGGAGTGGCCTGCTACCCCGACGACGGCCGCGAAGCGCACACGCTGGTGCAGAACGCCGAGGCTGCCTTGAAGGAAGCCAAGATCTCCGGCGAGCAGTACCTGCACCATCGCATCGAGATGAACTCCGAGCTCGCGCGTCGCGTGTCGATGGAACACCGTCTGCGCGAGGCGCTCGACAAGGAGCAGTTCCGCCTGCATTACCAGCCGAAGATCGAGTTGCGCACCGGGCGCATCGTCGGCGCCGAAGCATTGCTGCGCTGGGATGATCCGGAAAGCGGCATCGTCACGCCGGGAACATTTCTGCCGCTGCTCGAGTCGGCGGGATTGATGGCGGCAACGGACGCCTGGGTGGTGAAGCAGGCGGTAGCCGACTGCCGCCAGTGGCGACGCAGGGGTCTGCTGCCGATCCGGGTTGCGGTCAACCTGTCGCCCGCGGGTCTGCGACGCCGCAACATTGCGCGCTACATCCTCGATTGCATAGGCGATCTCGCCGGCAACGAGCATTGGGGCATCGACATCGAGCTCACCGAAGCCGCATTCACCGGCGATTCCAGCGCTTTCGTTCACACCTTGAGGCTGCTGCGCGGAACCGGCATTCGCATCGCCATCGATGACTTCGGCACGGGATATTCCTCCCTCGGGCGCCTCTCGAACCTGCCGATCGACACCCTCAAGATCGACCGCTCTTTCATCCAGTGCCTGCCGTCCGACCGCAAGAGCTGCACACTGGTGACGACGATCATCGGACTGGCGCGGGCCTTCGACCTGACGACCGTCGCGGAAGGCGTCGAGGACCGCGCACAGCTCGAATATCTCACGCGCCAGGGCTGCAACGAATCACAAGGCTACCTGCATAGTCGCCCGGTGCCGGTGAGCGAGTTCGAGGGTTGGCTCGCGCATTCGGGTGAGGATGCGCCGAGCTCCGCCGGCAGCGTTCGCAGCTAGAGCCAGACACTCCTTCGCAAGCGTGCGCAGCTAACGCAACCCACGCGACCGCTGCGAGCGCGGACCGCTGCGGCGCGCACGCCCCCTGCCGAGCTCGATAGCGTGACTCGCAACGCCGCGCCACTCGCGGACCGAGTGGGCGCTGACCACGACCGCGCTGCCGCGCCGGTGTGCCTCGAGGATCTGCGCCAGCAGTGCCCTCTTCGTAGCAGCGTCGATGCCGGCAAACGGCTCATCGAGCAGCAGGAGGCGCGGCTCGTTGACAAAGGCGCGCGCGAACAGCACGCGCCGCGACTGGCCGTAGGACAACTCACGCAGCGTGCGTTTGCCGAAGGTCGCGAGGTCGAACCGCTGCAAGGCGCGGCGCGCGGCGCTGCGATCAGCTGCGCTCGGTCGATCGTTGAGCCCGATGCTGGCGTGACGTCCTGACTGCACCACCTCGGTGACGCGCAGGTCGCGCGGATAGTCGGCTTGCAGATGCGGCGCGACGAGTCCCACCTTTTTCCTGAAGCGCTCGAGCGGTGTGCCCGCAACGATACCGGCCCGCTCGACGCGCCCGCCCGTGGCGATGCCATGATCACCGTAGAGCGTGCGCAGCAGCGTGGTCTTGCCCGAGCCATTGGGTCCGTGCACGAGCCAGAACTCACCTTCGCGCACCGTCAGCGAGATGTCAGCGAGCACCCGGCGCTCATCCAGATAGACGCTGGCGCCGGTGAGTCGCACCAGCATCGGCTTGCGGCCCGCGCGCCCCGCGGTACGTCGCCGCACCGGGCCCAGGAGACTGCTCGGGCGACGCGCGTGGCGCTGCACGGGTCCGCCGATGACGCGTGTGATGGGAGCTGTGCCCACTCGCCCCGCGTACACGATTCTTCCCGCTTCGAGCAGCAGCGCGTGGGTGACGCTCGCCGGCACCTCGCCCATGTCGTGCGTGGCGAAGACCCAGGGCAGGCGACCCTTTTGCCCCTGCAGCCATCGGCTGATGCGCCGGCGATTGGTCTCATCGAGGCCGTTCAGCACTTCATCGAGGAGCAGCAACTTCGGACGCGAGATCAGCGCGCGGGCGAGGAGGATCGCCCGACGCTCACCATAGGAGAGCGAGAGCAGTGGCCGTCGGGCGAGATGCGCGACGCCGAGACGTCTCAGCACGGTGTGGATGCGACGGCGATCGGACGGGGTGAGGACATCCAGCGGGATGTCACTGCGGTAGATCCCGGTGCCGACGATGCGCTGCGCGCTCGTGTTCCAGCCGTACCGTTCGTATTTGTCCTGCCGCTCAGCGCCGAGGTAGACGATCTCCTCCCTCGTCAGCTGCGGGACATCGCTGCGCTCGCCTTGCCACAGGTATTGCCGCACGGTGCGAGGGCGCGGCGTCGGCCAGACGATGCCGGCGACGAGCTTGAGAAACTGGGTCTTTCCCGCACCGTTGGGTCCCGCGAGCAACCAACGCTCGCCGGGCCGTATGCGCCAGTTGATGTCTTCGAGCACTTTGCGGCCGGCGCGGTGCAGATCGACGTGCTTGAGAAGCACCTCGATGTAAGGCGATGCCGGGTACGGTGATGATGCCACTGCGCCCGTCTGCTTCTGCATCGGTGGATTGGATCACAGAATTAGCGGCCGGGCGGCCCCTTCGGCCGACAGCGCCTGGACAGCCGGCTAAACTTTCCCGGAGGCGGCTTCTGTGACAGCGCGCCGCCAACGTCGCTCGGACGGTTCCGGGCGCTGACGTGAGATATGAGTGTGACGACGACCAGCCTGCCGCGGCGCTTCGCGCGGATCGAGCGCCTGCCGCCTTATGTCTTCAGCATCACCACCGAGCTCAAAATGGCAGCGCGGCGGCGTGGCGAGGACATCATCGACATGAGCATGGGAAACCCCGACGGCCCGACACCGCCGCACATCGTCGCCAAGCTGCAGGAAGTCGCGCAACGGGCCGACACGCACGGTTACTCGACATCCAGGGGTATCCCGCGTCTGCGGCGCGCAATCTCGAGTTGGTATCGCGAGCGCTATGACGTCGCCATCGATCCCGACCAGGAAGCCATCGTCACCATCGGCTCCAAGGAGGGACTCGCCCACCTGATGCTGGCAACTCTCGAGCGCGGCGACGCGGTCGTCGTCCCCAATCCGAGCTACCCGATCCACCTGTACGGCGCGGTCATCGCCGGTGCCGAAGTCCGCTCGGTGCCGATCACGGCCGATCGCGACTTCTTTGCCGACATCGAGGCCACGATCAAGTGTCTTTCGCCGCGGCCGAAGATGATCGTGGTCGGCTTCCCATCGAATCCGACGGCGCAGTGTGTCGATCTCGGCTTCTTCGAGCGCCTCATCGCCCTCGCCCGCGAGCACGGCATCCTGGTAGTTCACGACCTCGCCTACGCCGACATCGTCTTCGACGGCTACCGCGCGCCTTCCATCATGCAGGTTCCCGGGGCGAAAGAGGTCGCGGTCGAATTCTTCACGCTCTCCAAGAGCTACAACATGGCCGGCTGGCGCATCGGCTTCATGGTCGGCAACTCCGAGCTGGTAGCCGCGCTGGCGCGCATCAAGAGCTATTACGACTATGGGACGTTCACGCCGCTGCAGGTCGCAGCGATCGCGGCCCTCGAGGGCGATCAGCAGTGCGTCAGAGAGGTTGCGGCAACCTACCAGCGCCGCCGCGACGTGCTGGTCAAAGGCCTGCGCGAGAGCGGCTGGCCGGTCGAGTCACCGCGAGCGTCGATGTACGTCTGGGCGCGCCTGCCTGAGTGCTATCGCGGGCGGGGCTCTCTCGAGTTCACCCGCGAGCTGCTGGCACAAGCCAAAGTGTCGGTCTCGCCGGGCATCGGCTTCGGCGAATACGGCGACGATCACGTACGCTTCGCGCTGATCGAGAACGAGAACCGTATTCGCCAGGCGGTGCGCGGAATCAGGGCGATGCTGCGTGAGCGGGCCGCGTAGCGTCCGCGGTGCGCGCGGTGCGCACCGGTAACGGCTGCGTCTCGCGTGTGGCGTGCGCGACGCGCTCCCATCCGGACCCGGTGCGCCGCAGCTCGTAGGTCGGCCAGTAATGCGTGTCGACCTTGAGAGTCACGACTTCGACCGCGTTATTGTGCGTCAGCGTCTTCAACAAGACCGGGGCGCGATCACTCTTGCCGGCGACCGCCGCCAGGAAGGAGTCGAGATCCGGCGTCGGCTGCCCGTCGACGGCGACGATTCGTCGCAGCGGTGTCAGGCCTGAGCGGCTCGCCGGGGATCCATACAGATAATAGGCGACGAATACGCCCTCGGGCTTGAGGCCCCGTTGCGCCGCGAGCGCGCGGTGCGGCGCCTGCAGTGTCGCGCCTGCCCACATGACGAGTCGATCCACGTCGCGGCCGTTGAGCGCCACCGTATCCAGATCGAGCGCCAGCGCCGCGCCGTTGCGCCAGACGGTCACGCGGATGTGCGGCTTCTGCGCCGCCCGCTCGACGTCCCGGAAGCGCGTCACCGGCTGACCGTCGATGGCGAGCAGCAGATCGCCTGTCTGCAGTACCCGCGAGGCGGGTGAGCCGGCGACCAGTCGCGTGACGCCCAGCAGCTCACGTGGCATGGCATCGTGGAACGCCGCCTGCTGCAGCCAACGCTTGTCCAGGCCGAGCTTCAGCGCCGATGAGACCGGCATGGAGGCAAGCTCCGCCTCGAGCGAGCGCAGCTCTCCACCACGGCCGATGGCCTCGAGCATCTCGGCCACGACATCGGCGGGGATACCCATGTTCTGCTCGGAAACCTCGTGACCCGAATCGAAGGCGAAGGTGGACCACAGGGCGCGCACGTCACCGGTGCCGTCGACGATGACGCCGTCGGTGTCGGCGGGCGCGTTCACGAGTCGCACGATCTCGAGATTGCTGTCGCGAAAGGCCGGCGTGCGCGGAATCGGCAGATCGATCGGCTCGACGCCGGCGACATGGCTCTCCTCCGAGAGCAGCCGCATGTCATGCCCGATCCCGACTACCCATACGCGCTCGCCCGGTGACAGCGGTCGCGTGCTGAGCTGCGCGGCGCGCACCGGTGTCTTGCCGATCAGCTGCGGGTCGTACGACACCACGGCGAGATTGTGCAGCGGGTGCACGAACACGACCTTCGCCGGCACTTCGAGAGTCCCGCCGAAGGTGATGCGCGCATCACCTTCCGCCACCGGAACCGTATCGCGGTCGACGACGACCAGCCCGCGGGCCGTATCGACGATCACACCCGTCCCGGTGAAGGATCGCCCGGTGATGCCGGAGACCGGATAGGGAATGTCGAAGCTTACGGAAACGAGCGATGGTGCCAGGCGGCGTGCGCGCGGCTCATCGACCGGTGCCTCGAGAACCGGCGCGGCCAGCGATGCCGCCGCCGCGAGGTGCGCAGACGCCGCCGCCGGTGCGGGCAGTTCCCGACATGGCCAGTAACCGAGCACGTCGTCGCGCCGGCAGCGCTGCGCCGGATACCATCGCCGGTCGATGGTGATCGACCGCACCGGCGTCGCGCTCGGCTCATCACTGGTGAAGTAGCGCACCGGGACGCGATCACCGTCGCCGAAGGCGAGGAGACCGCGCTGCAGATCATCGAGACTGTTGACCGGCTTGCCGGCCAACTGCGTGATCACCGCGCCGCGATAGATTCCGGCGGCAGAGAACATGTAGCCGGGGTTGGCGATGTACACGCCCTTCACCGGCACATTCATGTGACGGGCCTCTTGCAGTGAGAGGTTGTGCATGACTGCACCGCCGAAATCCAGGTACTCGTCGGGACTCACGTCGTAGAGATTCTCGACCGCCACCGTGCGCGCGAGCGTGTGCGTCCGGCGCTGCACCTCGACGCTGATCGAGCTGCCGACCGAGTCATCGAGCGCATCGGCGAGCCCGGTGAACTCCGTCACCAGCTTGCCGTTGATGCGCAGCAGAATGTCTCCGACCTCGAGCGGTCCGTCGGCCGGTGAGCCTGGAAGAATCTGGGATACCACGAGCATTCCGACCTGCTTCGGGTAGGCGGTGCGCACCTGCGTTTCGGTTTCGCCGGGAAGCCCGAGGCGGCGAAGCTCATCGAACGGTGTGTAATTGAAGACCGTTTGCAGCGTGCCGCGCGGAACGGCCTGGTTGCGCTCGATATAGCCGAGAGCCCGCACCACGCGGTCGAGCGGGAGATAGAAGCTCGAGGCCGCACCGGTCGCTGCGCCTGCATTGAGCGCCACTGCGCGGCCCTGGACGTCGACGACCGGCGAGCCGGAGGAGCCGCCCGAGGTGCTCGAAGCCGCCTGATAGTAGAAGGTGTCGAAGTCGTTGTACTTCCCCACTCCGTAGGAAGGGGCCTGCCGATCGAGGCGCGCAAGCGTGCCCGCAAGGAATGAGAGCTGCTCACCCGCGTCGTTGCCAACCACGCGGATCTCCGTGCCGACCTGGGCACCGGCGGGATACAGCGGAATCTCCTGCGGCTTGATGAAATGCAGTTGCGCGGGGTCGTAGCGGTAGAAGCCGAAGTCATGTACGGGATCGCGGTACACCGGATAGAGCTGCACTTCCTCGCGATCGAGAAATATGCCCTGCGCGGTGACCGGGCCAGGCGTCACGACATGCCGATTGGTCAGAATCAGCCCGTGGGCCGCGTCCACGACGAAGCCGGTGGCCACCAGCGAGGAGTTGATCTCGGTGTCGAAGCTGCGTGCCAGGTCGATCTGTACTGCGACGACTCCACGCGAGATGCGCTGCAGCGTCCGTGCCCACTCGGGACGTTCCGACGTCGCGGTGGCGGCGGTGGCGGTGGCATCCGCCGGCTCCGGCACCGGACTTGCGGAACTCACCTCGACACTGGCGCCGAGGGCAACGAGGAGTATCAGCAGGGAACGGCGCGGGCGCGAAATCATGAACACCTTCATGAGGCAAACGACGACGGAACCCCGTGGCGTGTCGGAACGCTCTTGGTATGCAACGCTCGGCCGGGAGCCATCTTATGGCTGACGGGGGTCAAATTGTGTGAACCGGTTCAAATCCCGTGGGGGGCCGTTATGCTACAAAGTTGAAACACTCGATAACGCAGTCGGTCCCGTGAGCGAACGAAGGAACAAAAAGCGCATGGGGCCGCGCAACGGTGGGGATAAAAGTGTCTCGAAACATAGTACTGCTGCAAGCTGCTGATTCTACACATGATTTGTCGCCGGCGCTCGCGGGCCAGGCCTGGAGCTCCCTGAGGGCTACCCACCCGGACCAGGTGGTGACGACCCTGGAGCGTAAGGGCTGCCACGTCGGCATAGCCGTTTTCGATGACGCGCTGCAATGCTCGCCGAACGAGTTTGCCGACGTCGTCGAGAATTCCGGCATGGAATGGATCGCGATCATCCCCCCGCACGGGGCCCGTGACCGGGCCACCGCCCGGGCGCTCTCGTCGAGCTACTTCGACTACCACACCCTGCCGGTCGATGCCGACCGGTTGCTGTACTCGGTGGGCCACGCCCACGGCAAGGCGCTCCTGCGGCAGTCCCTCTCCTCCAATATCGAGCCGACCGCCGGGCGCTTCGGCATGATCGGTAAGAGCCCGAAGATGCTCGCACTCTTCAGTCAGCTGGAGAGGATCATCCGCGGTGGGCGCGCGCCGGTATTCATTACCGGTGAGAGCGGCGTCGGCAAGGAGCTTGCCGCGCGCGCGGTGCATCGCGGCTCGCGCGAGGACGGACCGTTCATCCCCGTCAATTGCGGCGCCCTTCCGGACGCGCTGATCGAAAGCCTGCTGTTCGGCCACGAAAAGGGCTCCTTCACCGGCGCGCACGAGCGGCGCATCGGCTCCATCGAGGCCGCCCACGGCGGCACGATCTTCCTCGACGAGATCGGCGATCTGCCGCGGCCGGCGCAGGCGAGCCTGCTGCGCTTCCTGCAGGAATCGACCATCGTCAGAGTGGGCTCTACCCGCGAGATCCGGGTCGACACGCGTGTGATCGCGGCGACCCACATGGATCTTCACGAGGCAGTGCGCGCCGGGCGCTTCCGCGAGGATCTCTTCTATCGCCTGAACGTGCTGAATGTCGACGTGCCGCCGCTGCGCGATCGCGATGGCGACTGCCTGGTGATGGCGGAGCACTTCTTCCGGGACGGCGATGCCCGGGCTGCAGGGGTACACGGCTACTCGCACGAGGCGCTGAAAGCCAT
>Ga0307476_10002840_pt1 | contig 10268 bp, 8 predicted proteins | sample atmos_gasesECM2C_2_FD_203314 | JGI IMG/M metagenome (GOLD analysis project Ga0307476, IMG submission 203314) | Hardwood forest soil microbial communities from Morgan-Monroe State Forest, Indiana, United States - atmos_gasesECM2C_05 | ecosystem: Environmental > Terrestrial > Soil > Temperate...
GCCGAGGCGCCGTTCTACACCCTCGGGCCGCTCACGACCGACATCGCGCCGGGCTACGACCACATCACCAGCGCGATCGGCGCGGCGATGATCGGCTGGTTCGGCACCGCGATGCTGTGCTACGTGACGCCCAAGGAGCACCTCGGGCTGCCCGATCGCGACGACGTCAAGGACGGCGTGATCGCCTACAAGATCGCCGCGCACGCCGCCGACCTCGCCAAGGGCCACCCCGGTGCGGCCGACCGCGACAACGCGCTCAGCAAGGCGCGGTTCGAGTTCCGCTGGCAGGACCAGTTCAACCTGTCGCTCGATCCGGACACCGCGAAGGACTTCCACGACGAGACCCTGCCGGCGCCGGCGGCCAAGGGCGCGCACTTCTGCTCGATGTGCGGCCCGAAGTTCTGCTCGATGAAGCTCACCGAGGAGGTCCGGCAGATGGCGGCGGCGGGCGAGGCCGCGGCGACCGACGTCGAGGCCGGCCTGGCCGCCAAGGCCGCCGAGTTCCGCGAGGGCGGCCAGCGGATCTACACCGGCGGCGACGATCACCACTGACGCCGCCTCGGCCGCGGCGGGACCGATCGACGCGGTCGGTCCGGGGTGAGCGCGGAGCATCACGTACAGGCCGTGCGACAGCGCCGTGTGCAGCGACGCGACGCGTGGAGGGCGAATCGCCCGGCTTTGCCAGGCGATCCCCAGAGGGGTCATGGGAAGGTCCTGTGGATCCATCCACGCGGTGCATGCAGCGCGGTGCGACACCCCGGTAGCTGGGCGGAGCGCTGCATGGACCGGCTGGGAGGTGCTTGGTATCCTCGCGGCATCACCTTCCGTCGGTGATGTTTCCGTCGTGACGATCCAGGCTCGGCGTACCCGCAAGGTGGAGAAGCTCGCTCGCATCTACGATGACGAGATCGCGCCGTGCTGGGGAGCGCGCTTCGCCCGGCTGCTGCTGCGCAACCTGTCGGTCCCCGAGCGCGGCCAGGTGCTCGACGTGTCGTGCGGCACCGGCGACCCGACGATCGAGATCCTGCGCCGGATGAGCGAGGGCTCGCGGCTGATCGCGATCGACGAGTCGAGCGCGATGCTCGACGCGGCGCGCCGCAAGGTCGCCGCGCTCGGCCCGCTGGCCAAGAAGGTGTACTTCCGCACCGAGAGCGCGGTGCCCAAGCTGTCGTTCGCCGACGACGTCTACGACCTGGTGGTGTGCAACCTCGGCGTCGGGGACATGCCGAGCGTCGAGATCGCGCTGCGCGACTTCGCGCGGGTCGCCAAGCCGGGTGGCGAGGTCCGCTGCACGCTGCCGCTCGCGGGCACGTTCGAGGAGTTCCACGACCTGTACCGCGAGGTCCTGGTCAAGCACGACAAGCACGACGCGCTCGACCGGCTCGACCTCCACATCGCGCGCTACCCGACCTACGACCACGCGGAGGCCTGCCTGGCCGCGGCCGGCCTGACCGGCAGCATCGAGGTCGAGGAGTTCTCGCTGCTGTTCCGCAGCGCGCGCGAGTTCTTCTTCGCGCCGGTGATCGAGTACGGCCCGCTGGCCGACTGGAAGGTCGTCGCCGGCGGCGGCCAGGAGATGCAGGACGTGTTCTGGTACATCAAGGAGGCGATCGACGCCTACTTCGGCGACCGGCCGTTCCACGTCACCGTGAAGGCCGGCCTGGTGGCCGGCAGGAAGCCGCCGCGCCTCGACCCCGCCGACTCGCTCACCGCCGACAGCATCACCACGCCGGTCCCGCTGGTCGACCTCGATCAGGACTCGCCGTTCGACCACATCGAGACCGGGCTGCCGTGGCCGCCGCGCGACATCGCCGATGGCTCGGTGGTCGAGGACTCGGGCGACGCCGAGATCGAGGAGCTGGCGTCCGACGAGTACTCGCTCGACGAGGACGCCCGCGCGGAGCAGGAGCTCGACGCGCTGATCGACGGCCGCAAGCGGCCCCACCACCTGATCGACTGACCGCGGAAGCGGCCATCGCGTCACCGCGCTCCGGACAGCGGTGGGCATGAATTGCATTACTGTACTGCTACCTTTCGCTGCAGTCTCCGGGAAGTGTCGGATATGCCGAAGCAACGCTTCACTCGGACAGCACCGTCGACGTGGTTCTCCGCAGCTGCCGGGCACTGACGACGGGGCCCTGGGACGTGCCCGGCGGACCGTGAATCGCGGCTCTCCTCGCTTCGTGGAATTCAGCTGAACATCGGAGTCGTGATTTTTGATAAACTGCTAATTCGCGGCAAAATCGTTTGCTGGCTTCCATAGAAGAACGAAAAGGAGTTCCATGAAACGGATATTGGGTCTCACGATACTGGCAATGGCGATGATGCACCTGGAATCTGGGGCGAATGCGTTGCTCCCGCAGTGCCCTCTCCAGCCCGTGGAGTCTGAAGTGAACTTGATCTGTGACGGGGGTGGGGGTGGCGGGGGTGGCGGGGGTGGCGGGCGTACGTGTACCCCGGCTCTCCCGGCGCCGGCCGACGCGTTCGACTGCCAGTGCAAGACCGTTCTGATCGATCCGACGCAGCGCTGCAACGGGGCGCTTCCGCTGGACACCTGCTTCAACATGATCAACGCCGCCTTCTCGGCCGGCCTCCTCACGAGCGACGCCGTGACGTTCCTTCGGAACAGCGGCTTTTGCCCCGTCCTTCTCGACCTGGGCGCTGGTCTGAAGATCTTCGACTTCTGTCCGGCGGGCTGTTTCGCCGCTGACACGCAGATCCTCACCAGTGTTCAAGGCGACGGTAAGCCCGGTTACACGGTGGCGTCTCAGGTCACCGCGAAGGACACGCTCATGAACATGTCGGAAGAGGCGAGCCTCTCCGAGGTCACCGTGGCGGAATCCTCGATCAAGCGGCTCGTGCACGGCCCCGAGCAGCCGCCGCTGTACGTGTTCGCGCTCGCCAACGGTTCCACGCTGCGGGTGACCCAGCACCACCCGATGGTCCTCGACAGCGGCAAGATCATCGAGGCCAACCAGGTCGATCCCCAGATGTCGTTCGTCGGCGTCGACGGCAAGTCGGTGGCGATCACCTCGATCACCCGCGAGGCGGCCATCGGCGAAGTGTTCAACTTCCAGACCGCCGGCGACACACAGCTCAGCCACGTCATCGTGGCCGAGGGCATCCTGGTCGGCGATCTGAGGCTCCAGAACGAGCTCGAGGCAGAGGAAGGCGCGATCGAGCTGCGCCGCTAGCGCTCCGCGTCACGACAGCCGATCCCCGCAGCGCCCTCGCCGGCGCTCGCGTCTCGCGGATGAATCGTAATTCGAGAGCGATTCATTCGCGGTCCAGCACGGGAAATCACGCAACTGGACCCTGCGGCCGGCACGCCGGCGCGATGAGCCTGTCACGGGTCGCTGCCCTCGCAGGCTCGTCGAATCATGCACTGACGAAGCCTCATGCGCTGACGAAGCCGAACAGGGCAGTTAGGCGGCCCTGTTGTGGCTCGAGCGTGAGCTCGCTCTTCGCGGATTTGCCACCCAGAATGGTGTGGGTCACGTCCGCGACGCTCTGCGACGACGCGGCGATAGCTCGACAGAGCAGACACCGTATTTCGCAATTGACCCGGTAAGTTTGCTTACGAGCGCGAACGCTCACACGCCGCAGAAGGCAGCAGTGCAACAAGATCGATCGTCACTGCAGGACGTTTTCTCGTCGGAGAAACGGTCTGCCGATGGTCGGATTATTCGCGAACGCGAGATCCGGCTTGTGCAGCGTTAAGCTCCACACAATGACTGTGTATTGTGTTTGCGAGAGTGATAGAAGGTGGCCCGGGTGGTGACGGCGCTCGACGACTGCGCGAGATCTCGCTGTGGAGCGCGTTGCCATGGTCCGGACGAAATGCTCACGACGCGGGCGGCTCCTCCGGGCCGCCTAACCAACCAGTCGGTATCAGAGCCAGGACAGCGGCTAGAAAGAGGAAGTGGCATGCTCACCAAGTCGATTCTATTGGCAGTGGGTTGTTCGGCGTTTGCTTTCGGGTGCGCCGGTAACAGCAGCGGCGACGAGACGCGAGAGATCATCGACAACCTGGTCCAGGCCGGGTTCCCCGCCGGCGACATCCAGGTCGCCGATGGCAAGGTCTATGTCGGCAACGATGCCGAGGTCACGCTCCAGGCGTCGCGCGAGATGCTGGACAGCGATCCCGGCAAGGAGCAGTACCATACGACCAACCTGGTCGCCGGTCCCACTCCGTCGATCATCTGTGTCAACGGCGCGGCCTTTGTCGGCAACGCAACGCTGAACACGGGCCTCAACCTCGCGATCGAGAACTACAACCAGCAGTTCCAGGCCGGCAGGATCCGCCTGTTCTTCTTCCGGGTCTCGGGCGGCCCGATCGCCGGCTGCAACTTCTTCATCAACGGCGTCGTCATCCCCGGCCTCGCGGGCGGTCAGTCCGGCTTCCCGTCGGGCGGCGCGCCGTTCGGGACGATCAACATCGGCGACGGCGTCGCGCCGTTTGGCACCGATGTGGCCGAGCACGTCACCACCCACGAGATCGGTCACACGATCGGCTTCCGTCACTCGGACTTCTTCAACCGCAGCATCACCTGTGGCACCGGGGGCAGCGAGGAGAATCCCCCCAGCGGGCTGGGCGCCATCCTGATCCCGGGTACGCCGAGCGGCGCAGTGGTGGGAGGATCGGTCATGAACTCGTGCTTCAACGGAACCGAGAACGGTGAGTGGACGGCGAGCGACATCACCGCGCTCGACTTCCTCTACTAGGAGCTGGAGGGCGATCTCGCGCGAGCTCGCAACCCGTGCCGCTCACAGCTGTGATGTCTCGGTCCGCGACCACCACGCTGTACGGGCTTCACGATGGGCGCGAGCTCGCGCGCGACAGCAAGACGCACGCTGCGCTGCTGCATGACCGCAATCCGCTGCCGCGGATGGTTGCGGTCATGGTGATTGAACGCGAACACAGATATCGAGATCTGGCGTGCAACGTAATGCGGCGGGCAAATTGTCACCTTTCATGGTCGAAAATTCCCGCAACATGGGAGCCAGGTGTGATTCAGTAGTGGCGGGCTCGCAGGATGTTCCTGCGAGGTTTCCCGTGAACGACCAGATAGAGATACCAAGGACTTCCAATGCGACGATTACTACTTGCCAGCGCAGTGCTCATCGGACTCTGGACCCATGTGGCTCACGCCCAGTGCCCCGCCGCCATCCCCAACCCGGCGAACGCGGCCATGGTGCAGTGCTTCACCGTCAACAAGCCGGTGGCCACCCGTTGCGCCACGGCGATCGATTCGGCCACGTGCGATACCCTCAATGTCAACGCCAAGAACGCGGGTTGGCTCACGCTGGATGGGTTCAACTACCTCCAGAGCATCGGGTTCTGCGCCATCCCTGCCCCGGTCTTCCTCCCGCCCGGGATCCTCGACTTCTGCCCGCGGGGATGCTTTGGTGCGGACACCCAGATCCTCAGCAGCTTCCGGGGTGGTAGGGCGCAGTACGTCCAGGCCGCCTCGGTGACGCCGAACAGCTCGCTGATGAGCATGTCGGACAACGCGAGCCTCGGCGACGTCCTCCTGTCGTCGCGGTCGGTCCGGCGCATCGCGGTGGGTCCCGAGGACGCGCAGCTGTTCGTCTTCGCGCTCTCGAACGGCCACACGCTGCGGGTCACGCAGCACCACCCGATGGTGCTCGACGACGGCACGATCGTCCAGGCCAGCGAGGTCGGCCCGGGGATGTCGTTCGTCGGTCTCGACGGCCAGTCCGTGGCTGTGACCGCGATCACCCGCGAGACGCCGACCGCGGACGTGTTCAACTTCGACACCGGGAGTGACACGGAGCTGGGCCACATCATCGTCGCGGAGGGCGTCCTGGTCGGCGACCTGAAGATCCAGCTCCAACTGGAGGACGAGCAGGGCTCGATCGAGCTCCGGCGCTAGCGCCGCCAGGCGGCGAGGCGCCATGGTGCGCGCCTCGCCGTCTCGCTGTAGCCTACCCCAGTGCGATCGAAGGAGGTCAAGATGCGAGTGCCGCTGTTGTTGCTGCTCTCCACGTGGTGCCTGACGGGCTGCGGCGACAGCAAGGACCCGGAGCACCCCGACGCGCCGGCGCCGCCCGACGCGCCGGCGCCGCCCGACGCCCCGGTACCGCCGTTGCTCCAGGCTCGCATCGACCTCGCCGTCCAGCGCATCACGGCCGACACCTGCTTCACGCAGCCGGACACGTCGGGGTGCGAATGGGCGGACTACGGACTCGGGCCCACCTTCTTCGACATGGCCGTGTCGACCGGCGAAGCGATCCTCGTGGTCGATGACCTCGACGACGGTGCGCTCCCGCAGCTCCTGCGCTACCGCAATCGGATCTTCGGCATGTACCGCGTCAATGGCGAGACGCTCGAGGCGCGGACCGCGTCGGTGCACCTGCCCAAGCAGCTCGGCGATGCCCTGATCTCGTTCGCCGACCCGCACCACATCCCCGCGAGCGCGCTCACGATGGTCGCCCAGGCGGCCAACGCCTCCTACAGCAAGGTCCCGTTGCTGTTCCTGGGGCACGACGGCATCGTGCTCTCGCACCTGGTCGAGCTGGCTCCCGAGCAGCCACTGGTGTTCCTCAACCTCACGGGGCTCCTGGGACTGTTGCCTTCGCTGTGCACGCAGATGGACGATGCGGCGCTAGCGGCGGCCAGGGCGCACTTCGAGACCATCGCCGCCTCGGTGCGGCAGCTGATGCGCAATCACAACGTGCGGTTCGTCAACGCCAGCTTCGGAGACTCGACGCAGACGCTCGCCACGGACTGGTCGCGCACCTGCGGCACGGACGTCCCGGGTCCCGACGTGCTGCGCCAGCTGCTGCACCTGTACGATCCGGTCTACGACGCCCTGTTCAACACGGAGGGCGTGGTCACCGCACAGGCCGCCGCGAACCTCGGCGACCCCCTCGACTTCCCGTTCGACCAGGTGAGCCCGGCCTTCGCGAATCGCGCCCGCGTCGGGTTCATCTCGTCCAGGGACTCGGGGCTCGACGAGCTGGGGCGGGGCACCGTGAAGAAGGCCGAGCAGTTCCCTCGTAACAACACCGACGCCGACGTGTTCGTGAACTGGCGCTGCGAGGTATTCGTCGGGTGTGCGGATCCGCACTACGAGCTGGCCGCATCGTTCGGGCTCGGGTCAACCGCCCTGGTGATCATGGCGTCGTCGTACGTCAACCCGCTCGGCCTCGGCCGTCTCATCAACTTGCGCTACGCGAATCACGCCGATGCTCCGATGAGCAACGCACTCATCCAGACGCTCAAGCAGGAGCTCACCCCGGCGCTGTGCGGCCAGGACGGCACACAGCCGTGCGTGTATCAAGATCCGATCGCGTTCCGTCAGCTCGAGGTCTATCGCCGGCACTACCGATAGCCCGTCTCCGCCATCCGGGGACTTCGCGTGAGCCGCGGGGAGTCGGCCGGCTGCGGAGCTCAACCAACTCCTTGTAACAGCTGAGGTCCCGAACATGAAACGGCGCTATCTCGTCGCGGTGTTGTTACTCGCCGCGATCACCCTGATCATCACCCGCTACTGGTCGAAACCGGGTGACTCCGTCTCCCCGTCCGCGAAGGCGGGTGAGGCCGGTCTCCAGCCGGCGAAGGCGGGGATGAACGTCGCAGAGCAGGCAGCTCGGCGCGAGGCCGCGAACCGGCTCGCCCGGATGTCACCGACGCTGTCCCACACCCAGGTCGGAAAGTACTCCGCGGAGACGATCCAGTCGGTGGAGCGAGCGTTCCGCGGCATGATCGCGGTGCGGGGGCTGGTGATCCAGGACAAGGAGCGGCGCGCGCTGGCGCAGCAGGTCCTGGCGCTGCCCGACGGCAGCGCGCTGATGCGCGAGATCCTGCTCGATCCGGCGTTCGCCAGGTCCGCGTTCGGTGACTTCCAGGCCGAGGCGCGGTTCTACGCGATCCCCGTCCTCAAGGAGGTCGCCCGGCAAGGCAACACCGACTTCGTCAGCGAGACCGCCTCGGGGCTGACCAACCAGCTCGCGGCGGCCGGCGGCGAGCCCGACCGCGGGCGGGGGGAGGACCTGATGAGCATCGTCGCGATCGTCGGCGAGCGCGTCGGCTCGGCGGGATTGAAGGACGCCAACTCGCCCGTGCTTGCCAAGCTCGGCTGCACGGCCGAGCTGTCCCAGCCGGTGCGCGTGCTCTGCCTCCGCGGCCTGTTTCAGGGTGTCTGGGCCGCCGATGGCATCGAGGAGGCCCAGGCCACCATGGCGCGTTTGAAGACGCCCTGATCTCGCGCCGCCGCGCGCCGGCCCATCGGCCGGCAGCTGCGGCGAGAATGCCAGTTCCACGCGATCGCCAGATTGCCCTTCAGGGGGGGATCTGCGTCTGAAGCACCATGCGGCAGGCAACTGCCTTGCCCGAGATCTACTTATTCCACAGGATGAGCGGCTCGTAGAGCCACTTACGAGCTTTCTGTCACCAACAACCAACCAACCAACGATACCAAGGACTTTCAAATGCGACAACTACTTCTTGTCAGTGCACTCCTCATCGGACTCTGGCCCCAGGCGGCGCGCGCCCAGAGCTGCCCCGCCGTGATCCCGGTGCCGGCCAACGAGACCCAGATCGCGTGCTACACCAACAAGCCCGTTGGCCAGCGCTGCGCCACGGCCATCGACCAGACGGTCTGCGACTTCCTCAACAACACCGCCCTGAGCAACGGCCTCATCACGCAGGGTGGTTTTGATTTCCTCCGTCAGGTTAGCTTCTGTGCCATCGTCCAGGATCTCGGCCAGGGCTTCCGGATCTTCGACTTCTGCCCGAAGGGCTGCTTCGCCGCCGATACCCAGATCGCCAGCAGCTTTGCGGCCGGCGGCCTGGCCGGCTACGTGTCGGCCAAGTCGGTGGCGCCCAAGAGCACCGTGCTGGGCATGACCGCCGACGCGAGCCTCGGCAACCCGCTGCTGGCGCCGCTGTCGGTCAAGCGCATCGTGCTGGGCCCCGAGGACGCGGAGCTGTTCGTGTTCACGCTCGCGAACGGCCGCACGCTGCGGGTGACGCAGCACCACCCGATGGTGCTCGACAGCGGTGAGATCGTCCAGGCCAGCCAGGTCGGCCCGAAGGCGTCGTTCGTCGGCCTCGACGGTCAGTCCGTCGCGGTGACCTCGATCACGCGCGAGAAGCCCACCGCCGACGTGTTCAACTTCGAGACCGAGGGTGACACGCAGCTGAGCCACGTCGTCGTCGCGGAAGGCGTCCTGGTCGGCGACCTGAAGATCCAGAACGAGCTGTCCGATGAGGAGACGTCGATCGCCCTTCGGCGCTAGTTGCCGATAGCCACCGTGACCACTCCGGCGGTTCCGCGTGAGCTGCGGAAAGCCGGCCGGTTGCGGAGCTACAGCCATTCATCGAGCCAGCTGTGAACTCGATCACGACTGCGCGATCGAGGGCAGCGTCATGGCGCCGCGGCTCATCGCGGGCAGCAAACACTCCCCTCGGTGGCAATCGGTCCCCCTGCGGGCGATACGATATCGCCGAGCGGCGGTGTGCCGCTCGGACACCGGTAACCCGGGCGACGGATGGCGCCGTCACCGATGTCACCCACGACATGTCCAGCCTGGGCCTCGCACTGGTCTTGCGTGAGGCCCTTGCGCTCGGGCGTCGCCTTCACCGGATCATCGGTCGGGGGCCCTTGCGGCGGCTGCTGCGAGGCTGCGCAGCCGGCGAGGGCCATGACAATCACCCAGCGGATCGTCTGGATATGCATGATGAATCCTACCTCGCTCGTCGCTGCGGAACAAGCTCGGCTGTCGTCGGTAAAACTGCTTACAGATCTCTGATCTGGTGTTTGGCGCAGGCGCATTGTGCAGGTGGCTCGACGTCGCCTCTGGCAGCTCCGTCTCATGCAGCGTTAAGCTCCACAGCCTGGCTGTATCCTTTCACGGTGGCAGTGATAATGAAAGGACCAGTGACGTGCGACCCCGGTCGAACCGCTGCGCCACACGGTCCCGTGCGCGCGAGACATCCAGTCGATATCGGGTCAGAAAGACGGAGAGGCATGTCTGCTAAGTCGATCATATTGGCAGTGGGTTGTTCGACACTTGCCTTCGGGTGCGCCGGCAACAGCCATGGAGATGAAACCCAGGAGATCATCGACAACCTGGTGCAGGCCGGGTACCCCGCGCGCGACATCCAGCTGTTCGATGGCAAGGTCTACGTCGGCCGCGATGCCGAGGTCACGCTGCAGGCGTCGCGCGAGATGCTGGACAGCGGCCCCGGCGAGGAGCAGTACCGGACGAACAACCTGGTCGCCGGCCCGGCTCCTTCG
>Ga0307476_10002841_pt1 | contig 10266 bp, 6 predicted proteins | sample atmos_gasesECM2C_2_FD_203314 | JGI IMG/M metagenome (GOLD analysis project Ga0307476, IMG submission 203314) | Hardwood forest soil microbial communities from Morgan-Monroe State Forest, Indiana, United States - atmos_gasesECM2C_05 | ecosystem: Environmental > Terrestrial > Soil > Temperate...
CAAACCGTTTGACGCTTTGTGGTGCTGTACCGGCACCGGATCGGAAGAGTACGCCAAACTGACCGACACAATCTACTTCCATGACGACGATTCGCTCTATGTGAATCTGTTCATCGATTCACAATTGGAATGGCCGGAGAAAGGCTTGCGTGTGAGGCAGGAGACGCGCTTTCCGGAAGAGCAAGGCACAACCATTACCATCTCCGCCAAGAACCCAGCACAGCTTGCGATCAACCTTCGCATTCCTTATTGGGTAGAGGGCGGCAAGGTAAAAATCAACGGCGCTGCTCTGCCCGCGTTTGCCAGTCCGAGCAGTTATCTAACCCTGAACCGCCTCTGGAAAAGTGGCGACAAAATTGAACTCAGCCTGCCGATGGGCCTGCATATCGACAGCATGCCCGACGATCAGACGGTCCAGGCCGCGATGTACGGCCCCCTGGTGCTGGCCGGGCGCTTTGAGGCAGTCACGAAAGAGATGACTTATGGCGATTCCGAGCCGAAACCGGGAGGTGAGAAGAAAGTACCGGACATCCTGGCTGACGCCGGCAACCCAACGGCGTGGATTGAACCCGATGCGAAGCAGCCCCTTACATTTCAGACGGTCGGACAATCGCAACCGCTGACCATGGTACCTCTGTTCAAAGTGATTCACGAGCGCTACGCCGTCTACTGGAAGGTTGACGCCAAGACCACGTAGGCAACCGTCTCCTTCATGATTTCTTGATCGTTCTGTCGTCGAGCTTTCCTGTTGGTAGACACGAAACCTCCGCGTCGGAAGGAAAAGTCATGACTATTTGCGTTCGGCCTGCCTTGGGCTGCCTCATCTTGCTATGTGTACTGACAACGATATTTCTGAGGTCTTCATGCGCTCAAAGCAGCGCGTCGACGCCAGCCTCTGTCGAGAGTCGCCGCCAGGAACTGCTCTCCCTGTTCGACGAAGAATGGCAATATCAGCTCCGCACCAATCCCGAGCGGGCAACCAGGTTGGGTGACGGCCGCTACAACGATCGTTTGAATGACAACTCGGCCGAGTTTTTCCAGGCCGATATCGAGCAGAGAAGAAAATTCTTGACGCGCTTCCAGGCGATCGATCCCTCAGGCTTCTCGCGGCAAGAAACGCTGAGCTACGCACTGATGATCCGCGAACTCCGCCAGGAGATAGAGGGTGCGCAGTTCAAGCCCTGGGAAATGCCGGTGAATCAGATGGGAGGGCTACATCTCGAACTGCCGGGTCTGGTCGAATTGACCCCTTTTAATTCAGTTGCTGATTATGATAATTACCTGCGGCGTCTGCACCAGGTCCCGCATGCGTTCGACCAAGTGACGGCAAACATGCGGCAGGGAATGCGCGATGGATTGATGCCTCCGCGCTATCTTCTTGAGAAGGTTGCGGCGGAAGCTGAGGACGTGGCAAGCAAGAGCGGGGAGAGTAGTCCATTTGCCAAGCCGGTAAAACAGTTCCCTTCAAGCGTGCCCTCGTCCGAACAGAAGCGGTTGAGGGAGGCTGTGCTCGCGGCCATTACCGGCCAGATCTTGCCCGCCTATCAGCATTTTGCCGCCTTCGTTCGCGACGAGTATGCGCCGCGCGGCCGCATGGACCCGGGAGTGTGGTCTCTTCCCGACGGAGCGGCACGCTATCGCTTTGCCATCCGCCGCATCACTACCACCGAGATGATGCCCGAACAGATACACGAGCTCGGTTTGAAGCAGATCGACGAAGTCGAAGCCGAAATGCTTGCCCTTGCGCGTCAGCTGGGATTCAAAGACTTGGCGAGTCTAAACGAGCACATCAAAAGCAACCGACGCTTCTACGCGACCTCCGGTCAGCAGGTCCTCGATCTTTATACAAACTACGCACGCAGCATGGAGCGCGAATTGCCGCTGCTCTTCGGTCATCTCCCCAAGAGCAAGCTCACGGTCATTCCCATGGAAGCCTCGCGCTCCAAGAATGCGGTGCCCGCGGATTATTCGGATGGCACTCCCGATGGTTCGCGTCCCGGTCACATCAACGTGAATCAGTGGGATCCCGAGCATCGGCTGGTGCTCAATATCGAGGCCATCGCCTACCACGAAGGTATTCCCGGCCACCATCTGCAGCTTTCGCTGGCCCAGGAGATGGGGAATCTGCCTGAATTTCGGCGCCACGCTGGTTACACCGCCTTCGTGGAAGGCTGGGCGCTCTACGCGGAGCGGCTGGGAAAGGAAGTTGGCCACTACCAGGATCCCTACAGCGATTACGGGCGTTTGGAGAATGAAATGTGGCGCGCCATCCGCCTGGTCGTCGATACGGGTGTGCATGAAAAACATTGGTCTCGCGAGCAGATGGTGGAATACTTCCATCGCTACACTGCCATGGATGAGCCGAACATCCAGAGCGAAGTCGACCGTTACATCGCGTGGCCCGGGCAAGCCCTGGCTTATAAATTGGGACAATTGGAGATTCTTAAACTGCGGGATGAGGCAAAGCGAAAGCTCGGCGATAAGTTCGACATCCGCGCCTTCCACGATGAAGTGCTGGCCAACGGTGCGCTGCCTCTCGATGTACTGGACTCGGAGGTGAGCTTCTGGATCAACGGTCAGGCAACGCCGTAGATTGGGTGCCGTCGCGAAACCAATGGGCCTGTGCGTGATGGCGGGAGGACGTTCGCTCCTGTTGTATCCTGTCCGCGCACGAGTTGCGTGCAAACTTCCTTCAGGACTGGTTTATGGAGCGCAGAGAGTTTCTCAAGAAAGCAGCAGCAACTACGGTGGTTACTTCTCTGGGCGCAAAGCTGTTGCCCGGCGCGACCGATTCCTTCCCTTATCGCGTGCTGGGGCGCTCGGGAGAGAAAGTTTCCCTGGTGGGGCTTGGCGGTCATCACATCGGCAGGGGATCGGACGAACAGCAAAGCATTCGCATCATACGCACTGCACTCGACAGCGGCATCAACTTCCTGGACAACTGCTGGGACTACAACGGTGGAGTTAGCGAAGAACGAATGGGCAAAGCGCTACGCGACGGTTACCGTCAAAAGGCCTTTCTCATGACTAAAATCGATGGCCAAACCAAGCAGGCGGCGGCGCAGCAACTGGACGAGTCTCTTCGCCGTCTCGAAACCGACCACATTGACCTCCTGCAGTTCCACGAAGTAATTCGCGACTCCGATCCCGCTCGAATCTTTGGCGAGCGCGGCAGCATGGAGGCACTGCTCTCCGCCAGGAAGCAAGGCAAAATCCGCTACATTGGATTTACCGGACACAAGAGTCCGGACATTCACCTAAAGATGTTGCAAACGGCTTTTGCTCACCAGTTCACGTTTGACGCCGTGCAGATGCCGCTTAACGTCATGGACGCGCATTATGACAGCTTCGAAAAGAAAGTCCTCCCCGTGTTGGTGAAACATCGCATCGGCGTGCTCGGCATGAAACCCATGGGCGACAGCGTCATCCTTCGGAGCAAAACGGCCTCTGCCATCGAATGCCTGCACTATGCCATGAACCTGCCGACCAGCGTGGTCATCACCGGGTGCGAATCGCCTGCAATTCTTCAGCAGGCGCTCGAGGCCGCCCGAAGCTTCAAAGCCATGGGCAAGGATGAAGTCGCTCAATTGCTGGCCAGAACGGCGTCCGCGGCCGGTAAGGGAGACTTCGAACTCTACAAGACGACTCACAACTTCGACGGAACCTACCAACACCCGCAGTGGTTAGGTTAAAGGAGATAATCGCCTCTTCAATTGAGAGGACACTGTACACCGTTAGTACCGATTGGATCACCTGTTTCGGAGGATGCGAATCCGGTCTCAATGCGAGTCGCGCGCCACGTGCGCACCGCTGCGTCCCACAAGAAAATCGAGGTCTGCACCCTTATCGGCTTGCAGGACGTGTTCTATATAGAGCCTCAACCACCCGCGATCTGGAAGCGGCGGCGGTGCCCACTTTGCCCGGCGTGCCGCGAGGATTTCGTCGTCGACCTCCAGGCGGAGCAATCGCCTGGGAACATCGAGCGTGATCATGTCTCCCGAATGCACCAGCGCCAGTGGACCACCGGCCGCGGCCTCCGGAGAAGCGTGCAGGACTACCGTCCCATAGGCCGTTCCGCTCATGCGAGCATCAGAAACACGCACCATGTCAGTCACACCTTTGCGGAGCAGCTTCGGAGGCAGCAGCAGATTGCCGACCTCAGCCATGCCGGGATACCCGCGGGGGCCGCAGTTCTTGAGGACCATCACGCAACTCTCATCGATGTCCAACGCCTCGTCATCTATCCGAGCGTGAAATTCTTCGATCGTTTCGAACGCTACCGCTCTCCCGCGATGCTGCAGTAGGTGTGGACTTGCGGCTGACGGCTTGATCACGGCGCCATCCGGTGCGAGGTTGCCGCGCAGGACGGCGATTCCGGCGCTTGCTTTGAACGGTTCTGCGAAGGGGCGAATCACCTCGCGATTCCAACAGGGAGCGTTGGCGACATTTTTCCACATCTCCTGTCCATTGACCGTCAGCGCATCTCGGTTCAGGACACCGGCCTCCCCCAGCTCACGAAGCACGGCGGGCAGTCCCCCGGCGTAGAAAAGATCCTCCATGAGATGTTTGCCCGACGGCTGAACATCAACCAGGCATGGCAGGGATGACCCTAGGCGGTCGAAATCGTCAAGAAACAGGGGCACGCCGACGCGGCCGGCAATCGCAATCAAGTGAATCACCGCGTTGGTGGATCCGCCAATGGCCGCGTTAGCTCGGATTGCGTTCTCGAAGGCCTCGCGCGTAAGTATCCGCGAAATATTAAGATCCCCATGGACCATTTGCACGATGCGCCGGCCCGTCATCTGGGCCAGGGTATTGCGACGAGCATCGGCTGCCGGAATGGCCGCATTGCCCGGCAAACTCATGCCCAGCGCTTCGACCATGCATGCCATGGTTGAAGCGGTTCCCATGGTCATGCAATGACCCTTGGAGCGATGCATGCAGCTTTCCGCCTCATGGAACTCCTCGACTTTCATCTCACCTTTGCGGAGTTGATCGGTCATTTGCCACAGCCCGGTTCCCGATCCCAAGTCATGGCCACGAAATTTTCCGGACAGCATGGGACCACCGGAAAGGCCAATGGTGGGCAGATCGCAGGAAGCGGCCCCCATCAGCAGCGAAGGTGTGGTCTTATCGCAACCCATGAGCAGAACCACACCGTCGATAGGATTGGCGCGAATCGACTCTTCTACATCCATACTGGCCAGGTTCCGAAACAGCATGGCTGTCGGCCGCAATTGCGTCTCTCCCAAAGACATGACGGGAAATTCCAAGGGAAAGCCGCCTGCTTCCCACACCCCGCGTTTCACCCACTCGGCGAGCTCACGAAAGTGGGCGTTGCAGGGCGTCAACTCCGACCAGGTGTTGCAGATGCCGATCACCGGCCGACCATCGAACAGATCGTGAGGCCAACCTTGGTTTTTCATCCAGCTCCGATAGATGAAGCCGTCCTTGCCCTCGCGCCCATACCATGCCTGGCTGCGCAGTCTCTTGATTGTTCCGTTCTTTGTTTCCATTGGAGGACCTCCAGCTAGACCGAGCCCCGATCTCCAGCGATGATAGCCCGAAATTACCAGGTAAACGTAATCCCATCAGGAAGGTTTTTCTTGACGAGAAGCGCAGAGTGGAAGATGATCTCGGTGCTCCGAATCCCCTAGCAGGTTTTGAACATGCCTCGCACTCCGTTCTCGCGGCGAATTCGAACCGCAACCGTGATTCTGTCCTCGATCCTAGCGCTTACCCTGTCTTCCGCCGCACGAACGAAGTCCGCACCCGGGGCGGCGAAGACATTGCGGATATTTTTTGTGGACGTCGAGGGAGGGCAGGCGACTTTGTTTTTGACCCCGGCAGGGCAATCGCTGCTCATCGACACCGGCTGGCCTGGGAACAACGGGCGAGATGCAGACCGCATCGTTGCGGCGGCAAAGAAGGCAGGTATCAGCAAGATCGACTACGTACTCATTACTCATTTTCATAGTGACCACGTGGGCGGTTTACCGCAGCTGTTCGCTCGAATTCCTCTGGGAACCGTTATTGATCATGGTGACAACCGCGAGAGCACGGACGCGCCGACGGTGCAGGTCTGGCAGGCTTACCAGGAAATGTTGGCGACGAAGAAGTTCAAACGCCTGACCGTTAGACCCGGAGACAGCCTTCCGATCCGGGGCATACAGACTACTGTCATAAGCTCCGACGGAGTCGTCATCGGCCACACCCTGGCAGGCGCTGGACAGGAAAATACCAGTTGCAAGGACGCCGAACAATATCCGCCCGATCAGACCGAGAATGTGCGTTCCCTCGGGACTCTCATCACGTTCGGAAAGCTGAAAATTTTGGACCTGGGCGACTTGACCCGCGACAAGGAAAAGGAGTTGGTGTGCCCACAGAACAAGCTGGGGCTAATCGATATTTACATCGTCTCCCATCACGGCTGGTATGAGAGCGGCAGCGCTGCGTTCTTGAATGCAATCGCTCCTCGTGTCGCGGTCATGGACAACGGAGCCAAGAAGGGTGGAACCCCTTCGGCATGGGACATCATTGAAAAGTCGCCTCGTCTCGAAAACCTGTGGCAGTTGCACTTCTCGGAAGAGGGCGGCGCGGCACACAACGTGGCTCCAGAATTCATCGCGAACCCGGAAGGCCCGGATGCGGCCAACGATCTGGAATTAACCGCCTGGCCGGATGGCAGCTTCGAGGTTTTCAATTCTCGAACATCCAATGCTAAGCACTACTCGGCACCCTGAGCCCCCAAGGTGTACGCAAGGTTGCGTTTGTTTCCGCAAGGCTGCGCAACCGAACCTAGAGGTGAGGTGTCGTGAATCGTTACAAGGTCGCGGTCATTGAGACAGACGGCATCGGACGTGAGGTGGTACCCGCAGGTCTTCGAGTCCTTGAAGCCGCTGGACTCCGTCACGACATAGTATTAGAAAACCGGCCGGAGGATGCCGGAGGATGGCTTGGACCAGTTACGCGGCTTCGATGTCATCTACTTTGGCGCTGTCGTTTATCCCCGGTGTCCCGGACCATATTTCGCTGTGGGGTTTGTTGATCCCCATGCGACGCGCGTTTCAGCCGTACGTCAACCTGCGGCCGGTGCATCTGCTCCCAGGCATCGATTCACCTCTCAAAAACTTTCCGCCCGGGCAAATCGATATGTGCATTGTCCGCGAAAATATCGCCAACCCCCTCGCGCAAATCTGGTCAGGAGCGATGATGTTGCAACATCTGGGGCAACCGAAGGCGGCAAAGGGCGTCGAGCAGGCATTCGAGGCGGCGTTGGCGAGACGAGACGCGCAGACGCCTGATCTCGGCGGTAAGGCCAGCACTCGTGATGTTGGTGACGCGGTCCAACAGGAAATATCCGTGGTGGCGGAACCCTAATGAGTCTCCCCTCAGCGTTGGCTATCGAGCAAAGCGCGCGGCGCAGGATCGCGCTTCGTTTGCTGCCCTTCCTCTGGCTGCTCTACGTCATTGCTTTCCTGGACCGCGTAAACGTCGCCTACGCGGCACTCGAAATGTCTCATGATTTGGGATTCAGCGACAGGGTGTTTGGTCTGGGCGCGGGAATCTTTTTCATCGGCTACGTTCTGTTGGAAATTCCCGGAGCGCTCATCGTCGAGCGCTGGAGTGCCCGGCGGTGGATCGCCCGCATCATGATCTCTTGGGGAATCATCACGGTGTTAGTGGGGTTCGTCCATACTTCACGCCAGTTCTACACGGTGCGATTCTTTCTCGGGGCAGCCGAAGCCGGATTCTTTCCGGGAGTGGTTGTCTATCTGACACATTGGTTCTGCCGGCGCGACCGGGCGACGGCGGTCGCTTCATTCATCGCCGCCCAGCCTCTCTCCAACCTCCTGGGATCGCCACTGGCGGGTCGGATCATGCGGATTCATTGGCATGGATTGGAGGGGTGGCGCTGGCTGTTTATTCTGGAAGGGATTCCTGCCGTTATTTTCGGGATGGTTACGTTCTTCTATCTCACGGATCGGCCGAGCCAGGCAAACTGGCTGCCGCCGCAAGAACGGGAATGGATTACCAGCGAACTGAATCGCGAAAAGGCGGAGAAAGGAGCGGTAAGGTCCTATACGATTGCACAAGCGCTACGGCACCGAGAAGTGATTCTGCTCACCTTGATCTACTTTCTTGGTACGACAGGAATCTACGGATTCACGATTTGGCTCCCCACCATTCTGAAGAGAGCTTCGGGTTTCTCCACTGGGGCGGTCACATGGCTGGCGGCGGTACCGTATATCGGCGCGTTGGCCACAACATTGCTAAATGGCTGGCATTCCGATCGCACCCAGGAACGTCATTGGCACGCCGCCGGTCCTCTGCTCGCGGGCTCGGCCGCACTGTTCTCTGCAGTGGTCTCCGGGAATCACTTTTGGACCCAGTTCGGATGCTTCGCAATTTTCGCCGCGTGTGTTTACTCCTATCAACCTTCTTTTTGGGCTCTTCCCACGAGTCTGCTCGGCGAGTCGGCAGCGGCGGCTTCAATCGGTCTGATCAATTCGCTGGGAAATCTGGGTGGATTTACCGGTCCCTTCGTCGTGGGCTACCTTGTGACCCACACCGGCTCTTTCACGTCCGGTTTTGTTTATCTGCTGGTCAACCTGCTGGCCGGCGGGATGCTGGTCCTGGGGCTGCGCGAAGTCGCACGTCGCAGGACTTCCCATGAAAGCTAGAAAGAGACCTCGACCGGCTTTCCGTCAAAGGTAATGTTGCGGGTGACCTCCGCCAACTGTACTTTGATGGCTCTCGATTTCGGCGACGACATGCGCGAGCCCGGAGCTAACCTCAGGCGGAGTATCTTGCGCGTGTCGTCCCAAGCCATCTGGGTTCCCATCCACTCTCCCTTACGATAATCGAATGAAGTACCGTCGTCCTCGTAAAGCAAGAACGAAGCATCGGCTCCCGGGTAAATCGAAATGCTCAGTGGCTCATCGACTTTCTCGGCGCTGAATTGCTTCACCGGACCAAGCGGTAGAATCGATCCCTCGCGCACAAAAAGCGGCATTGTCTCAAGATCAACCGACCGGGTGATCTCGCGGCCGCCTGCCAGGCGTTCGCCGCTCCAAAAGTCGTACCAAGTCGAGCGCGGAAGGTAGACTCGTCGAGTCGTTGCTCCCTTTTCGACCACGGGAGCAACCAGCACGCTCCTTCCCCATAAATACACGTCTCCACACTCGACGGCCTTCGGATCGTCGGGAAAATGTAGCCACAGGGCGCGCATGATAGGCATACCCTTGGTCGCGCATTCGTGCACCGCACTGTAGAGATAGGGCAACATGCGGTAACGCAGCTCCAGATATTTTCGGCAGATCGGCTCGACGCGCGCGTCGTGCAGTTGGCTCGCGTCAGGAATCGCAGCGCCGTTGTAATTGTTGATTTCTACCGGACCCGGATCTCCCGTGTTCCAACCCCAGGGAAGCCGTAACTTCCAGGCACGGCCATGACTGCGGAAGAGAGGACAGAAGGCGCCGAACTGAAACCAACGCACATAAAGCTCCGCAGTGAACTCCGGGGTCGGAACAAACCCTCCGATATCCGTACCCCAATATGGAATGCCGCTGAGCGCCGTATTCAAAGCAATGGGAACGTGGATCTTCAGGGTCTCCCAGGTCGAGTACACATCCCCCGACCAAAGGAAAGAAGCATACCGCTGCATGCCAGCGTAACCGTTACGATGCAGAGCATATGGACGCTCCCGCGGCCGGTCCAGTTGGGGCCCTTCCCAGTACATTCGATTCCTGACCAGCCGCGACCTGCTATCCAGTGGATCACCTTCATCCGGCCACCAGCCGTCCACTCCCTGAGCGAAGTCTTTGCGGTGAGCATCCCAGTGGCAGCTGGCTTCTTCTTCATCAAAGCGAGAAAGGCTGCACGGATCATGAACCGTTCCGTGAAGTCTGTCGGAAAGAATCACCACGTGCATCACGGCACGAAAGCTGTCGTTATGCAACTCGTCCAGCATTTGTTTGGGATCAGGAAAGACGCGAGAATTCCATACAAACGATCCATTTTCGGTGTTCCAGCCCGAGGGACAGAAACCCGTCCCCAGGTAGATCAACGCGTCGCAAGGCAATTTTTTTTCCCGGAAGGTCTTGGCCTCGACGAGAACCTCTTCTCGACTGGCAAGTGTGCGGTGCGACTGCTGGTAACCAAAACTCCACAAGGGAGGCATCTCGGCATAGCCGGTAATGCGCGCATATTCGGCCATAATCGTGGCGGGATCGGAGGAGGCGACGAAAAACAGATCGAGCGGGA
>Ga0307476_10002843_pt1 | contig 10263 bp, 5 predicted proteins | sample atmos_gasesECM2C_2_FD_203314 | JGI IMG/M metagenome (GOLD analysis project Ga0307476, IMG submission 203314) | Hardwood forest soil microbial communities from Morgan-Monroe State Forest, Indiana, United States - atmos_gasesECM2C_05 | ecosystem: Environmental > Terrestrial > Soil > Temperate...
GACCGCGGCGACGGTGGTCGCCACCGCCGCGGCCACCGGGCCGGGTGCCGCGTTCCTGGTCGGCCTGTCCGGCGCGCTGTCGCCGCTGTCGGGGTCGATGGCCGATTCGATGGCCGACCGCCAGCGCGCCCACGAGGCGATGCTGCAGGAGCGCGCGCTGATCGAGGACGTGCGCGCGTGCTGGAACACGGCCGACCAGCTCGATCGCGCGGTCGGCGCGGCCGAGCAGGCGTCGCAGGAGGCGACCGCCAAGATGCAGGCGTCGATCATCACGTTCGAGAACGGCGTCGCCGAGGCGCAGGAGGCCGTCGCGACCGCGACGGTCGAGATCGACCGCGAGCTCAACCGGCCGTCGATCCCGATCGCGTTCCACTACTGGCTGCCCGAGGCGCTCGAGAACTTCCAGTTCGCGTTCGACACCGCGCGCCGCTACACGTACATGGCGCTGCGCGCGACCGAGTACGACATGCTCGACAGCTACGCAGCGCCGCAGAGCGGCAAGCCGTCGCGCGCGGCCGTGCTCGGCGCCTGGCTGCCGCCGACCCTGACCCAGCAGCTGTCGATGATGCGCGACCAGACCAACACGCGGCGCACCGCGGCCGGGCCGCCGCGGCTGGGCCACATGACGTTCGACCTCGGCGCCAGATTCTGGGGGCTGACCGAGAGCGATCCGGCGTTCGGCGACGCGCTCGCGGCGCGCGCGGAGCCGGTGTACTCGTCGCACGGTGAGTACCTCGGGCTCGGCGTGCGGTTCAGCCTGGTGCCGCGGGCCGCGGATGAATCACCGATCTGGCGGTGCGCCGAGCGGATCTGGCGGGTCAACGTCGGCGCGACCGGCTTCCCGTCGATCGCCGACGGCGTGCACGTCAAGCTGCTCAAGAAGAACCTGTTCGCGAGCCGGCGCTGCCACGCCGACGGCTTCCAGGTCGGGTCGCTGCGGCCGGGCAGCAACCTCCTGGTCGCGGGCGGCGATCCGGGGACGTACACGGTCGAGAACACCAGCTCGGCCGCCGACGTCGCGCTGATGGACTTCAACCAGCCGGACGCGCTGTTCAACTTCAAGACCCGGGACGACTTCCTGAACGGGTCGTCGTCGGAGCTGTCGCTGCAGGAGCTGTACGGCGACTACGTGCTGCTGTTCCCGGCGGCGACGTTCACCTCGGGCCTCGTGCTGTCGGACCTGCGCGACTTCTTCCTGCGCGTCGACTTCCTGTCGATCGACAACACGCCGCCGCTGCAGCCGCTGCGCGCGCCTGCGCGGATCGAGCTGCCGGCCAGGCCGGCCGCGGGGCCCGCGGCGATCGTCGTGCCCTGAGCGGCGAGGCCGCGCCTTCGTTCCCGACCACTGACCTTGAACCAGGAGACGAGATGTCATCGATCGAGCATCGAAACGTGAGGGGTCTGCGCGCGTTTGCCACGATGGCCGGCGCGCTGGGCGCCCTGTTATGTGCGCAGCCGTCGACGGTGTTCGCGCTCGGCGGACCGACGCCCGGCGCCGCGACCGCGCAGACGGTGAAGCTGCCGCCGGGCCCGGGCTCGGTGCGCGGCCTGGCCGACAACGCGACGGTCAGCGGGTTCACCGCGCAGGTCCAGTACGCCGTGCCGGTCGAGCTGCCGAACGCGCCCGGCGGGCTCGCCCCGGCGCTGTCGCTGGGCTACGACGGCGATCTCGGCAACGGGCCGCTCGGCGTCGGCTGGATGCTCTCGCAGCCCGGGATCCGGCGCTCGCTCCGGCTCGGCGTGCCGTTCTACGACACGCGCGACGAGCTCGAGATCGTCGCGCTCGGCGGCGGCGGCCAGCTGGTCGCGCTGCCGGGCGGCGACTACCGCGCCGAGGGCCAGGGCAACAGCTTCACCGGCCGCGCGGTCGACGGCGGCTTCGAGCTGGCCGGCCCCGACGGCAAGGTCTACCGGTTCGGCGTCACCGCCGCCGGCCGCAAGGCGTCGGGCAGCCGGGTCGCCGCCTGGTACCTCGAGCAGGTTCGCGACGTCGCCGGCCAGACCATCGACTATCACTACCGCCAGGATCTCGGCGAGGTCTACCTCGACTCGATCACCTGGGGCCCCACGGCCGGCACCGATCCCGCGTTTCGCGCCGAGCTGGTCTACGAGCCCCGCGCCGACTCCGTGGTCAGCTACCGCACCGGGTTTCGCGTCGAGTCCGCCCAGCGGCTGTCCCGGATCCGGGTGTGGTCGTTCGGCGCGATCCAGCGCGTGATGACGCTGGGCTACGACGCCTCGTTCGCGCTCAGCCGGCTCGCCGGCGTGCAGCTGACCTCCGCCGACGGCGCCGACGCGATGCCGCCGCTGACCTTCCACTACGCCGCCGCGACGACCGGCACCATCACCGCCGTCCCCGATGTCACCGGCTGGGGCCTCAACCTGTCCGGCACGAGCCTGTTCGACGTCGACGGCGACGGCGCGATGGACCTGCTCCGGCTGACCGCCACCGGCCACAGCTACCGCCGCAACCTCGGCGGTCGGTTCGACGTCGCGCGCCCGATCTCCGGTGCCGCCGGCGCGTCGCTCGACCAGGTCCGCCTGCTCGATCTCACCGGCGACAGCGGCGGCGAGCTGGTCTGGCAGCAGGGCTCGCAGTGGAGCGTGTTCCAGCTGACCGGCGCCGCCCAGAACCGCAGCTGGACCTCGCTCGGCAGCTGGAGCGGCGCCCAGAACGTCTCGCTCAGCCAGGTCACCGTCGCCGATCTCAACGGCGACTACCTGATGGATGTCGTCTCGGTGTCCGGCAGCTCGATCCAGGTCCGGTTCGGCACCACCACCGGGCTCGCCGCGCCCGTCCTGCGCGGCGCGATCGATCCGACCCGCTCGGTCATCGCGCCCGGCAACGCCGCGACCTCGTTCCCCGACATCAACGGCGACGGCATCGCCGACGTCGTGTTCCTCAGCACGTCCTCGATGTTCCTCTACCTGGGCCGCGGCGACGGCACGTTCGAGCACTACCGCGATCTGGCGTACCCGTGGACCGGCTCGGTCCCCAACGCCTCGATCCGCCTGGGCGACCTCGACCGCGACGGCCTGCTCGACATCGTCGTGGTGCGCGCCGGCAGCGTCGAGTGGTACCGCGGCCGGGCCAACGGCACCGTCGACACCAACCCGGTCCGGATCACCCGCCCCGCCGGCACCGACGCCAGCGTCGTGGTCGCGCTCGCCGACGCCAACGGCAACGGCTCGGAGGACCTGGTGTGGTCGAGCGACGCCGGCATGTGGGTGCTCGATCTGGCCGGCCCGACCTCGGCCGGCATGCTGACCGCGATCGACAACGGCCTCGGCCAGACCCAGGCGTTTGGCTACGACGCGTCCGCCCAGCTCGCGCTCGCGGCCGCGGCCGCCGGCGCGCCGTGGACGACGACCATGCCGGTGTCGATCCCGGTGACGTCGACCGAGCGGCTGACCCTGGCCTCGGGCGAGCCCGCGCGCTCGAGCCGGCTCGACGTCCGCGACGGCATCTACGACCGCGTCGAGCGCCGCTTCCTCGGGTTCGGCCAGTCGACCCTGACCAGCCCCGATCCGGCGGACGGCGCGCCGCCCGACCAGACGACGCGGCGGGTCCAGCAGTTCGCGGCCGGCCTGGGGCTCGACCGCCCGCTGCGCGGCCAGCTCACCTACGAGCGCATCGAGGACGGCGCCGGCCGGGTGCTGCGCGAGACCACCCACACGCTCGCGGCGCTCGCCATCGACGGGCTGTCGCCCGACGAGCCGCGCCTGCGCCGCGCCGCGATCCTCTCGACCGTCGTGCGCCGCTACGAGGGCGCCGAGACCCCGATCGACATCCGCACCCGGTTCGTGCACGACGGCGAGGGCCGCGTCACCGAGGAGGACGCCGATGGCCGGATCGACCTGGCCGGCGACGAGTCGATCACCCGCCGGACCTACACCGCGGCCGACCCGGTGACCGGCGTGCGCGACCTGGTCTGCCAGCAGGACATGGTCGGCGCCGACGGCACGCTCGCCGGCCGGACCCGCCGGCTGTTCGGCGACGACACCACCGTCGCGCCGCTGTGCCAGCCCGGCAAGGGCTGGGTGCGCGAGGACCAGGGCTACCTCGCCGGCGAGGACCGCTGGGTCACCCAGCACCGCACCACCTACGATGCGGTCGGCAACGCGCTGTCGAGCTTCGACGGCAAGGTCACCCGGCTGGTCGGCTACGATGCCTACCGCCAGTTCGCCGTCTCGGAGACCGTCACGCCCGAGGCCGGCCGCACGCTGGTCTGGCAGCTGGCGTGGGACCAGACCCTGGGCCGGCCGCGGCAGCTGACCTCGCCCGATGGCGCGGTCACCACCGCCGCCTACGACGGGCTGGGCCGGCTGGTCTCGCTCGCCGACGGCAGCGCGGCCCCGCGCGTTCGCTACCGCTACGACTGGTCGGCGCCCCACCCCCGGACCGAGACCTTCGTGTTCGACGGTGACCCCGGCGCGCTCGGCGCCCTGCCGGCGGTCTGGACGCCCACCGCGGGCTGGCGCCACACCGTCGAGCTCACCGACAGCGCCGGCGAGCCGTGGCTCACCGCCGTCCAGCTCGACACCGCGCGCTGGATCGTCCGCGACCTGCGCGCGCGCGACGCGCATGGCCGCACGATCTCGCTCGCCGACCCGCTGTACGCCGACGGCGCCGACCCCGCCGCGCTGGCCCTGCCCGCGAGCCCACCGGCGCAGACCGCGACCTACGACGCGCTCGATCGGCCGGTCGTCCAGACCACGCCCGGCGGCAGCCAGAAGCGCCTCGCCTACTCGCCGCTCGGCGTCACCTCGACCTCCGACGGGCTGGCCCCGGTGAAGACCCTGATCGACGGCCTGGGCCGCGCGATCCGCACCGAGCGCACCGTCGACGGCATCACCGAGTCGGTCGACGCGACCTACGACGCGGCCGGCCGCGTCCTCCGCTACCGGCTGCAGAACGGCACGGTCGACCACGCGTTCACCTACGACACCCTCGGCCGGCTGGTGTTCGCCCACGACCCCGATATCGGCGATCGCACGATGACCTACGACGACAGCGGCGCGCTGACCCGCAGCGTCAACGGCGCCGGCGAGCCGATCGACTACGCCTACGACGGCGCCGGCCGGCTCACCACCGTCACCGCCGACGGCGCGCCGATCCGGTTCCACTACGACCAGCCGCGCAGCGCCGGCTACGACTTCACCGCCGGCCGGCTGGCCTGGGTCGAGGAGCCGACCGGGACGGTCGACCTGGGGTACGACGTCCAGGGCCGCCAGACCGTGTTCCACCGCCACATCGTCGACGGCGCGACCATCGTCGACGCGACCCAGACCTCGCGCCTGGCGCCCTCGGGGCTGGTGCTGTCGACCGGCTTCGATGACGGCCTGACCGTGCCGTTCCGCTACGACCCCGCCGGCCGCGCGCTCGGCGCCGGCACCGACTGGGGGGTCGACGACCAGACCGCCGCGGGCGACGTCCTCCGCGAGCACTTCGGCAACGCGATCGCGCAGAGCTACCAGCGCGACGTGCAGCGGCTCCCCACCCGCGTCCAGGTGATGCGCGGCACGCACGCGGTCCTCGATCTCGCGCTGACCCGCAACGCGCTCGGCGCGATCGCCACCATCACCGACGGCGACGGCGTCGGCCTCGACCACACCGCGAGCTTCGGCTACGACGGCGGCGGCCGGCTGACCAGCGCGTCGCTCGGCGCCGCCGGGCCCGCGCAGTACCGGTTCCAGTTCGCCTACGACGGCCTCGAGAACCTGGTCCGCCGCGACGTCACCGGCCCCGCGCAGCTCGCGCTCTACGCCGGCACCTACCAGTACCGCGGCACGGGCCCGCGCCAGGTCAGCGGCGTCACCTCCGCCAGCGGGGCCACCCTGGCCAGCTTCGCCTACGACGCCGCCGGCCGCCAGACCCGGCACGCCGGCAAGACCCTGCACTACAACGCGCTGTCCCAGCTGGTCCGCGTCGACGGCCTCACCACGGGCCTGGGCAGCGTCGAGCACCGCTACGGCTACGACGGCGAGCGCGTCATCACCCGCGATGCGCTCGGCGTCTCGAGCTACTGGCTGACGCCGGATCTGGTCCAGAGCGGCAGCACGCGCGACCACTACCTCCGCATCGGCGGCCGCACGCTGCTGCGCACCACGCTCGGCGCGTCCGGCTCGTCGCTCGCCTCGGGAGCCGTCGGCATCGTCACCGGCGCGCTGCGCGCCGCGGCGCTCGCCCTGCTCGCGGCGCTCGTGGCCGCGGGTGCCGCCACCGTGGTGCGCCGCCCGCGCCGGCGGCCGCGCTGGGTCACCGGCGCCGCCTGCGCCGCGCTCGCCGCGCTCGTCCTGCCCGGCTGCGGCGGCGCCACCGGCCTGGGCCAGTCGGCCTCCGATCTCTGGCAGCCCACCCGGAAGCTGTACTTCCACCAGGCCGAGAGCCTGGCCCCGAGCCTCATCACCGACGCCGCCGGCAGCGTCTACGAGGAGCGCCGCTACGAGCCGTTCGGCGAGGCGATCGACGCCTACCGCGAGCCGACCGGCGCGGCCGCCATCGACTACCGCCGCGAGGCGATGAACGGGCTCAACAAGCCCTCGGACCCCGATACCGACTTCTCGTTCCACGGCGCCCGCTGGCTGCCCAGCGACACCGCGCAGTGGCTGACCCCCGACCCGCCGGTCAAGGCGCCCGATGCCAAGTATCTGTTCTCGCCGTGGGGCCTGCATCCGTATCAGTACGTCAATCACAATCCGATCGCGTACTGGGATCCCGACGGCCGCGATCCCGCGCTGCAGGCGACGACCAACGTCCCGGCGATCCCCGGCAAGACGTTCGAGACCGCCGACGTCTCGCGGATGCGCGACTACTTCGTCGACAACGCCGCGAAGCCCAACAACCCCGCCGGCCAGAGCGGCAATCGCGATCCGCAATACCGCTGCAGCTGTATCGGCACGATGAACCACGCGGTCGAGCAGCTCTACAACAAGACGTTCTGGCCCAACAGCAACGGCCCGTCCGAGGTCGACAAGACCCAGAACAAGATGATCGCCGACAAGCGCACCCTGGGCGAAGCCAACGTGGTCTACACGTGGGCGAACAGCGCGGCCGTCGGCAAGACCAGCGACTGGGACACCGCGATCAAGCTGGCCCAGGGCGACAAGGGATGGTCGGTCTACCTGGTGAGCGTGGCGGGCGGATATCACAGCGTGACGGTCACGCTCGACAACAGCGACACCGGCAATCCGGTCATGTACTTCAGCGATCAGAACCCCGGCTCGGCCGGCTGGAAGAAGTTCACCGCCAAGGCCGACTTCGACGCGTACATGAAGGTCTGGCAGGACTCGGCGGGCGCGAGCTACAGCGCTCCGGATCGCAAGCCCTACCCGCTGGACCCGCCGCCCGTCGGGGCTCGATATGTCAGGCTCAAGCCAGACCCGTGACCACCGCGAACCGACGATGACACCGAGAACGAGATCGAGAACGAGATCGAGAACGAGATCGAGGACGACCATGACGATCGCACGCGCACTCCCCTGGGCCCTCGCCGCGATGACGGCCAGCGCGCTGTCGGCGGCAAACCCCGCCGCCGGCAACGCACCGCCGAGCACGCGGCCGTGGCTCGACGTCGAGCTGCCGGCGCCGCCGCCCGCCGGCGCCCCGACCGCCAGGGCGACGTTCGGCCTGCGCGACGATCCGATGAAGCCGGCCGACTTCGCCGGCTTCCGGATCTCGGTCGGCGGCGCGGCGCCCACGCTGGTCCCGACCGGCCGGCGCAGCGACTTCGCGGTCGCGGCGAGCGCGACCGCGCCGCTGCGCGTCGAGCTCGGCGCGTCCCACCTGCTCGTCCACGTCCACGCCGGCGAGACCTTCGACGTCCGCGAGGGCCACGACGGCGGCTGGGTCGCCGTGATCGGCAGCCGCATGCGCGAGAACGCGCCCCGGCCGCTCACGCTGTGCGGCCCGGCGGTCAAGCCCCGCGGCGAGTGCCCGGCGGGCACCCAGTGGACGCACGTGTTCCAGGGAGATCCGGTGTGCAAGGTGACCGGCGACGATGCCTTCAAGTGCGTCAAGGCATCGCGCGTGCGGGCGCGCGGGCCGCTCGCCGGCCGCGCCGAGGTGACCAGCGCCAGCGCCAGCGGCCGGTTCGACGACATGACCACGCTGCCCCTGGCGCCCGGACCGCTCGCGGCCAAGGCGTCCGGTGCGTGGGCGTTCGTCGAGATCGGCCCCGAGGTGATGCCGCGGGTCCGGCTCGGCGATGCCGAGGCCATGCTCGTCATCGGACCCGGTGAGTCGTACGAGGTGTCGCTCGACGCCCAGGGCCGCGTGGCCAGCGCGCAGGTGACCGCGAGGTAGCGCACGTCGAGAGATCCCGCGGCGGTGGATCCATCGGGGTTCGGCGTCGGTGCCGCCGTACCCGAGACCAATGGCGCAACGTGCCTTGCGGTCAGGGTCTGGCCCACGGCCAGCCGTGCCCAGCGGGTTCGGGCTCAGCGTGGACGGCCGGGATCCACCAGGTTACACCTCGCTCGTGGCGATCGAAGCCGTGATCGAACAGGCACTGAGGCTCTCGGCCGAGGAGCGCACCAGGCTCGTCGAGTTGCTACTCGATAGCCTCGACGAGGCCGACGACCCGGGGCACGAGGCCGCGTGGGCGGAGATCATCGATCGCCGGTTGCAGGACATCGAGGCGGGGCGCGTGGAGCTCGTCGATGCGGCCGATGCCATGGCGCAGGCGCGAGCTGCCGCGCGGCGCTGATGCCGCTGCCTGTCCGCTTCCATCCCGAGGCGCTGCTCGAACTGAAGGATGGCGCCAGCTTCTACGGCGAGCGGTTCCTCGCACAAGGTGGACGACGCGCTCGCGCTGATCGCCGAGATGCCGCACACATGGCCGATGTGGCCAGGGCGTACGGACCTTCATCGCCGCCTGCTCAAGAAGGCCCCGTACGCGATCGTCTACGCCATTGACCGAGCGTCGATCTTCGTTGTCGCCGTGGAGCACGCTGCCGATCGGACCACCAGACGAGGGCCGAATCAACGCGGGCATGCGCCCGGGGGCAAGCCGCGTGTGTCGGTCGATTCGTTCCGCTGCGATCCGATGTACCCGCAGGTAGAGCGCGCGGTGGCTGCGATTCTCGCAAGCAGCAAGGTCGTCGCGCCGGTCGAACTGATCGTCCGACTGGGGTGGCTGTCCACCGCCGATCTCGAGAACTGGCGGTTCGGGCGCGTGCCGTACCTCGAGCGCGTGATCCGCTGCAACCTGACGCGGCTCAGCCGCTTCCTTCGCATCCTCGGCTTTCATTGTCATGAGCTGAACCTCACCGCGTCGCAGACTGCGTACGTGAGGTGGGGCAAGGGCCGGCGGACAGCGCTGCGCTTCACCAAGACCGGCGATCCTGTGCTCGAGCGAGTCTACGCACGCCACTTCGTCTGGTCCGGCATAGGGCTCTCATGCCGACTCCTCGTCGTCGACCTCTGGGTCGTACGCGATCGTGACTTCCGGTGGCTCCCGGTAGCCAAGCGGGCTTCACCGCGGGCGTAGCCAATGGCGCGCTAGCCGCGCAGCCGCTTCTCGAACATGCGGAGTAGCATCGGCACGTCGCGATCGACGTAGTCGAAGATCCGCACGCTACGCTTGCCGGGATGCAGACGATCAGCCGGCCGGTGTACTGAATGAGCGTGCCGTGCCGCGCCGCAACACTGGCAATATCAGGAACAACGTGTCGAGACGAGGATCGTCGAACCCTCGCCGATGTAGCGTCCGGTCGCGAGCACGAGGCGCTCGGCGTCCAGCGGAACCGCCGCGAGCCGAGCGAATGCCTCTCGCGTCGCCTTGATGCCCATCCCGCCTTGCAGCACGATCACGTGTTTCACAACGCGGGCCAGCTCGTGTTTCACAACGCGGGCCAGCTCGGTCGCAAAATACTCGAGATGATCGGTGCGCTCGGTGAGCAAGATCGTATGAAGCAGCCGCAGGCGGTCGTCGGTCCCGCGATCGCGGTCTGCCACTGTGAACGGACTATCAAGCACACACGGCCAGACGTCCACTGCGTTCGCCGACCTGCCCCGCCGCACAGCTGTGGCAGCGGCGCACATAAGCGGCGGACGGCCGGCTCAGAGACGGCGATGCCAGTAAGCGGGACGCCGATGGCCGTGCATGACGGAAATGACGCGGACGAACGTATCGCTCTCCACGAAGACGATCGCGTATGGGAAGCGTGCCAGCAACTTGCGTCGTACGCCGAGTTCGTGCGGCAGTCCGATGACGGGCCCGCACTCGGGTCCCGGTGCCCCAAGCGTCCGCATCGCCGCTT
>Ga0307476_10002844_pt1 | contig 10262 bp, 8 predicted proteins | sample atmos_gasesECM2C_2_FD_203314 | JGI IMG/M metagenome (GOLD analysis project Ga0307476, IMG submission 203314) | Hardwood forest soil microbial communities from Morgan-Monroe State Forest, Indiana, United States - atmos_gasesECM2C_05 | ecosystem: Environmental > Terrestrial > Soil > Temperate...
AAGCCACTATGGCCGACATCATCTGAGTGTCGCCATTGGAATAAGCGCGAATTGCACCAGGAGTTGGAACCAAGATGATCGACATACAGCTCGATCGAGTGTCGAAGCAGTACAAGTTGCGGACGCCTGGCCGATCACCGAAACCGTGGTATGCGGATCCTTTCCGGCGACGATGGTCCCCCATGTGGGCGCTTCGCAACGTCAGTTTTCAGGTTCGACAAGGGGAAGCTCTGGGAATCGTAGGACACAACGGCGCAGGCAAGACGACAATCCTGAAGATTCTTTCCAGCATCACGACCCCTACTTCGGGTCAGATCACGGTGCGAGGAAGAATGGCTGCCCTGGTGGAAGTCGGCTCCGGATTTCATCCGGAGCTCACCGGGCGCGAGAATATCAATCTGCACGGCGCTATGCTCGGGATGCGAAGATCGGAAATCCGCCAGAAGCTGGATAGTATTATCGAATTTTCAGGTGTCGGCCAGTACATTGACGTGCCGGTAAAGCGGTACTCTTCGGGGATGTATGTGCGCTTGGGATTTTCCATTGCTGCACATCTGAATCCCGATATTCTGTTACTCGATGAGGTCCTGGCGGTCGGCGACGCCGCTTTTCAGGCAAAATGTCTGGACCGCCTTGCGGAACTGCGGCGAACCGGGCGCACGGTCGTTTTTATTTCGCACGATCTCGCAGCGGTTTATCGTCTGTGCGATCGGGCGATACTCATGGATCACGGCCGAGTGGTTGCGGACGGGCCGCCAAGGCAAGTCATTGACGAATATCAGCGGATGACCTTTGGCGATGATACGGCACCGGTCGGAGCCGCCGAATCTGAATCACCGGCGCGATGCACAAGCGTTTCCTTTTCTGCTCCTGATGCTGCCCAGGGTGTCCGAACTGGTTACCCGATGGTCGCACGCCTGAGTTATCGCGCAAATCAGATCATCCCCGCAGCCGTGTTTCGAATTTCACTTTACTGGCCCAGCGGCTATTTGTGTGCTCAGCTCACGACCGATTCTTCGCAGGGAGGCTTTAGCCTGGGACCGGGCGAAGGCAGAATTGAATTTCACTGTCCTGCAGTGCCGGTTGTGCCGGGACTTTACCGAGTCGACATTTCCATCGAGTCGAACGGGCGAGAGCTCGACCTGCGGCAGCGCTGCGCAACCCTTAATGTCGGACTGGGAAAATTTGTTTCAGGCGACTTCTACATCGAGAACCTATGGAAACTGATCGAAGGAACCTTGCCCGAGGAACAGACCTTCCAATAGCCGTCGGCGCTCCCACCGAAGGCAACAGTGAAAAGGGCCGGTAGCGAGCTACCGGCCCTTCCTGCTTGTCACGATTCCCAGGTGGAAACCGAGAGCGTTAACCGAGATCAGTAGTGGGGCAGCGATGTGCCGTTTAATGCCGCCAGGACCAACGTACCCGCATACGAATTGTCGACGCCTACCGACGTCGTGAACTTCATTCCGTACCTCCAGCTCTCAGGCGCCTCAGCGTGCACACCCGATAGGATGACCCAGCCATTTCCAGACCTGCCCTCGACGACCGCCGGAGCGCCATCCGGGTACTCGGCTACAATGTTGCCCCATCCGGAGAACTGGGGCCCGTCCTGCCAATACTGGTCAAGCGCTTCTCCCTCTGCACCGCGAACTTCAACCGCTGCTTTGTGAATGCCCTTGGCGTAGTCGCCGTAGTACTCGAACCAGACTCCTGACGTGAGATTCAAACCGTTATGCTCCGAATAACCGCCAAAAAACCCACCCGCGCAAATTCCGAGATAGTGTAGCCCCTCGCTGACAGCGTTGTGGATCTTAGCCGTAGTATTTCGCGTCAGGTACTCGCCAATCGTGATTGAGTTGCCACCTGGAACAATTAAGAGCCTGTACGCTTTCAACTGGGTCTCGCTCATGCTGTTGAGCTGCGCTGAGTTCGCTTTGGAATACGCCAGCCGGTGCGCCGCAAGGATCGCCTCGACTGCCTTAACGTCGTTTGCGATTGTGCCCATCCCGTCGAAAAGCAGGATAGGAACGTGGCTTGCCGTCATCGGCGTCTCAGCCGCGGTGCTCTCTTGCGGCATCCCAGCTGCCGAGGCAGTGGTTCCGCGTGCGGTAAAAGTGATTGGAATCAGAACAGCTAACGCAATGATTCCGATTCGTTGCAATCGATTTGCAGCCATGGCAAACGAGGACACGATCCCTCCTAAAAGTAAAAAGTTGGTTTTTAACGCCACCGGCCAGATTTTGCTTCAGCGAAAACAACAGCCCCCTTCGCTGAAGTCGAGCGAAGCAACGAAGTTTCTTATTGGTTTTTTCGATCCTATGCGGCAGTAAAAAAATGGCAAGTCACACAAGTACATGGCAGAAGTCACACAGGGACAGAGGCCAAAAACTACGCTTCGAAAACGACGGGGATGCCTTGCGGAACACTCGGTCTCAACCCTGCGGACAGCTGGGTTTTTCGCGAATATTCCGCGTAATTACAGTGAGTTAGCCGGACTCTCGGCCTTTTCAGGTCAGAGCTTGCAAAGCCAATAGCAGGGAAAATTGCGGGGCGTCTAATTTCGGTTGGCGGCAGGAAAATGATGGACGGCCGGTCGGAATCCGGGGAAGTTTTGTCCAGCGAAAGAGGGAAAAGGGGCTGCCGAATAGCACTGGACGGTTAGCCGCCGCCAAGCACAAAACGTGGAGCACATTTTCGGAGCCACACGGTAGAATTGAGATCGTGGCCCCGTAGCTCAGATGGATAGAGCATTCGTTTCCTAAACGAAGGGTCGCGTGTTCGACTCACGCCGGGGCCACCAGTTTTCTCTTCGTTTCTACCCTTCCTAAAGCGCCGGAAAGCTATCGTGTTCTGCGACAAGCTCCCGTGCCGTCGCAAACCAACAGCCTGCGTGCGGCGGCGGCTGCTGCATCGAACGCAGCCTCAGCAAAGCGAATCCTCAGCCAGCTACGGAGGGTGAGAAACATTCGCGGCCAGACGTGTAAAAAAGCACTGAGCTCCCCAGAAAGCAGAGCGATGCGCTCTGTCCATGCAGTTGGCAGCATTGTAAAATCACGATTCAAGGAGGCATCTATGCCAACCATTACAACGAAAGACGGAACAACCATTTACTACAAGGACTGGGGAAAGGGCCAGCCCATGGTGTTCAGTCACGGATGGCCGCTAACCGCCGATGACTGGGACGGACAGATGCTGTTCTTCGGCCAGCAGGGCTATCGGGTCATTGCGCACGACCGGCGAGGGCACGGCCGTTCAGCCCAGACATGGGATGGTAACGACATGGACACCTACGCCGACGATCTTGCGGCTCTCACAGAAAAGCTGGACCTGAACAATGCCATCCATGTAGGCCACTCAACTGGTGGCGGAGAAGTTGCCCGTTACATCGGCCGGCATGGCTCAAAACGCGTCGGCATGGCTGTGCTGATCAGCGCCGTGCCGCCGTTGATGGTGAAAACGGACAAGAATCCGGCTGGCGCGCCCATGTCGGTCTTCGACGGGCTGCGAGCCCAACTTGTGAAAAATAGGCCGCAGTTTTACAAGGATATTACGCTTCCGTTCTACGGCTACAACCGGCCCGGCGCCAAGATTTCAGAAGGCATCCGGGAGCACTGGTGGTTGCAGGGAATGTTGGGAGCAATGAAGGCCCACTACGACTGCATCAAGGCTTTCTCGGAAACGGATTTTACAGAGGACCTTAAGAAGTTCGACGTGCCAACCCTCATCCTTCATGGCGACGATGATCAGATCGTGCCGATTGCCGCGGCGGGTCTGATGTCCGCAAAAATTGTGAAGAACGCCGTGCTAAAGGTGTATCCCGGCTTTCCGCATGGGATGCCCACAACCAACGCGGACCAGATCAATGCCGACCTGCTCGCGTTCCTTAAAGGACGTCAGCAAGTAGCAGCATGAGGGGCTCGTCCGGAACGTGAGCTCACGCCACCGCACGGTCGGCAATCATGGTGACGGGTGGCATGGCTGCCCGAGGATGAGATGCTCAAAGTTTCTGGGCACTGTCTTCATTAAACAGCAGAAGGCAATCTCGTCTTTGGGCAGCGTGGGTGGCTATTACTAGCCGAAAGATTTGTTGAAACCCGTTGGAAACGCCTTTCGATCTACTCCAAAGCCAATTTTTCAGCCGGTTTGGAATTCCGCCGCGGGACATCGCCTGGTTCCGAGGCTCCGCCGTAAGACCCCTGAACTTCTGACATCTGGGACAACTCGACGGATCTCGATACAGTCAGCTTGAGGACTACCCGTTCTCCTATTCTGTGACGTCGAGGTCTCCCGAATGACTTACCCAGTGGCTAGGATCCCAGCGCAAAATTATGTTGCAAATTCTCGTTCCCGATTTTTCGCGCGGCTCCAGCAGCGCGTGCTCATTTCGATAATCCTTCCGGCGACCGTACTGATGGCCGCATTGTGCTGTGTGGCACAGAATTACGATGGGCCGGCGGAATTGCCGAGAGTAACCGTGTCGAGTGCGATGTCCGATACGCCAGCGCCGGGAGCGGTCATCAACCTCAACGCCGGCGATAACCTGCAATCAGCTTTGAACAGTGCCGCCTGTGGCGATACGATTCAACTGCACGAGGGTGCAACCTTTACCGGCAGATTTACTTTCCCGGCTAAGAATTGTGACGACAATCATTGGATCATTGTCCGCACCAGCGCCGCCGATTCCGTCCTACCTGCGGAAGGCAGCCGCCTTACGCCTTGCTACGCGGGAGTCACCTCGCTGCCCGGCCGCCCCGCGTTTAAATGCGCTTCCGCGAACAACGTTCTGGCCAAGGTGGTAATGAAATCAATGAATGCAGCGGGTCCGATTGAGTTTGCCCCGGGCGCTAACCACTATCGGCTCCTCGGTCTGGAAATCACACGGCTGCAGAGTGCCCCGCTGGTCTACAGTCTTGCCGCCGTGGAATCACAAGGCACCATGAATCATATTGTGTTTGATCGCGTTTGGATGCACGGCACAGCACACGACGATACCAATCGCGGCGTCGAGCTCGGGGGAAGCACCTACATTGCGATCGTGGATTCGTTCTTTACGGATTTTCACTGCACCGCGGCGAGAAAATCTTGCGAAGATGCTCAGACAATAATCGGCGGGCTGGGTACGAATCCCATGGGACCCTACAAGATCGTGGACAATTTTCTTGAGGCTTCAGGGGAGAACATCTTATTCGGCGGAGGCGCGGCCACGATGACGCCAGCCGATATTGAGATTCGCCAGAATCACCTTTTCAAGCCTCTGACCTGGAGGAAAGGGCAACCCGGATACGTAGGTGGAGCAAACGGGGCTCCGTTTCTCGTCAAGAATCTTCTGGAATTGAAAAACGCGCAGCGCGTGTTGATCGACGGCAACATTATGGAAAACTCTTGGGGGGGCGGCCAGGTGGGCTTTGCCATCCTGCTGACGCCGAAGGACCAGGAGAACCACTGCCCTCTTTGCCAGGTGACGGATGTGACACTCCGCAATACCTTCATTACCCACGTGGGAGCCGGGCTGCAGGTCGCCAACGGCCTGTCCGATTCCGGCGGCGCCGCGTTGGCGGGGGAGCGCTACAGCATTCACGATGTGATCATAGACGACATCGACGGCGTTGAGTTCCTGGGGCCAGGCTCATTTGCACAAATCTCCGTAGGTTCGGGTGCCCCACTCCTTCAGGACGTGAGCATCAATCATGTTACGGCTTTCCCGCCATCCACAATACTTTACATCGGGGACCACCTCGCAACCACCCCGCCGATGAACAACTTCGTCTTTACCAACAGCATCGTGAATGCCGGCCCAAGCCCCATATGGACCATCGGAGGCGGTCCGGCGAATTGTGCCTTCCACGATTCTCCCCTTATTACCTTTAACGCATGTTTTAGCAGCTATAGTGTTGCAGCTAACGCTGTCATCGCTCCTGGCCCGAACGCTTCCGAGGTGTACTGGCCTTCTGGGAACTTCTTCCCTGCGACCGCAGCAGAGGTCCAATTCGTCAACTACAACGGAGGCAATGGCGGCGACTATCACCTTCAGTCCTCAAGCCCCTACAAGGGCAAGGGGACAGATGGCAAGGATCTCGGGGCGGACGTGGATGCGGTCGACTCGGCGATTGCTGCCGCGCAGTAGGAGACCTTGGGGAAGATCCCGACAAGGCCCCGACTCGAATTTGAGTCGGGGCGTTTTGTTTTTGCAGCCATTTCGTTCTCCCCCCCCAATTTTTTTTTCCTCGGTGGGAATAATCTCTGCTCAATCCAGTTGAGCTCAATACAGGCTTCTGACTTCAGGCCGTAGTTCTTGATCGTCCCTGCGGCTTTGAGGTTTCGAGGTCGACGGATCAGCCAGCTTACGTCCCACACGTGCAGGCGACCGCTATTTTTTGGAGAAACGCTCATGCTCATGCCCCACTGGAGGAAGGTTCTCCTCTCTTCTTGCCTTTTCGCGACATTGGCCGCGTTGGGTACGGGACTCGCTCGCGTAGCAGCGAAGTCAGCAACTGAAGCGCCGGCCGGATTTAACACTCCCAGCTTCGACGGTGCTCACAGCGTCAGCAACGGAATCGTCGAGCCACCCGGAGACACCTTTGCTCGGGATCAGCAAGTCTATGAGGAAAACGAGACGGTCGCGAAGGGGCTTGGACCGGTGTACAACGCGACTAGCTGCGTCAGTTGCCATCAGAATCCGAATAGCGGAGCAGCAAGCCAGACCACCGAACTCCGGGTCGGCCACCACGATGAAAACGGCAATTTCGTCAACCCGACAATCTTTATCAACGACGGACAAGACAAAATCACCGGCAGGTCCATTGTCAATGATCGCGCTATCGGCCCAGAAGCCCAGGAACGCATTCCCGCGACTGAAAACATCCGCACATTACGCGCCGCCCTCAACACCCTGGGGGATGGCTTTGTGGAAGCCATTGACGACGCGACTCTGATCGCCATCGCGGAGAAACAACCGGAATTGACAGATGGTCGAATTCACGGGGAAATTGTACAGGCTCCGATTTTCGAGGCACCAGGACAGACCCGCGTCGGCCGCTTCGGCTGGAAAGATCAACACGGCAGCCTGCTCTCCTTCATCGGCGATGCCTATCTCAACGAGATGGGAATCACAAACCGCCTACGACCCACCGACGTCACTACCGTTCTCAAGACAACCAAGGACCCTGAAGATCAGCCCGATGGCCTGGGCTTGGCTGACATCGACCACTTTGCTCAGTTCATACGCGGCACTATGGTTCCACCGCGAGACACCGTGCTCGCCGCGACGCCCGCAGCCTTGCGAGGCGGAGAACTTTTCAGGCAGGTCGGCTGCAGTGTTTGCCACGTGGACTCCATTACTACGGCTCCTGCAGGGACGGTTATCGACGGGGGCATGTTTACCGTGCCAGAGGCTCTGGGCGACAAAATAATTCATCCTTTCAGCGACTTCTTGTTGCATGACATCGGAACTGGAGATGGGATTGTCCAGGTTGGTCCGCAGGACACGGCCAAAAAATTGAGAACGGCACCACTTTGGGGCTTGCGCACTAAGGCCCGCTTCATGCACGACCTGGAGTCGTTATCTCTTCAAAGTGCTATCTCACGTCACAGTGAGGAGGCCACCGAACCCGTCCGACGTTTTGGAAAATTGAGCCCCGAGGACAGAGCTGCGCTGATTACCTTCTTAAAAACCTTGTGAAGGCGGTCACAAGTTGTCAGCCGACCCCGGGACAACTCCGTTTGTGAACGACTGTTTCCGGCTGAGCGCAATGCAAGTCCGTTTCTTCGACTGCTGAGGGGAAATTCACGGTCGGGCATTGCGCTCTTAAGGTCTTACGCTTCACGAGAAAGGAAGGGGTATCTACGGCGAACCCTTGCGTTCCTTGACCGGCGGTGCCACGTAAATGTCGGCGGCCATGGGCGGCAATACTGTCGCATCCCAAATGCACTTTTCTGTTTCTACAATCTGGACACCAATCTGACCCGCTCTTTCGGCGTCGCCCACCCAAGTCACACGGAACCGGGCTTTACTGGTCTTGTAGGTAATAGCGACAGAGTCCCCGACCTTCAACATGGCTTGAATGCCTTCTAATAAGGCGCCTTGCCGACTGACGTTGATCGTCGGAACCATAAGGAGGATAGGACGTCCCCTGGCATCGATCCCGGCGATTCGCACATGCAGTTTCGCCAGCATGCGAGGCTCTCGGCGTTTTCCCAATATCGTGTCTCTCCCCTTAACAGAGGGAATTGTGGCGCAATCGCCGGGCGTTGTCCAGGATTGCTGGTGCGGCGCGGCGGAGCCCAGAATAGAAGGACGCATCGAGGAACTCCGGCGCTCCGGCAACTCTTCTAGAGTGATTCAGACAGGTGCCTGTACCCATAGTAATATCGCTTCTCTTTGCCCCAGCTTAGAACTCTTGCCTGATGCAGTAATCTACGCTCCTGGGCTTCTATTTGGTAGATTTTTTCCCACTCGGGGATAGCATGCTGTCTGGTCCGATCGGTGCGCCCGCGGCGCACCATTCGATCTTGCAACGCCCTTGCCTGATGCCTGAATAACTGCTCACATTCTTCGCGTTCTGCACGGATGTCAAAGCGTATTTGGGGCTCATGCGTTGCCCAATCCATCACTAGCCTATGCCTTTCTGGCCGGGTGGGGGTTGTCAGATCAACTGCGGTTCAGGCTCGAGCAATCCCAAGTACGGTATGCTTTTCCGAGACCCCGAACAAGGGCACCCCTTTAGCGAATCGAGTGATTTCATTCATTGCCCTGGTTTGCCCGATACGCCGTAAATGATTTACTCTCGCCGCAGTCATCATGAATCAGACCAGCGCCGGCTCCAATGCTGTAACCGACCGTTTCTCGCACGCCATGCATCGCGAGATTTACGAACAGCCTCAGGCCATTGCCAAGACCATCGACCAGCATGTGAAGGAAGATATTTTATTCCCTGGCGCGCTGCATGCCGTTGAGAGTGCTCTGCTCACCTTCGAGAAGCTGATCATCGCCGCCAGCGGATCAAGTCGCCACGCCGGACTGGCCGGTGAGATCATGATCGAAGATCTCTCGGGCGTAGCCGTTGACGTTGAATATGCCAGCGAGTATTGCTATCGCTCCACTCATGCGGCCGTCGCCCCCATCGTGATGGTCGTAACCCAATCCGGGGAGACCGCCGACACCATTGCAGCGCAACGCGAAGCGCTCACTCGCGGAGTAAGGACCATCGCTGTCTCCAACGTCGCCGATGCGACCATACCGCGTGAAGCCAGCGCCGCTTTGATTACCGGAGCCGGTCCCGAACTCGCCGTGCCCGCCACCAAGAGCTTCACCACGCAAGTCACCGTGCTTTATCTGATGGCATTGTTCCTGGCACGCAAACGAGGCCGTATGACCTCCGAAGTCTCGCGCTCCTATCTGCAGCGGCTCTTGCAGTTGCCCCCAGCCATCGACCGCAATCTTCACGCCTGGGACGATCTCGCTGAGAAATTCGCGGACAAGCAGTCTGAAGCGGAAAAATTCCTCTATCTGGGACGCGGCGTCCATTACGCTATCGCGCGAGAGGGGGCGCTCAAGCTCAAAGAAATTTCCTACGCTCACGCCGAAGGTTATCCCGCCGGAGAGCTGAAACACGGGCCCAACGCGCTGGTCGACGAAAAACTACCGGTAGTCGTGCTGGCCACTTGCGACCATCACGATCCCGATTCAGTGTTGCGTTATCGCCGGACTCTCGACGTCATGAAGGAAGTTCGATCTCGGCACGGCCGCCTGGTCGCGGTCGCCACCGAGGGCGATTCCGAGATTACCAGCATCGCCGACGACGTATTCTTCGTCCCTGCTGCTCCCGAACTGCTGCTGCCTATTGTCGAAGTAATCCCCTTGCAACTCTTCGCCTACCACGTGGCGACCAAGAAGGGCTATAACGTGGATCGCCCGCGAAATCTGGTAAAGGCGGTGGTCACCGAATAGTTCGCACGGTTCGTACTCTAAACCTTTCACCACAGAGACACAGAGAAAAAGACAAAGCAATAATTAAAACACTTAAGGATTTTGGAGATTTTCTCAGTGTCTCTGTAACTCTGTCGTGAAAAGACGCTAGGCTATCCGAAATGAGAACCTGATGCCGAACCCCAGTCCAACTCAAATCGATCTGCAGGCCGTAGCAAAAGAAGTCATGCAACAGCGCGGATTCAACCCCGATTTTCCTCCTGCCGTCAAGAAACAATTGGCCGACCTGCGCGCTCACCCTCCCCAAATCGCCGCGAAAAAAGATGTGCGCGATTTG
>Ga0307476_10002845_pt1 | contig 10259 bp, 8 predicted proteins | sample atmos_gasesECM2C_2_FD_203314 | JGI IMG/M metagenome (GOLD analysis project Ga0307476, IMG submission 203314) | Hardwood forest soil microbial communities from Morgan-Monroe State Forest, Indiana, United States - atmos_gasesECM2C_05 | ecosystem: Environmental > Terrestrial > Soil > Temperate...
CCACTCTTCGCGCTTCGCGGCATCGGCATCGAAGATCGCCCAGATCGGGCCGCCGCCGTTCACAGCCTCGCCAGTGCCGGCAAGCGCGGCATCCAGGAAATTAGCCGGGTTGTACTTGATATTTGCGGCGTTGAGGTAACTGCCCGGTTTGTACGAACTGACCGCGTGGAAATTATTGGCCGTGTACTGGCCTGCGGTCTCGTCATAGAAGCGCATACCTAGTTGATTCACAAGAATGACGTTCTGGTAGTCCTTCACGTTAAGCCCGACCGCGCGCACGAGATGGAAGAGCGGACTTCCCGGCTGCCACTCGAGGTTTCTATAGCCATATTGCGTGCCGATCCTGCCGGCCTTGGTAAGGCGGTCGCCATACTCACCGACTTGGTTATATGCACCCCACAAGGAAGCGCCTATGGCCAAACCGGCCAGTTCTCCGCTGCCATCTTGAAACGAATAGGGCTCGCCGGCCACGCCGTTGTATTCCTCGGTCAGCCTGACATCAAACATTCGCCGGAAATTTACGTTATTGCTCGAACCTCCGGTAGCGAGGATGACTGCCTTGCGCGCGCGGATGTTCAAGGTCTTGCCTTCGCTCGTCGCCTTGAGACCCAGAACCCGCCCCGATGTAAGCGACTGGCGGACGAGGCCGGACATCTTGTGCTTCAACAGAATCTGCACGTTGGCTTTTCGGGCCGCTGCTTCGAGGGGCCGTACGAGGCCAACGCCGGAGGACATAGTCGTCGCCTGGCTGGGGTCTACAGCCTTTCCGGTTTGAATCCGCACAAAGCCCATCGGAGCAGAGTGATTTTCCCGGAGCGCGGAGTTCCCAGCGGCACCGGCCCCTTGGTTGTCGGGGGCTTTCTCGACAAAAGTCACGCCATGGGAAACGAGCCACTCGAAAGTCGGGGCGCTATTGTCGGCGAACGCGCGAATGATCTCTTTGTCGTTGTATCGATAATCGGGGAAGCCGTTGGGTTCGACTACCGACCAGTCGGTGAGATCCGCGAACAGAAGGTCCGCGGAATCCTCGATGCCGTATTTCTTTTGCCGGCTCGTGCCGCCGCCCAGAGCGACGTTGCCGCCGCTCACCATGGCGTGGCCGCCGATGTCAAAGTTAGCGTCTATCAGGATGACGGACGCGCCGTTCTCGGTAGCTTCGATGGCGGCAGGGAGCCCCGCAGCTCCGGCGCCGACTACCACGATATCGGCCTGCTTATCCCAACGCGGCAGCCGGCTTTGTGCTTCGGCCTGGTCTGCGCCAAGGCCGCCTAGGGCGGCCGCACCGACCCCGACACCCGCCGTCTTTACAAAATCGCGGCGCGACAACCTCTTCTTGTCTTGGCTTTTATCTTGGGGGGCACGCGCCATGCCAGCTCTCCCGAATGGAACTTGCGCTTTGCTGCTTAGGCCGCAACAACGGTCTCGATTTTGGTCCCGGATAGCCTGTATCCAGAGCTTTCGGCTTGAGTTTCCCTGAGGCGGAGTTTAGTCCTCCGCCAGCATCGTGTCAACGCAGCCACCCTACGCCTTTTCGCTACGTGAAGCCCGTCCCAACGGCGCCGCGGTGCCGCCATCGCGCTAGGTTGCACGGCGGCTATTCGGACAGCGTGTCTACAAGGGAACGTAATCGAGGACTACCTGAAGCGGGAATTTCCGCGTCACCACCGGCTCGTCGGAATAGTCAGCCAGCGGAATAACGTGCACGGCAATTTTGCTGCCGCTGGCGAGCTCCACGGGCTCCTGCAGCCAATAGCGCTGGAACCACTGTGGTCTCGGCCCGTGTAGCCGCAAGAGCGGCACCGTTGCGCCTGAAGGTGTAATCGCATCGACACTCAAGGATGCATACGCCCGATCCAGCATGGGCCGAAGCGCGACGATGCGCGCGGCCTTCGGAAGCGTGTTCTCAAAAGGGGCAGGAGGGCTGGTGTCACCCGCGCTCTTCGGGGAATCGATTGCGAAAGACTGCAGTTCCCGGCCCGAGGGCGGCGGCTCAGTGAAGTACAAGCCGACCGTACTTTTGTCCGAGACAGCGTTTTGCTCTTGGTCGAAATGCTTCTTGTAGTGCATCTGCAGATGGATTTTCGAGCCGGGCGCCAGGCGGAAGGCCGCCCCGCTTGGCGCTGATATCGTAGCGCCTCCGGGTTGCCAGAGCGCCAGCACGGGGCCGTTGTCGATGCTGATGACGGCGTCGCGCACCATGGATGGGTTGCCAGGCATCAGGTCGGCTGCCTTGATCCATTTCGTGTCCGTCACACTGATCGGCAACGAGAACTCGCTCACTTCTTCGATCGCGCTCGGCGGGACCGTATGCTCGCCGTCCATTGCAACCTTGAGATCGGGCGGGCCGAGCTGCCATTTCGGACTGAAGGCCACTTCCGGCGGCTTCGCATCCGTATAGTTTTCGGGTGTTCCTCCGGAGGCCCAGACGACCATCACGTCGATATCGCGCGAACTGACTGGATATCCGCCTTTAATCGGCGGACTGGTGGGCTCGACCGGCCAGGGCGGCATGCGGCCGGCGGTGAGTTCGTCGCGGATCGACTGCGCCCACGGCATCGCGGCTTTGTACGTTACGAGCGACATCGGCGCGGGCCCGCCTTCGACGTGGCAAACGGCGCAATGATCGCGGAAAAGTGGGAAGACATCTTTGTTGTAGTCGTATCTCGAGGTCACCGGCGTATGCGCGCCGATGTGCTGCGTGGTCACGAGAAAAAAAACAATCGCAAGCACGATTGCGACGCACGGTCCCATCAGGCGTTTGAATTGTTTAGCGGCTTCCATAAATCGACTCAATATCGGCGACTGCTGCGGAGAAGTCTCGATATAGCGGTAGCAGCCGCTCCTTATTGCCGAGATCGCCGGCTGCGTCAATCTCCCAGGCGGCCATTGTCAATCGCTTTACCGCGCTCATCATCTTCGGCCGCTTGTCTTGCGTTATTTCGCTGATGTGGTTTTCCTCGAGCGCGAGCGCGACGTCCTTGGCGCCGATCGCCGGGTACCACAGGCCAGTCAGATCGCCTTGATCCAGCGCCTTGCCCACAGCCTGAGCGCGCTTGGCCAGTTCGGCCACTAATTCGGGAGTAGTCGTGGGCAGTTGCTCTTCCGGCCTGATTGTGGTCGGAACGTAGGGGGTGCTGTCAGGCTGCTGTGACTGCGGTGTTGCTGTCGAAGTCGGGTTGGTAGTGGAAACCGAGCCGCTGGCGCCAGCAGCGGAGTTGCCCGATGTCTGCGATTTCGGTGCGGCCCCTGTATTACTCGGCCCCGATCTGGCAGAGGCCGGTGCAGCCGGCCCCGGCTCTTTCGAGTAATCGGCGAACGTGAAGTCGAAGACGCGTTCCTTGTCGTCCGGTTTGAACTTTACCCGCAAGGTGAACTTGGCTGGCAGTGCTTCGCCGGGCATCGGCAGTTCGAGCGTGTTGCCACTGGCCGTTTTTCCTGCTTTGAGCGGAATCGGCGCGCCGACATCGTTCCCGCTTGCATCGCTTTTGGCGGCGCGGGCGGAAAAGCCGTTCGCCGCCAGCGGTTGCGTCATGTCGTTGTAGAAGTACACGCGAAAGATATTCGGCCGTACCCACGTGCCCTCGAGGTGATGCCAGTTATCTTCGTCCATGAAGAGTTGTCCGCCGTGGCGAGGGTTGTGATCGCCGTGAGGACGGCGTTCGTAGCCCCTGATTCGCGCGCCGCCATCAGCACACGTCCCGGGCTGCAGTTGATGAATCTGCGAATCGTTTTTGCACGTGAAGTACAGCCCCGCCGTGATCGGTACGAGTTCGCTCTTGTCGACCGGGCAAATACCCGGCTTTTCCTGAATGAACGACTCGAATTTCAGGCACGAGTATACCGTCGTGATACGAACTGGCACGCGTGGCGCCCCGGATTGGGGACATTTGCCCGGCTTATCTTCGAGAACGCTCTCTTCACCGCGTGCGGTGCAGACGTAGGAGATGGGCGGCAGTCCCCCCGCGACGGCAGGCCCGGCGGCGACAACGCGGACTTCATGCAATGTGGTGAAGTCGCCATCGTAGACCTTTGCGGTAATGTGATCGCCGACTTTCACGGTCACGTTGTCAGGCTTCTCGACCCGATAGATCATCGTCATCGGCCCCATCCATCCGGGCACATTCTCGCCGCTGACGGTCAGCATTCCAGTGCTTCCGTCGATCTTTTCCACCTTGCCGCGAAACGTATGCTCCTTGTTTTCGTTTGGCTTTCCGTTTGGCTGCGCGGTGGTCTGTTTCGAGGCCGATTTCGATTCAGTGGCCGGATGGACCGCCGGTGCAGGCCCAGCGGACTGCTGTTGAGGCTCACGAGCCGGCGAGCTGGGTGCGAGGATGGCTGCGCAGACGAGTACAGCTGCGAAAAATCTTAATGCAGCCCAACTCGGCCTCATCCCTGCGCTCCTCTCGCTCTGGTGGCGCCCTTGCTAATCCAAGTGTTGTAACGATAATGCATGGCGGCCACGCGGTAAATCAGCAATTTCTTTTCGCACTTCTCTTCGCATTGCTTACAGGGATTTTCGCTGATCGGTAAAGCCGGCGCGGAGAAATTAGGGATAGGCAGCCTTATCACGTATGGGCCACGTACCGTTGTGACGTTGGCCACGTGCCGTTGTGACGTTGGGGACACTCGGATATCCTGAACTGCTGAAGCCTCGCATGGTTGACATCCACTGCCACATCCTTCCGGCACTCGACGACGGCGCGAAATCCTTCGACGAATCGTTGAAAATGGCCGAAATGGCTATCGAGGACGGCATTACGCACGTCGTGGCGACGCCGCACTCCAATAGCGAATATCGCTTTGATTTCAACGTTGTGCGCGAGCGGCGCAACGAGTTGCAGGCCAAGTTGGGGGACCGGCTGCAGCTTGCAACGGGGTGCGATTTTCACCTCAGCATGGAGAACCTCGAGCAGATTCGCGCCTGCCCGGCAAACTACACGATCAATCAAAGGCGATACCTGCTTATAGAGTTCGCCGATTTCGCTATTCCACCCGGAACCGAAGAGACTCTGCAAAGCCTGCAATCTCTGGGGCTCTCTCTCATCATCACGCATCCGGAACGCAACCCGCTTATCCGTGCGCAGCCGCAAAGATTAAAGCATTGGGTGCAACAGGGATGCTACGTTCAGGCTACCGCGCAATCTCTGCTAGGAAGATGGGGAGAAACTCCGAGAAAGCAGGTCGAGGCGTGGCTCGATCAAAAAATCGTCCACTTCTTTGCAACCGATGCACACAATACCGCGCAGCGGCCCTTGCGGCTTAAAGAAGCATACGCATTGGTTGCAGAACGATGGGGAGAATCGCTCGCGCAGTCACTCTTTCGCGAAAACCCGCTTGCGGCGTTCGAGGGGCGGGAGCTTCCTTACAAACCTTCACTCACCCCCGCTTCGGACCAGGTGACGCCGCCGGTCCGCCGTCGCAAGCGGTTCATCTTCTTTTAGAAACTTAGCTTTTAGAAACTTAGCGTCCGCTGGCAGAAGCTACGGCGTTATCGGCGGAGAAGACTTTCACTTCTACGCGCCGGTTCTTCGCGCGAGCATCCTTCGTCTTGCCGGGATCCACCAGATTGTTTTCGCCCAAGCCAATCGTGCGGATCTGGTAGAAGGGAACCTTTTTCTCCGTCGAAAGATACAGCACCACGGCGTCCGCTCGGCGCCTGCTCAATTGCAGGTTATAGTTCGCGTCCCCGGTCGTATCCGTATAGCCCTCGACGGCGATGAAATAGCGCTTCATCGAGCCGGTGTTGGAAGCAACCTTATCGAGCTCTTCTTTGTCCTCTGGAGAAAGCACAGCGCTATTGAACTTGAAAAGCACAGTCGCCTGGTTGGAGACCTTGTAATCGTCCAAATTGGCGATGACGCCGCGAAGTTGTGCGATTTCCTGGTCGTCCTTCTGTGCCTGGTCATTGGCCTGGTTGGCCCGATTCATGGCGTCACCGGCGCGACGATCGGCCCCAGTGGCCTTTTCATCGGTAGCGCTGATGGCCTGTGTATTTTTAGCGACGTCTTGCTGAGTCTTCTGCAGGTCAGCGCCTTCTTTGTTGACCTGATCAGCGACTTGATTGAGCTTATCTTGGACGGGGGTGACGTTCTGCCGAACATACCCTTTGGTGGCGCATCCCGAGACGAGTGCGGTGGCGCCCAGCATTGCGATCAAAAACTTCTGACTCATTGCGAATTTCCTCCACAGGAGCGTTAGGAACTGGACCGTGTTTCGACCTCTAGGGGCGATACGCCAGGCAGTTCACACTTTATCAAACTACAGTCAAATTAACTAGTAACGGCAACCGGGGAAATCATGTAAAGAGCTCAAGTATTTCCTCGTATCTTTTGAACGGTGGGATGAGATAGGCCCCGGCGAGCTCTGTACGCGCCCACGCCAGCATGCGTCGTGCTAGAGCGAAGCCTGTGTCCCGGGCGGAGGTTCCAGCCGCTTCCATCTCCTTCAGCACGGGTTCCGGGATAAAAATGCCCGGAACTTCGTTATTCAGCCTCAGCGCCTGTTTATAGCTGGTCAGGGGCCAGATTCCGGCCAGCACAGGGATGGGCGAACGCCCGCCGATGCGCTTGAGGAAGGCGTGCCAGTGCTCGGGATCAAATAGCGGCTGCGTCATGGCAAAATGCGCGCCCGCTTCCACCTTGGCGAAAAAGCGCTGGATTTCGTAATCGAGATCCTCGGCCGTAGGGTTGACGGCCACGCCGACCGTAAAGTTTGTTGCTCCCCCAAGAGCCTTGCCGGCCCAATCCGTTCCCTGATTCAGCCGCGAAGCCACTTTCACCAACCCAATGGAATCGATTTCGTAGACTCCGCTGTTTTCAGGGTGTTCCCCCACCGAAGGCGGGTCACCCGTGATCGCCAGGAAATTGCGAACGCCTCCGATGCTCCACGCGCCGAGCAGAGCGGCTTGCAACCCGATGAGGTTCTGGTCGCGCGTGGTGACGTGCGGAACGGTTTCGATGCCACGCGCCTGCAAAGCGCCGGCGAGCATCAGTGCATCCATGCCGACGCGCGCCAAAGTGCCGCTATTGATGTCGATCGTATCCACACAGCCGCTAGCGGTAATCTTTTCCACTTGCTCGAAAATGCGGTCGAGGGAAATGCCTTTCGGCGGATCGATCTCCACGGAAACCGAAAATTCGCCCGCCTTGAGCTTGCGCCACAATCCGCTTTCTGGATCGCGCTTCGCTACGCGGGCTTTCTCCGGCGGCGTGGCCACCGAAACCGAAGCTGCTTTTACCGTTTGCGCCGGCTTCAAGCCGCGCATCGCCCCGGCCATGGCCCGGACGTGCTCTGGAGTCGTGCCGCAGCATCCGCCGACGATGCGCGCGCCCATGGCCGCTGCTTCGCGCGCGAAAAGTGCGAAATATTCAGGCGAGGAGCGCGGATACACGGTGCGATCGCCGATGCGTGTAGGGAAGCCCACGTTGGGCATGGCCGAGAGCGCTCGGCGCCCTCCACCGAAGCCTTCCAGTATCGGCAACAGGGACTGCGGACCGAGCGTGCAGTTAACGCCGATGACTTGGACATTCTTGTGCGCCAGGCGTGCGGCCGCGTCGGCGGGGCGCGTGCCGCCAAGCGTCGTGCCCTCATCGGAAAATGTCAGTTCCGCCACGATGGGCAGCGCGGAAAAAGAGCGCAGTGCATCTATGGCTGCCAACAACATTTCGATATTGGAGAATGTCTCCAGGATGAAGAAATCCACGCCGCGCTCTTCGAGCGCCTGAGCCTGCTCGCGGTAAATCTCCAGCATCTCGTCGCGCGGCACTTCACGCATTTCGGGAGCAATGGCCAGCGGCCCAATGGAGCCGGCGATCAGGACCTCGTGCGGCGCGGCCTCGCGGGCTTCCCGGGCGATCTTCGCGCCGCGATGGTTGATGCGCGTCACCTGGTCGCCGAGGCCGAGGGCGGTCAGCTTCGAGCGATTGGCGCCGAAGGTGTTCGTCTCGATGATTTGCGCTCCCGCCTCGATATAGGCCTGATGAACGCGAAAGACAACTTCGGGCTGGGAGACGTTCAGCTCCTCGAAGGAGCGCTGCGCGCCGGCGCCGTCAAACAGCATGGAGCCCATCGCTCCGTCGGCAACCAGTACCGCGTCTTGGATCCGCTGTTCGAAATCTGCAATGTTCATAGTCTAGGATTGCCGCTCAGACCTCTTCGAGGGTTGGCACAGGCCTTTGAGTATGGTTGCTTTCAAACGAACAATCATACCGTACCCAGGGCAGCCTCGAGGCTCCCGCGGCCTCGTTTTCTGGAAGTCGGGGACGTAAACGGCGTGTCTCGTGCGATCCAGCGCTCGGTCAGTTCCTAAGGGATTCATCTCATTAGCCCAAAAAACAAAACGCCCGGTCCCTCGTTGCGGGATCGGGCGCACTTTTCTACGGGCCACTATACCGTTCCGGTCAACTCGCAAATTCCGCTGGCGGCACACGGAGCGCTTTAGCAGGCAGAGATATGTTTATACAATGTCGATACAAGGAGGCAATGAGGCTATGCGAGCCGTGGTTAAGAAATGGGGCAACAGTGCCTCGGTGCGAATTCCTGCCGCCATCATGAAGGCCGCGCGTCTGAATCTGGATGAGGCCGTAGAAGTGCGGGAAGAGTCCGGCAGGGTGGTCATCGAACCTGTCCGCCACAAGGAATATGACCTGGCCCGCCTGCTGAAAGGGATCACCCGGCGAAACCTGCATAAGGAGATCGATTTCAAGGGGCCGGTGGGCAAAGAGGTCTGGTGATGGCAGGGCGCTATATACCGGATACAGGTGACGTTGTGTGGATTAGTTTTGATCCGCAGGCGGGACACGAACGGGCGGGACACCGACCAGCCGTTGTGCTCAGCCCGGCCGCCTACAATGGGAAGACCAGTCTGATGATCTGCTGCCCGCTCACAACGCAAATCAAGAATTATCCCTTTGAAGTCATCGTTGCGGGCGCGAGGCCAAGTGCGGTTTTAGCCGACCAGATTAAGAGCTTGGATTGGCGCAAAAGACGGGCTAGGCGAAAAGGGGCGATCTCACCAGCCGAGTTGGCGGAGGTGCGAGCAAAGGTGCGGGCGCTAATCGGATGAGGTGGTTCAGAGTCTAGGCGAAATCGACTGAGGCAAGACACGAAGACATGCGGCGGTTCCTCGTATGCCGGTGTTATTATCCCAGGGACGAAAGGCTATTTTGAGTTCAGGAGGACAGCAATGAGAGTGCATTTCCTGATGGCGGTGGGTTTGCTGGCGGCTTCGTGCGCGGTATCGCCGGCGCGGGCGCAGGAAGTCACCAAGGACAACCTTGACGGGGTCGTCAATTTCCATCGGATCCAGACCGTCGTGGCATGTACCGGGGCGATCAAGCCGGAAGTCGTTCCCCAGATCAAGCAGATGGGCTTCGTCTCCATCATCAATTTGCGCGAGGCAAGCGAGCCCGGCGCGAATCTCGAAGAGGAGGCCGCGGCGGCGAAATCCGCGGGACTCCGCTACTACAGTGTTCCTTTCAACGCCATGAATCCCGATCCCGCAGCGGCGGATAAGTTTCTCGACGCCATCACCACGAAGGGCGTTGAGCCCTCGTTCATTCACTGCGCAGGCGGTGGACGCGCTGCCACCATGTGGTTCATCAAGCGCATGGTCGTGGATCATTGGGACGAGGACCGCGCCGAAAAAGAAGCCACGGACCTGGGCATGAACAATCCCAAGCTCAAGCAGTTCGCAATCGATTACGCGATGTCCCACAAACGGTAAGGCTATACGGCGGGTTGCTGTTGGGTCATGCAGTGCAGGGTGCCAAGCCCGAGGACCAGATCGCGCGCGGCGATGCTGATGACTTCGCGATCGGGGAATAGCGCGGCGAGAGTATTCAGCGCGGCGCGGTCGGCGGGATCGCTGAACGTCGGAACAAGCACGATTTTGTTGGCGATGTAGAAATTGGCGTAGCTCGCAGGAAGCCGCTGTCCATCGAACCAGACCGGCCGGGGCATAAGCAGCGTCTCGATGTGCAGCGGGCGGCCATGTTCATCGTTCATCTCGCGCAGCCGCGCGAGATTTTCCTGCAAAGGCTCGTAGTTGGCGTCGGAGCGATCGGACTCGACGACCGTCACCACGGTCGTGGGACTGACGAAGCGCGCGAGATCGTCGACGTGGCCGTGAGTATCGTCGCCGGCGATGCCGCGGCCAAGCCAGAGCACGTTCGTCGCGCCAAGATAATCGCGGAAGATCGCTTCCCAATCGGCGCGCTCGAAGCCTGGATTTCGCGCCTGCTCCGGGCTGAGTAGGCACT
>Ga0307476_10002846_pt1 | contig 10253 bp, 9 predicted proteins | sample atmos_gasesECM2C_2_FD_203314 | JGI IMG/M metagenome (GOLD analysis project Ga0307476, IMG submission 203314) | Hardwood forest soil microbial communities from Morgan-Monroe State Forest, Indiana, United States - atmos_gasesECM2C_05 | ecosystem: Environmental > Terrestrial > Soil > Temperate...
TGCGATGATCGTAAATCTCATTACGCATGAGGCCAGCTCGGAAGCGGCCTCATCACGACGATCAGAGAACCGCTTATCGTGATCCATTGAACAAGCGCAATGCTACCCACAATCATCTTTGTCATTGATCGGTGACGCGCGCGCGATGGCCCTGCAGTGCAGCGTCGATTCGCTGCGCCGCGCGCCGGCCGCGTATCGGCGGATTCACCGGCCGCGCTGCGAGCGTGCAGGCAGCTCCCCGGCGCGCACGTTGGCGAGCCGGCAGATCTCCGGATCGAGCTCGAACCCGAGGAAGCGGTGCCCGAGCATGCGGGCGGCGCGCGCGGTGGTGCCGCTGCCCATGAACGGGTCGCAGACGATCGCCCCGCGCGATGGCGCGCCGGAGGCCCGGATGCACTGCACCGGCAGATCGACGGGGAACGTCGAGTAGTGCGGCGTCAGGTTCGGGGTCTGCCTCAGCTTCCACACCGAGCCGACCGGCGGCCGGGAGCGGAACGCGTGTTGCTCGTCCTTGGCGAACACGTAGATGCCCTCGTGGCGGCGGTGCGGCCGGCGACACAGGCCCTCCGGCATCGGCCGCGACTTCTGCCAGATCACCTCGCCGCGGAACAGAAAGCCGCGATCGCACATCGCCGCCACGACGCGGTACGGGATCGCGAGCAGGTTGCCGTAGCTCAGCCAGCCGACGTCGCTGCGCACGAACGCCCGCCGCCGGCCGCGGTTCTTGATGTACGCCGAGTTGGTCGCCGGCAGGCCGGTGCCGTCGGCGCCGAGCGAGCTGTACACGTGATCGGTCGCGCGCCAGTTGATCGGCGTGTTGTAGGCGTCGCCGACGTTGAGCCACAGGGTGCCCGACGGCTTGAGGCAGCGCATCGCCTCGGCGAGCATCGCGGTGAGCCGGGCGATGTAGTCGCGCGGGTCGGTCTCGGCCCCGAGCCCGCCCGCTCCGCGCTGGCCCCAGTACGGCGGCGAGGTCACGACGACGTCGAGGCAGTCGGCCGGCAGCTCGCGCAACCCGCGCGCGCAGTCGACGTTGTGCACGGCATCGAGCGCCCACGGCCCGAGCGCGTCGCTGCCGTCATCGGCCGGCGGACGGCGGCGGGGCCGAGGCTGCGCTGCGCGGGCCATGGCCCCGAATGTGAACGCGGGTCGGCCGCCGAGGCAAGCGCGCGGCGGCCGGTGAATCTTTCATCTACGGAACACCCGAGGCGCCGGCATCACAGCCCGAGTTCGGTCAGCCCGGGGGCATCGGCCGGCCGAGGGCCCTGCGGCCACAGGAACTTGCGGTCGGCGGCCAGGATCGGCACGTCGTTGATGCTGGCCTCGCGGCGGCGCATCAGGCCGCTGTCGTCGAACTCCCACTGCTCGTTGCCGTGGGCGCGAAACCACTGGTTGTCCTGATCGTGCCACTCGTACTGGAAGCGGACCGCGATCCGGTTCGAGCCGTGGGCCCAGATCTCCTTGATCAGGCGATAGTCGAGCTCGCGCTTCCACTTGCGCTCGAGGAACGCGATGATCGCCGGGCGGCCCTGGAAGAACTCGCTGCGGTTGCGCCACTTGCTGTCCTCGGTGTACGCCAGCGCCACGCGGGCCGGGTCGCGCGTGTTCCACGCGTCCTCGGCCATGCGGACCTTGCGGATCGCCGTCTCCTCGGTGAATGGCGGGCAGATGATGGTCGGGGCCATGTCGCTCTCCTTGCGCATGAGTCTCGCTTCGAAGCGGGCGGCCGGGTGCCTGCCGCAGCGAGGATTGTAGCGAATGGTGGGAGATGTCAGCCGGCACCCAGCGCCGATGCCGGAGCCGAACACCAAAGATCATGCCTGCCGTCGATCGTCCGCGTCGGCAGTCAGCGAGCGGTCATCGGCAGCAGCCATCGGCCGTCGGTCGTCGGGGGCGGTCGTCAGCGACGGCTGACACCGGAACGGGCGCACCAGGACATCCTCGCCGAGCGTCGCGCGCTTCGTGTGGCGCCGTGACAGTGGCCACTGCCGCGTGGATGGTTGCCGCTCGTCCCGCGGGCTGGAGCTCCATCCCCTGATCCATCGCGCCGACGGCGGCGGCCATGACGCTTCGAATATCGTCCTGGTATGCAGTTCGTGCCACCTTGCACATCACCGCGGCGCACTGACGATCAGCGGCACGGCGAACGAACTGCAGATCCGTCGGCCCGGCGACGGAGCGGAGACCGGCGCGCAGGATGACGCGGGCGAGATCGCTGGATTGCCGGCGCACGGCGCCCACGTGGGCGCAGAACCGCGGTCGCGGGACTCCATGATGGAGGTCGAAGCTAGCGTGGCTGCCGGTGGCGCGCTCATCACCGATCCGGGCGCCCACGTGGGCGCGATGGGCTCCGTGGGTCCGGTCAAGAGCACGAGCGTTCGCGCCAGCGACGCCCGTAGGCTCGACGCAGCGATCCTCCGCACGCAGGCCAAGGCGGCGCTGACCGGCCTGGGCTGGAAGCCCGCAATCGCGCACGCCGCGGTCGCTGCCGCAGCGGAGGCGCAAGGGGACGCGGCGACGCTGGAGCGCCTGATCTTCGAAGCGTTGCGGCGATGTCCCACGCCGAAGGCGTGAGGTGAGCCATCATGGGTACGGCGCAGCCAGGCGGTGGCTGACCGCGCCCGCAGCCGGTCGACCGGACGTGGTCGGGGCGATGTCGACGTCAAGTCGTTCGCGTGAACAGCGTGCTCGATCGGCTCGTCGGGGGTAGGCCGCATCCACGGATGGCTGGTCGCCCAGGCCGCCGTAGAAGCCGAGGCGGTCGGTGCCCGCGGGGTTCGCGGCGAGGAACAGGATGGTGTGCTTCATCGCGGCAACCCCGGTGGGGTGACCGGACCCGCGGCTTCACGACAGGCGGTCGCAACCTGCCGCGATCACGGGCGGAGCGCAGCGGCGGCGATCAGAACACGATCACGCCGCGCGCGTTCTTGCCCGACTCGAGGTCGGCGAACGCCTGCGGCGCCTCGTCGATCTTGTAGCGGCGCGTGATCAGCTCGTCGAGCTTGAGCTTGCCGGCGGCGTAGAGCGAGAGCATCTTCGGGAAGTCCTCGCGCGGGCGCGCCGAGCCGAAGTAGCTGCCGGTCAGGGTCTTCTCCTCGAACGGCAGGCTGCGGGTCACCACGGTGGTCGAGGCGCTGGCCGGCGCGACCCCGACGGCGACCGCCATGCCGCCGCGGCGGATCGCCTTGAAGGCGGCGGCGACGACCTCGCCGGAGCCGACGCACTCGAACGCGTAGTCGAGCCCGCCGCCGGTGAGCTTCTTGAGCTGCTTGGTCAGGTCCTCGCCCGGCGCGGCCTTGATCAGGTCGGTCGCCCCGAAGCCGCGGGCGAACTCGAGCTTGGCCTCGCTGGTGTCGATCGCGATGATCCGGACGGCGCCGGCGATCGCGCAGCCCTGGATGACGTTGAGGCCGACGCCGCCGGTGCCCCACACGCCGCAGATCGAGCCGGGCGCGACGCGCGCGGTGTTGATCGCGGCGCCGACGCCGGTGGTGACGGCGCAGCCGACGAGCGCGGCGCGATCGGCCGGGACCCTGGCGTCGTACTTGACCAGGTTGCGCTCGTGGACGACGGCGTACTCGGCCATCACGCCGACGCCGGAGAACACGTTGAGCGGGCTGCCGGCGGCGTCGCGGGTGCGCAGCGTGCCGTCGAACATCGTCGACAGCGCCTTGCCCTGCTGATCGCACAGCACCGGGCGGCCGACGTTGCAGTAGTGGCAGCGGCCGCACATGTAGATCCAGTTGGCGAGCACGGCGTCGCCGACGGCGAGCTCGGTGACGCCCTCGCCGACCTCGACGACGGCGCCCGCGGCCTCGTGGCCGAGGATCAGCGGCAGCGGCAGCGCGATGGTGCCGTTGGTGCCGGACAGGTCGGAGTGGCAGACGCCGACGGCGCCGATCTTGACCATGACCTCGCCGCGCGCCGGCGAATCGAACGCGACCTCCTCGACGACGACCGGCTTACCGAGCTCTCGTGCGACGACTGCTTTGCCCTTGCGTGCCATGGTGCGAAGCCTCCTTCAACGCGGATCGCCGGGCAACAGGGTTGGGGGCGATTCCGACGCGCGGCGGGGCGCGCCGCCAACGCCTGGAGATCGCGGCGGATGGCAGCGGGCGGTGGCGGGTCGGCGCGCGCCCCGGATCGCCCGGGTTTCCGTATACTCCCCGCGCAACGACTCCGCACATCCGCGTTCCCCTCAACTCCCGGGATCCACCATGCTGCTCCGCGACAAGCTCTACATCGACGGCCAGTGGGCCACTCCCAGCACGCACGAGACGATCGACGTGCACAGCGCCGGCACCGGCGAGGTCATGGGCAAGGTGCCCGCCGCCGGCGAGGCCGACATCGCCGCCGCGGTCCGCGCCGCGCGCGCGGCGTTCGACGGCTGGAGCCAGCTGCCGGTCGCCCAGCGCGCCGACTACCTGGCGAAGATCTCGGCGGGGCTCAAGCAGCGCGCCGAGCTGCTGGCGAAGACGATCGCGCAGGAGGTCGGCATGCCGATCAAGCTCGCCGGCCGGATCCAGGCCGGACTGCCGATCGCGACGTTCGGCAACTATGCCCGGATCGCCGGCGAGTTCGCCTTCGAGGAGAAGGTCGGCAACTCGCTGGTGGTGCGCGATCCGGTCGGCGTGGTCGGCGCGATCACGCCGTGGAACTACCCGCTGCACCAGATCGCGCTGAAGGTCGCGCCCGCGCTCGCCGCGGGCTGCACGGTGGTGCTCAAGCCGTCCGAGATCGCGCCGTTCAACGCGTTCATCCTCGCCGAGGTCGTGCACGAGGTCGGGCTGCCGGCGGGCGTGTTCAACCTGGTCACCGGGTTCGGGCCGGTGGTCGGCGAGGCGCTGGTCAAGCACCCCGAGGTCGACATGATCTCGTTCACCGGCTCGACCCGCGCGGGCAAGCGGATCTCCGAGGTCGCGGCGCAGATGGTCAAGCGCGTGACGCTGGAGCTCGGCGGCAAGTCCGCGTCGATCATCCTCGACGACGCCGACCTGCCGGCCGCCGTGAAGGGCACGGTGACCAACTGCTACCTCAACTCCGGCCAGACCTGCACCGCGTTCACCCGCATGCTGGTCCCCGAGGCGCGCTACGCCGAGGCCAAGGCGCTCGCCGCCGAGGCGGCCGCGGCGTTCGCGCCCGGCGACCCGCTGTCGGAGAGCTCGCGGCTCGGGCCGCTGTCGTCGCAGATGCAGCTCGATCGCGTGCGCGACTACATCCGCAAGGGGCTCGCGGAGGGCGCCGAGCTGGTGACCGGCGGCGCGGAGCCGCCCGACGGCGTCGCGGCGGGTGGCTACTTCGTCCGGCCGACGGTGTTCGGCAAGGTCGACCCGAAGTCGACGATCGCCCAGGAGGAGATCTTCGGGCCGGTGCTGTCGATCATCACCTACAAGGACGAGGACGACGCGGTCCGGATCGCCAACGACACGATCTACGGGCTGGCCGGCGGCGTGTGGTCGAAGGACGAGGCGCGCGCGCAGCGGGTCGCGCGGCGGATGCGCGCCGGACAGATCGACATCAACGGCGGGCCGTTCAACATGAACGCGCCGTTCGGCGGCTTCAAGCAGTCGGGCCACGGCCGCGAGGCCGGCAAGTACGGGCTGGAGGAGTTCCTCGAGTACAAGTCGCTGCAGCTCAAGACCGGCTGACGCGGCGGTCGCCGCGGCGGGCCGTGCGCCGGTGACGCCGCGGCGCGGGCGCAGGGGCTCGTCGGAGAGCTGGCTCACGGCGGTTGCGCCGGCGGGCCGCCGCCGCAGGCTTGGCGAAGCCCCATGGCGATCCCGACGATCGGCATCACCGGCGCGAACGGGTTCATCGGAGCCCACCTGCTCCGGTCCGCGATCGCGCGCGGGCTGCGGCCGGTCGGGTTCGTCCGGCGCGGCACCTCGCTCGCGCCGATCGCGGATCTGGTCGGCCGCTACGAGCTGGTCGAGGGCGACGTGCGGGACCCGGCGAGCGTCGACGCGTTCGTCGCGCGCTGCGGGGCGGTGTTCCACCTCGCCGGGCTCAACCGCTACTGGGTGCCCGATCGCGCGCAGTTTCACGCGGTCAACGTCGCCGGCGTGCGCTGCGTCGCCGACGCGTGCATCCGGCACCGCGTCGAGCGCGTGGTCCACGCGAGCAGCTGCATCACGCTCGGCGCGTCCGACGTGCCGGTGCCGCGCGACGAGGACGCGGCGTACAACCTGGCGTTCGCGTTCCCCTACGGCGAGACCAAGCAGGCCGGCGAGGACGAGATCAAGCAGGCGGTGCGCGAGCGCGGCCTGCCGGCGGTGATCGTCCATCCCACGTCGGCGATCGGCGAGCAGGACTACGCGCCGACGCCGATCGGCGAGCCGATCGCCCAGATCGCGCGCGGCCGGTGGCCGGTCTACGTCGCGGGCGGCGCGTGCTTCATCGACGTGCACGACGTCGTGCGCGGCCTGTGGCTGGCGATGGAGCGCGGCGAGGTCGGCCGGCAGTACCTGCTGGCCGGCGAGAACCTGACCCACCAGCAGTTCATGACCCGGGTCGCCGAGCTCGCCGGGGTCCCGCCGCCGTGCGCGAAGCTGCCGGGGCCGGTGCTCGACGTGCTCGGCGCCGCGTGCGAGTGGGTAGCCGACCGCGTCACCCATCGCCCGCCGCCGCTGACCCGCGGCATGACCGGCCTGGTCGGCAAGTTCCTGTTCTTCGACGGAGCGCGGGCCCGGCGCGAGCTCGGCTTCGCGGCCGGGCCGGTGGCGCCGGCGATCGAGCGCTGCATCCGGTGGTTCCGCGAGGCGGGCCCCGAGCTCCGGCGGGCGCGGCGCGAGCTGCGCCGGGACGCGCGATGGACCTGATCACCGGCGCGACCGGCTTCATCGGCGGTCACCTCGCGCGCCGGCTGGTCCGCGGCGGCCGGCCGGTCCGCGTGCTGTGCCGGCCCGGCAGCGCGGCCCGGCTGCCGGCCGAGCTCGCCGGCCGCGTCGACGTCGCGCTCGGCGATCTGCGCGACCGCGGCTCGCTGGTGCGCGCCGCCCGCGGCGCGGACCGGGTGTTCCACTGCGCCGGCCAGGTCTCGGACTGGGGCAGCGACGCGGCGTTCGTGGCGACCAACGTCGAGGGCACGCGCTGGCTGGTCGCGGCGGCCCGCGCGGGCGGCGCGCGGCGGCTGGTCCACCTGAGCTCGATCGCCGCGTTCGGCACGCCCGCCCCGCCGTACTTCGACGACGACTCGCCGTGCGGCGCGAGCCGGGACGGCTACTCGCGCAGCAAGGCGCTCGGCGAGCAGGCCGCGCGCGAGGCCGGGCGCGCCGTCGGCCTGCCGGTCGCGATCCTGCGCCCGGCGGTGGTCTACGGCCCCGGTGGCACCTGGCTGGAGGAGCCGCTGCGGATGATCGAGCGCGGCCGGATGTTCCTGCTCGGCGGCGGCCGCGGGACCTGCCACCCGTGCTACATCGCCAACCTGGTCGACGCGATCGTGCTCGCCGCCGACCACCCGGCCGCGGCCGATCACGGCTTCATCGTCGCCGACGGCGATGCGATCTCGTTCCGCGCGTACTTCGACGCGGTGGCCTCGATCGCGGGCCGGCCGCCGGTCCGCCGCTCGATCCCGGTGGGGGCCGCGCGCGCGGCGGCGTGGGCGCTGGAGCTCGCCGCCCGCGCCACCGGCTCGCCGCACCGGCCGCTGCTCACCCGGGCCGCGCTCGGCATGGTCACGGCGCAGAGCCGGATGTCGAGCGAGAAGATCCGGAGCATGCTCGGCTTCCGGCCGCGCTACACGTTCCGCGCCGCGGTCGAGGAGCTGCGGGCGTGGTATGCGGCCACACGGTCCGTGGCCGTGTAGATCCACGCGAGGTACGGATTCGCCACACCTGACGCGCGCGCGTCATGCGCATTGCGAAGACATGTTTCGCGGCGATCCGGACACGGGATTGGCGTTGGCCCGTGTAACACGTTTGTGATATCGAGCTTCTCGTCCGATCACCAGACGCGGAGGTCGCAATGAGCAGCGTGGAGACGCCGATCGCAGTCGGCATGGTCGCTCCGAGCTTTGTCCTGCACGATGACGCCGGGCGTCCGCTGTCGTCCTCGGAGACCCGCGGGCGCCCCTGGGTGCTGGCGTTCGCGCGCCGGTGGACGCCGGGCCACGACGCCGGGGCGATCCGGGCCCAGCTGCGCGGGCTCGGCGCGATCCTGTTCATCGTCTCGGACGCCGGGGTGTGGTCGTTCCGGCCCGACGACGACATCGAGCTCACGGCCGGGCCATCGCGCCGCCTGCGCCGGGAGATCGCCGAGCTCGCCGCGCGCTGGGGGGTCGACGCCCGCGAGGACGGCGTGTTCGTGGTCGACGACCACGGCGCGATCCGGTTCGCGCACGCGCCGAGCGGCGAGCTCGGCGCGACCCTGGCCACCGCGCTCGCCGCGGCGGGGCGCGAGCTGATCGGCCTGCCGCCGCGCCCCGGCATCACGCGCCGCGACTGGGTGGTGATGAGCCTGGTCGCCGGGTTCGGCGTCGTCCTGCTCCACGGCTGCCGGACGCCCGGCGCCGACCGCCCGCCCGCGCCCGCCCCGGTCGCGGTCAAGGCCGGCAGCGACGTCGACGTCGTGCTGCGGATCAACGGCCAGGACCGCCGGCTGCGGATCGACCCGCGGACCTCGCTGCTCGACGCGCTGCGCGAGCACCTCGCGCTGACCGGCGCGCGCAAGGGCTGCGATCACGGCCAGTGCGGCGCGTGCACGGTGCTGCGCGACGGCCACGCGGTCAACGCGTGCCTGACCCTGGCGGTCGCCGCCGAGGGCGCCGCGATCACGACGATCGAGGGGCTCGCCCGCGGCGACCAGCTCCACCCGGTGCAGTCGCAGTTCATCGCCCACGACGCGTTCCAGTGCGGCTACTGCACGTCGGGCCAGATCCTGAGCGGGGTCGCGCTGCTCCGCGAGGGCCGCGCGAAGACCGACGACGAGGTCCGGCAGCAGATGAGCGGGAACATCTGCCGGTGCGGCGCCTACCCCAACATCGTCGCGGCGATCCAGGCCGCGCGGAAGGAGGTCTAGCGTGAAGCCCTTCACCTACGTGCGACCCGCCGACGCGCGCGCCGCGATCACCGCCGCCGGCGACGGCGGCGCCAGCTTCCTGGCCGGCGGCACCACGCTGGTCGACCTGATGCGCCTCGAGGTGATGACCCCGAGCGCGGTGGTCGACCTGTCGCCGCTGCCGCTCACCCAGATCGAGCGCGCCGGCGACGGCCTCCGGATCGGCGCGATGGCGCGCAACTCCGCGGTCGCGACCGACCCGCTCGTCGTCGAGCGCTACCCGCTGCTCGCCCAGGCGCTGCTCGCCGGCGCGTCGCAGCAGGTCCGCAACATGGCCACGGTCGGCGGCAACCTCTTGCAGCGCACGCGCTGCCCGTACTTCCGCGACCTCGCGGTGGCGTGCAACAAGCGCGCGCCCGGCTCGGGCTGCTCGGCGATCGACGGCTACACCCGATCGCACGCGATCCTCGGCACCAGCGAGGCGTGCATCGCGACCCATCCGTCGGACATGTGCGTCGCGCTGGCCGCGCTCGACGCGGTGGTCCACACCCGCGGCGCGGGCCGCGAGCGCGCGATCCCGTTCGGCGAGTTCCACACCCTGCCCGGCGATCACCCCGAGGTCGAGAGCGCGCTCGAGCCCGGCGAGCTGGTCACCCACGTCGAGCTGCCGGCGTCGCCGTTCGCCGCCCACGCGCACTACGTCAAGGTCCGCGACCGCGCGGCGTTCGCGTTCGCGCTGGCCTCGGCGGCGGTCGGGCTCGACGTCGCCGATGGCAAGATCCGCGCCGCGCGGATCGCGCTCGGCGGGGTCGCGACCAAGCCGTGGCGCGCGGTCGAGGCCGAGCAGGCGCTGATCGGCCAGGCCCCGAACCGGGCGAGCTTCGAGCGCGCCGCGGCGGCCGCGCTCGTCGATCCGAAACCGCGCCGCGACAACGCGTTCAAGGTCGCGCTGGCCAGGCGCACGATCGTGCGAGCCCTCGAGCTCGCGTGGGGGGCAGCATGACCCGTCCGCTCATCGGAACCGGCGTCGACCGCGTCGACGGCCGCAAGAAGGTCACCGGCGGGGCGACCTACGCCGCCGAGGTCCAGGTCGCCAACGTCACCTACGCGGTGCTGGTCGGCAGCACGATCGGCCGCGGCAAGATCAAGGCGATCGACACCGCCGCCGCCCAGGCCGCGCCCGGCGTGCTCGCGGTGATCACCCACGACAACGCGCCGAAGTTCCCCGGCGTGTCCGGCAACCACGAGGCCAACGACCG
>Ga0307476_10002847_pt1 | contig 10251 bp, 8 predicted proteins | sample atmos_gasesECM2C_2_FD_203314 | JGI IMG/M metagenome (GOLD analysis project Ga0307476, IMG submission 203314) | Hardwood forest soil microbial communities from Morgan-Monroe State Forest, Indiana, United States - atmos_gasesECM2C_05 | ecosystem: Environmental > Terrestrial > Soil > Temperate...
CAGCAGTTGCTGCGCCCAGGCCGAAGCTTCCTTGGCATGATGCAACGAGGCCAGATTGCGTTTTTCAATCAGCGCGGCATAGTCGGCTTGCAATCCGGAAGAGAGGGTCAAAGCAAACAACGCATCCTGATCTTTGCCATTCTTATTCAACCGAGCGCGGGCCAGCTTGTCTGAGTGGTCGATTGCGGCCTGAAAACGATCGTGCACCAACGGATCCGGCTTCAGTTTTGAACGCGCCGTAAAAGCGTTATCATTTTCGTAGAACTGCCCTTCGAGAACGCCCAGCCGGTTGAACTCGGAGAAAAGAAAGCCCGCCGCTTCGCTCACCGGCCCCACCGGATCATCAGGATGCTGAACCTCCCACGACGAAAAATCCTTCTGTGCGCCCGCAAAATCGAGGTTATAAAGCCCCAGGAATCCGCGATCCAGCGCGGTATTCAAAGTAATATCCGGCACCGCCTCCGCGCTTGCCACACCGCACCCGGTAAAGCTCAGCCACAAGACTGCAACCATACCCAAGGCCAAAGCATCTTGCAATTGTTTCCCAGCGTTCATGCCTATCGGTTCGAGTCCATTCCTGGTCGTGCGTTTCGTCCCCAACGCAACCATACTTTTGTTGCTTCCTTCTTCGATGCAATTCATCAACTCTACGGCCAAACCGTTCTTGCCGTTTTGCCGCTTGCGGAGGTTCCATTCCTCCAGGTTGCATCGCGGACCGGTTCGCACCCTCAGGACGAAACCTTATGAGCGATTCTCGTTACGCACCCGGCTGGCCGGGAATTCCCCCACGCTGGACTTCCAGCGCCAAAACCGGCGTTGGTACAGCCCTGAATCAACATAGCAGGGTGTGGTTCACCATTAGTCACGGAATTGTCAATGAAATATATTTCCCGCGCGTCGACCAGGCCTGCACCCGCGACCTCGGCTTCATCGTCACCAATGGTCGCGATTTCTTCTCTGAAGAAAAACGCCACTGCACCTTCGAAAACCAACCCATCGAACCCGGTGTCCCCGCGTTTGAACTCGTGAACACCGAGATCAGCGGACGCTACCGCATTCACAAGGAAATCCTCACCGACCCTTACCGCAATGTGGTTCTGCAAAAAACCCGCTTCGAACCCCTGGAAGGTCAACTCGCCGACTATCGCCTCTATGCCCTGCTCTCACCGCATCTTGCCAACTGCGGATATGCCAACACCGGCTGGGTCGGCGACTACAAAGGCGTACCCATGTTTCTCGCCCAGCATGACGGCACTGCCCTAGCCCTCGCCTGTTCCGTTCCCTGGAAAAAAATGTCGGTTGGGTTCGTCGGTTTTTCCGACGGATGGCAGGACCTATCCGCTAACTTCCAAATGCTATGCGAATATGAACGCGCGGAAAACGGCAACATCGCCTGCACCGGAGAAATTGACCTCGCCGCCTGCAACGGGGAATTCGTGCTGGCCCTCGGATTCGGCTCCATCGTCACCGAGGCTGGACAGCAGGCCCGCTCCTCTTTACTCGAAGATTACGACGACCTTCGCGAGCACTATGTCTTCCACTGGAAGACCTGGCAAAATTCATTGATCAAGCTCGACGAACCGCCTCGCGAGGGCGATCTCTACCGTTCCTCCACCGCCGTCCTACGCACTCACGAATCCAAGGATTTTCTAGGCGGCATCATCGCCAGCCTCTCCATCCCATGGGGCTTCAACAAAGGCGACGAAGACCTCGGCGGCTACCACCTTATCTGGCCGCGCGATCTCGTCGAAACCGCCGGAGCTCTGCTCGCCGCTGGCGCGGTCATCGACGCCGTAAAGGTCCTGCGCTATCTCGAAGCCACTCAGGAGGCCGTCGGCAACTGGGCGCAGAATCTCTGGCTCGACGGCCGTCCCTACTGGAGCGGCGTCCAGATGGACGAGACCGCCTTCCCCATCCTTCTCCTCGACCTACTTCGCCGCGAAGCCCCGAAGGAACTAGGCAAGCTCGAGCGCTGGTGGCCCATGGTCCGCCAAGCCGCAACTTTTATTCTGCGCAACGGCCCGGTCACGCAACAAGACCGCTGGGAAGAAGATGGCGGATATTCTCCGTTCACTTTAGCCGCGGAAATTTCCGCACTGCTGGCCGCTGCCGACATCGCCGAACTCACCGGTCACTCCGACGCCGCAATCACCCTGCGCGATGCCGCCGACGCCTGGAACGACAACATCGAGCGCTGGATCTACGCCACAGGCGGCGATCTCGCCGCTCAAATTGGCGTGGAGGGCTATTACGTTCGCATCGCCCCGCCGGTTACCGACGCTGCGGCCTCGCCCACGCAGGGCTTCGTCCCCATCAAAAACCGTCCTCCCGGCGAAAATATGGAACGCGCCTTTCGCGTCGTCAGCCCCGACACTCTGGCCCTGGTGCGCTTCGGATTGCGGGCTCCCGACGATCCTCGCATTCTGAATACGATTCGCGTCATCGATGCTCTGCTCCGCGTACAGCTGCCGCAAGGCCCGTGCTGGTACCGCTACAACGGCGACGGATACGGCGAACACCAGGATGGCTCGCCCTTCGACGGCACCGGCATCGGCCGCCTCTGGCCGCTGCTCGCCGGCGAACGCGCTCACTACGAGCTCGCCGCCGGCCGTCCCCAAGAAGCCGAGGCTTTACTGACCATGATGGAAAAGTGCACCGCCGGTCACGGCCGCCTGCTTCCCGAACAAGTCTGGGATGCCGACGATATCCCAGCGCTCGAACTGGTTCGCGGCAAACCTTCCGGGTCCGCCTGCCCCCTGGTCTGGGCCCATTCCGAATACATCAAGCTCCGCCGCTCCCTGCGCGATGGAAAAATCTTCGATCAGCCCCCGCAGACCGTTCAGCGATACTTGGTCGAGAAACCCATCCGCCAATTCTTCGGTTGGAGATTCAATAACAAAACTCGATCCGTGCCGCGTAACAGAACGCTGCGTCTCATCATGCTAAATCCGGCGCTCGTCCGCTGGAGTATCGACGCCTGGAAGACTTCGGAAGACACCAACACCCGCGACACGGGACTCGGCACTTACCTTCTAGACCTGCCAACCGCTTCTCTACCCGTCGGAAGCCAGGTCGTCTTCACTTTCTATTGGCCGCAGGAAAATCGCTGGGAAGGTACGGATTACAGCGTAGTCGTGGAGTAGGTGATGGTGTAGATTTTGCTGGCCCGGGACTTTGCTGCTGAGCGACGGACACTCCTGTCCGTCGGCCGTTGACTTTGATTGTGAAAGGCCATTCCGGCAATGGCCGAGTTCAGGCTTCCCCCTCCGCTGCCACACTCGAATAAATAATCTCCACCACGGTGCAGTCGTCATTCAATGGATTCCCGGCACAAAACTCCGACACCGCCGAGAAAATTCCCTCCAGCGTTGGAGCCTTGGCTGCCGCCGCTTCCAGCCTGAAGTCCTCAAAAAAATCGCCCATCGAATTCTCTGCTTCCGTGACTCCATCCGTTACCAAAATAAAGCGGTCTCCCGAATTCAATTGGCAGCGCGCGCTCTCAAAGGTTGCGTCCGCCAGCAAGCCCACCGGAACATTCCCATGTGGCGGCCGTATCACTTCCCCGCCACAGACCAGCAAGGGTTGCACGTGGCCGCAGTTCACATACTCGAGATCGCCGTCCCGGCGCAGCCGCGCCAGCAGCACGGTCGCGTATTTCTCCCCCACCAGCTTCTCCGTGAAGAAGCGGTTTACCGCGCTGACCACTTCCAAAAGCGGCATGCCGGTGCTCAAATGCGAATAAATCATTCCCTGCAAAGTGGAGGCCAACAGCGCCGCCGACACTCCTTTGCCACTCACATCCGCCAACACCACTGCGAGCCCTTCTTTGGTATTGACGGCATCGAAAAAGTCGCCCCCGATTTCCTTACAAGAAAGATTTTTTCCGCGCAGTTTTGCGAACGGCACCTCGGGAATCTTCACCTGCATCAGGCGCTGCTGGATGCTGGCGGCAATCGTCAACTCCTGCTGATAGCGCCGCGACTCCTCCTCGGCCTGTACCAGTCGCGCATTCTCGATCAGCGACCCCGCTTCTGTCGCAATCGCCCGCAGAATGTCATGCCCCACGCCGGAAAATTCACGCGAGGCAAAGCGCGAATCGACGTACAGCACTCCGGTCACTTCCGAGGATGCGTTCGGCGAAGGCGTCGCCGGATCTCGCGTGGCTTGCACCTGCCGTTTGCGCAACGGAATACAGATCACCGTCCGCAAATCGTACGCCACAATACTCTGCCGCGCCGCCAGATCGGACGAGCTTCCCGTATCCGTCAGCAGAAATTCCGAGTTCGACCGCAACGACTCGTCCAGCGCGGAATGTGAAATCGTCTTATCATCCAGCAGTGACTCGCCTTTGTTATTCCTCCCCGCCGCCAGCCGGAGGTGGCCCTCATCGTCTTTCATGAAGACATATCCACGCTCGGCCCGCGTCAGCCGCAGCGTAACCTCCAGCATCGTCATCAGAATTTCATCGAGCACACCCGCGGTGTTCAGCTTGCGGGCTGCGTCCAAAAACAGCGTCAACTTCTCCAGATCCGTCGCTTCCTGCGAAATCTGGATCCCGGAAATCTGGCTTAGAAATTCCCGCGCCGTGTTCGAGGTGCCATGCGCCGGATTGAAAATCGCATACGTCGAATCGCGCGCCCCGAATTCCAACCGGTCGTTACGTTCCAGTTTCTGCCGCTGGACCCGCTCCCCGTTGACGAATGTCCCATGTTTGCTGCTCTGATCGACCAGAAAAAATTCGTTTTCTTCGAGCACGATCAGAGCGTGATCCCGCGATACCCGCGGATCGGCAATCACCAGATCCTTGTCCACCTTCCGTCCCACGCTAAACGGCGTTCGGTTGAGCACAATATTTTTCTGCTCATTTCCCTGCACCAGCACCAGCGCCGGGAATACCCCCGACCCCGAAGACTTTTGACGGCCTATCGTATTGAGGACCATGAGATCTCGTACTACTCCATCAAAGCGGTCGTCCCGCTGTTGTCGCGCTGCCTGCGGCAAGCTGCGGCGTCACTCCCAAAACCAAACTGCAAGGAATGCCGATAAGAATAATGACAGGAATCTGGCCCCAACGGGAAGAAGATTGGTTCAAGCTTCCTGACCCCGCCTGCCGGCCTTCTCAGCCGCCGCAATCGAAGCCGCCAGCCCGAGCAGAACAATCGCCACCCAGCGAAACTGATCCGACTTCAGGGTGAAGGCCCACAACAACGGCGTACACAACAGCACGCCAGCGGCTGCCAGAAAAAGAGTTCGCGGCCAGAGGGAAAATTCCCCGCCACAGCAAAACATCTTCCCGAGAACTAACAGAGGAAGCAGCAGCAGCGTCAAATCGTAGCTGTTCGCATAATAACTGGTCACCAACATCACCACGACCCCTAGACAGAAAGCCGCTGTCAGCGGCGTTCGTTCCTCTCCGCGCCATGACCGGCTCGCGAAAACCACGCCCAGCACCAGTACTCCCGCGAGAAACCAGTGCGCCCACGCCGGCAGCGCGCCATTGCCCAAAAACACGGTCAGCAGTCCGCGAACATTTGGCATACTCTGCGGCTTCACCATACCCAACCCCGGCACCTGGTTCAGTCCCCACAAATATTTCGGATAGTTCAAAAGTCCCGACCTGCCCACCATAATCAGCGAGATCCCGAAAAGCACCGCGGCCACACCGGTGAATCCCACCGCAACCCTCCACTTCTTCCTCAGCATAAGAATTGCAAAAAGCGGAATTACCAGATGAAACTTAAACAGTCCCAGCGCCAGAACCGCACCGCACCCCAAGTCCGAACGCCGCAACATCAGTCGCAGCGCCCCTATCAGAATCAGCAGCAGCAAAACGGAATCCTGCCCTTGGATCAGATCGAATCCCACCGGAAAAAACGCCAGGCACATTAAACTCTGAACGCCGTAAGCCGGGAGTTGAAAACTCTGGCCCGTCACTGGCAGCAAGAAGATGGGAATCGTCAACCAGAGAACAGTCTTCAATCCCATCCAGAACAGGCACGCCGCCGGATATTTCAGATAGGCCAACGGAAGAAACAGAAGTGCCTCAAACGGGGGACGAACGTAAGGCAACGGTCCGAGCCGGATACTTACCCTGGAAGCAAACTGCTGCTGAATTTTCCACTGCAGCGCGGGTTCATACAAACGAGCGCTCTGCCCGGTTCGCACAATCTCCCCGGCAGTATAGAATGACGCGAAGTCACCATATCCCTCAACAATAGATTCGCGCAGCTGCCAGATCAGTCCAAAGTTGAGCGCCGCGAAACCCAACAGACAGAAAATGCCCACTCTGCGCCCAAAAGAAGTGCGCGCATGTGAACCATCCGGCGCGATGCGGGAGGCATCAACCATTTCGGCAACAAAGAACCAAAGACGGATGATTCTATACCGCGCCGCTCAAGTCTTCGGTTTGACTTCGCCTGTCTGCTCTCATTCGAAAAAGAATCAGTACGAACAAGCATACCGGCAACGCAAACGTGGCAAAGAACGGCCAGCTCCACCCCTCGAGCGCCTTGTCCCGAGAGCCCAGAAAATAAATTGCCGTCAGGCTGAAGCTTGCAATCCACTGCCAACCCAGTAAAGACCCACCAAGAAAATATCCGAACCGCAGTGCTTTGGAGTCCTCCTGCAGCGGCGCCCGATTCCGTACCAGAAGTAGAATCGCCGGCAGGAGCAGAACCTGATTGTAAGGCGCGGACTTCGGCACCAGCAGTACCGTCAGGGCGAGTAGAAGCGCGACGGCGTATCCGAATTGAGGACTGCCTTCCGGCTCGTGCCGCCACTTCCAGAGCACCGGTAAACAAGCGAGCATTACAATCCCTGCCAGTATTTCTCCCGTGATGTGCCCTGCTCTCCCGGTCAAGCCCAGCGCTTCATCCATCATTACTTCCAGCACCGACTGATTCTGGGTGTAGCCCTGATACTGCCCCACCGCCTCCACAAACATTCTCAACCACCCTGGCAAAACCATCTCTGCCCCCCCCAGAAGCAGGGCCATCACGAAGCCAAATCCAAACAGGAACCCTCGACGCGCCCGCCAATCACTCACAGCCCACAGCAGCAACCACCCCAGCAAAATCCAAGCCAGTTGCGGCTTAATGGTAGCCACCGCCAGCAACCCCCCGCCGCAAAACAGAAATCCATTCGCTAGGCACGCGGCGGCACCCGCCAACAAAACCGCCACCAGCAAAGTCAATTGCTGCAGCTTGATTCCCTGCACGGCCGCAAGGCTTCCCAACGCCAGTACCATCGCCGCAGAGGTGGCAAGCGCCGGCAACCGCCATCGCAGGACCTTCAGCCACAACCAAACGCTAGCCCCAGTCAGGCCCACCAAAAACCAACGGAAAAAAATCTGCACCGCATGAAAGGGAAACCCAATCAATGGCGCCAGTACAAACACCACATATACCGGATAAGCAAACCCTTGCCGGTCCTTCGGATCATCTGCCCGCGCCGCGTCCAGCGCCCGTCCGTAATATCCCTGCTGAATTTCAATCGCGATTTCATCGCTGTAAGGATTGCGCCGGTGCAGCAACAGTTCGCGCGCCCCCAGCCAGCGCGGATATAAGTCAGACAAATTTCCCCGCGGTCTCTGGTGGGCTGCCGCATCCGCCACCTGATAGCCCACCAGAATCCGCTCCGCATAGAACCACATGCTCGCGGCCGCGATCGCGGCTACAAGAAAAAACGCGACGAGCTTCCCGCGCTCCTGCAAGTGGAATGACCCGTTCTTCAAGACGACTCGAAATCAGCCCCTATGTTACAACTGGTTGGCATTAAGCTAACGTTGCGAAAACGAATCATAGTCTCGACCCTTATCGGCATGGCTAGCAGCACCTTCTGCTGCTTTCTCCTCCACCACTTCCACCAGGATGCCGCCGACTTCGGCTGGGCCCTCCACTTGTCTCAACGCCTCATCGCTCACCAAAATCCCTACGACACTCCCTTCGAGCAATATCCTTTGCCGGCCGCCCTGTTCGCCCTACCTTTTTTAGTCCTACGCCCCGAAATTGCCGCGGGATTATTCTACGGACTTAGTTCATTGCTTCTCGCCTTCGGTCTCACCCGCGAAAACTACGGTCGCTTGCGCATCTTCCTTGCCTACCCTTATTGGGCCGGTTTCCTCACCGCGCAATGGTCCACCATCATCGCCGCCAGCGCCTTTTTTCCCATTCTTCTCCCTGCCGCCATGATGAAGCCGCAAGTCGGCTTGCCCGTCTTCCTCACTCGCATGACGCGCCGCGGCCTTCTCGCCTGCATTCTCCTGTTCGCGCTAAGCCTAATCGTCATGCCCCAATGGCCGCGACTGTGGCTCGCACAGGCCCCCAACTACCAACACTTTATTCCGTTGCTGGTTTTCCCCGGACCTCTTCTTCTGCTCGCACTCCTCCGTTACCGCGACCGCGACGCCTGGCTGCTCCTGCTCGCCGCCCTAATGCCGCAGCGCTGGTTCTTTGACAGTTTCATCCTGTGGCTCATCCCCAAGTCGCGCCAGCAAATCCTCCCCACGCTTTTTTTCAGCTGGGGCGCCGGAATCTGGCGTTGGTATCATCTTCCCGCCAGTTTCGCCGAGGTCGGCCGCGTCGCCGTAATTTTTATCTATCTCCCCATGCTGGCCGTGGTGCTCTTCCGCCCTCAAGCTTCAGTGGATGAAGCCACAGTCTCTCCATGATTTCAATCCTATCCACAAAACACACGTTCCTAGCCGTCCTCTTCCTCGCGCTCTTCGCCATAGCCGCCCGCAGCGTCATCGATCCCGAGGTCCGGTGGCGCTTCAAGATCGCTGAATATATCGCCAAGCACAAAGTGCCCCTAACCCCGACCTGTTCTCCTCGAGCTGGGCCGCCCGGCCCGGCGGATTGCAGGTCCGCCCTAGTTACTCTCAGTATGCAATTAATTACAGCGTTCAGCATTTTGCAGGGTATTATGGTTTATATTTTGGGCAATCCTCCGTTGGACGATGCCAGCACCGGTAGTGGTTCTCCGGAGGCCATCGCTTGTGTCCGCTTGCAATACCCGGTCTCAACTCTGAGTTCTCTTTTGAGGAGGCAAAGCTATGCACCATCTTTACAAACTCTGGCGTGACGACAAGGGTCAAGACATCGCAGAATATGCCGTCATGCTGGCCGTCATTTTGGTGATAGTCGTCGGAACTATTCGACTGATCGGCTCAAACGCAAACAATGTTTTCTCGAATGTAGCCAGTTCCGTTCAGTAGGATCTTGTGTCGGCGGCGCGGAGGCGATGCCCGCCGGAATCTCGGCGCATGTTTTCGCCGCTCGTGTCCGTGTCCCCGCTTTTCTTTACCGGAGTCCTATGAACCGTACGCGTTTGCTGATGATCGGGGCCGTGGCTTTGGCCTTGGGCGCCTTCGTCAGCCTCATCGTCTACAAAAACCTGCAAGGGAGAGGCCCGGTCGTTGGCGAGCCCGGCATCGACGTCCTGGTGGCTTCCGATGACATTCAGGTCGGAGCCAGAATCGAAGAGCATGACCTCCGCACCGTCAGATATCCTGCCTCGGCCCTGCCCGCCGGAACTTACAGCGCGCGGTCTAAAGTGCTGGGCCGTGGCGTGATCCTCCCCATTTCCAAGGGTGAGTTCATCTTACCCAGCAAGCTCGCTCCGGAAAATGCTGGCTCTGGTTTACCTTCACTGATTCCGCCCGGAATGCGCGCCGTTTCGGTCCGCGTCAACGAGGTCGTCTCGGTCGCCGGGTTTGTTGGTCCCGGCACCCGCGTTGACATCCTCCTCACCGGCACGCCCAACGGCAGTTCTGAGAGTCAGACCACCACGGTTTTGCAGAACGTCGCCGTGATTGCTTCCGGCCAGCGCCTTGAGCGGAACGCCTCCGGCGACGCTCAGAATACCCCGGTCATCACCCTTCTGGTTTCCCCCGATGATGCTGAACGCCTCACTCTGGCCAGTTCCGAAGGCCGTATCCAGCTGGCCTTGCGCAACCCCCTCGATACTCGGCAGGACGGAGTCGCCCCTGCCAACGCCAAGGGACTCTATCAGGGTGGCACCCCCGCGGCCGCGCCGCAGTCGGTTCGCATCCATCACGCAAAGCTCCAGAAGACTCAAACACCGCTCCCCTCCCCCTCGGTTCTCGGTGTTGAGGTTTATCAGGGTGACAAGAAAAAAGAAATCGTCAGCTTCCCCGAACAAGGGAGTGAAGAGCCCAAATAGTTGAAGAGGCGGTTTTTGCCTGTGCCTCTCAGTACTGCATTGCAGGTTTCCTCATATGGAGAGGAATCA
>Ga0307476_10002848_pt1 | contig 10250 bp, 6 predicted proteins | sample atmos_gasesECM2C_2_FD_203314 | JGI IMG/M metagenome (GOLD analysis project Ga0307476, IMG submission 203314) | Hardwood forest soil microbial communities from Morgan-Monroe State Forest, Indiana, United States - atmos_gasesECM2C_05 | ecosystem: Environmental > Terrestrial > Soil > Temperate...
GGCATCTTCCCCGTGCTGTCGGTCAGCGGGCTGCACCTCGCGGTGGTCGCCGGGCTGGCGTTCGGCCTCCTGCGCCGCCTGGTCGCGGCATCGCCGTGGGGCGGGCGGACCCGGCCGGCGCGCTGGGCGGCCCCGCCGGCGCTGGCGCTGGCGATCGGCTACACGATGATCACCGGGGCGCAGCTCGCGACGCTGCGCTCGCTGGTCGCGGTGGCGCTCGTGCTGATCGCGCAGTTCTTCGACCGGCCACTGCGCCTGATCGACGCGATCGGCGTCGCGGCGATCGCGATCCTGGCCTGGCGCCCGGCCGATCTGCTCGATCCGTCGTTCCAGCTGTCGTTCGTCGCCGCGCTGACCCTGGCGCTCGGCGCGCCCGCCGGTGCGCACGGCCGCGGCGTGCGGGGCTGGCTGGTGCGCGGCCTCGCATCGTCGACCTGGGTCGCGATCGCGACGGCGCCGCTGACCGCGTACCACTTTCACCAGGTCGCCGCCGGCGGCGTGGTGGGCAACCTGATCCTGACGCCGCCGGTCGAGCTGGTCGCGCTGCCGCTCGGCCTCGCCGGCGCCGTGCTCGGCATCGCCCCCGCGATCGCCGCCGCGTCGTGGATCGTCGGGCTGGCCGACCGCGGCGCCGGCCTGCTGGCCGAGGTCACGCCGATCGGCCACGTCGTGATCGCGAGCGCGGCGGCGATGGTGGTGCTGGTCGCGCTGTCGCTCGCGCTGGCGGCCCTGCCCGGTCACCGCGGCACGGTGTCCGCGGCGCTGCGGGCCGCGCTGTGGCTCGCGCTGTGCCTGGTGTGGTCGCTCGGCCGGTCGCCGCCGCCGCCCGGGGCGCTGCGCGTGACGTTCCTCGACGTCGGCCAGGGCGACGCCGCGCTGATCGAGCTGCCCGACGGCGCGGTCTGGCTGATCGACGCCGGCGGCAACCCGGGCGCGCGCGACCTCGCGCAGGCCGCCGCGCCCGGGCGCGCGATCGACCGCGTGCTCGCGGCCTACGATCACAGGCGGATCGCGCTGGCGATCGTGTCGCACCCGCACCCCGACCACTACCTCGGCCTGGCCGCGATCGAGGCGCCGATCGACGAGCTGTGGTCGGCCGAGGACACCGGCGCGCCGCCGCGCGATCGACCCCAGGCGGCGACGGCGCCGCGCGGCGCGATGCCCAGCTTCGCCGCGATCGCGGACGGGCTCGCCGCGCGCGGCACGCGGTGGAGCCACCCGCCGCTCGGCGTCGCGCGACGGGAGGCCGGCGTCGAGCTCGCCGTGTGGGCGCCGCGCTACCAGCCCACCGCCGGCGCGCCGGTCGCGTGCGCCGCCGATCCGGTGCGCACGGTCAACGACAACTCGCTGGTCGTCGCGCTGCGCTACCGCGGCCGCACGCTGGTGTTCACCGGCGACGTCGAGGCCGAGGGCGAGGATGCGCTGGTCGCCGCCGGGCTCGGCGCCGCCGACGTCGTCAAGGTCGCGCACCACGGCAGCCCGACGTCCTCGACCCCCGGCTTCGTCGAGGCGACCCACCCTGCCCTCGCCGTGATCTCGTGCGGCGCGGCCAACGCGTTCGGGTTCCCGTCGCCCGCGGTGGTCGAGCGCTGGCAGGCCGCCGGCGCCGGCATCGCGCGCACCGATCGAGACGGTGCGATCACGGTGACCATCGACGGCGGTGGCAGCCTCGCGGTCGAGCGCCTCGTGCGGTGACGCGCCGGGGCCCGTCGCGCCGGGCTAGAACATCAACGGGCCGTCGCCGATCTGGTAGGTCAGGTTGCTGCCGAACCCGCTGGCCGCGGCCGCGAGCAACGTCTGGATGCTGGCGATCTTCTGGCGGCGGCCGTCAACCGCGGGGGTGGCGATCAGGTCGGCGAGCGCCGCGCTGGAATCACTGCGGGTGAACGCGCAAGGCCTGGCAAGCTCCGGCGATGTTCGACGCGGTGTCACACGATGAGGAGACATACAGATTTACGTCTCGCACAGCAGCACAGTCGGAGCGCCCGCAGCGAGCGTACGCCCACGAGCACCGCGTGGCCGCGCAGCCAGCTTGCTCGATCATGGATGACGATCCGAATGAAGAGATGATGTATCAACCGGAATTGCCGATTCGCACGCTGATGCAGATGTCGGCCGCTGAGTCTCGAACGGGCCCGTCTGGGGACCGCCGTACCGTCGGTCAGCGGGCTACACCCAGCGGCAGTCGCCGGGGCCGCGGGAAGCGCTGGTCGCGGCCGGCGCCGAGCTCGCGCACACCGCCCGCGATCAGGTCGCCGCGACCAGCAGCTCTTCCGAGCTGTCCGGAGGGCGAAGCCCATCGCTCCGGCCGGCGAAGTAGCGCTCGGCGAGCGCGGCGGCCGGCACGTGCTCGACCTGGCGAAACCCGGCTGCGCGCGCGAGCTCGAGCATCTCCGACGGCGCGAACAAGCTGAGGAACGGCGTGCCGGCGGCACGTGCTCCCTTCGCGGCTTGCTCGATCCCGGGGCGCAGCTCGGGGTCGGCCAGCTCGATGGGCAGCATGAACGTCATCGCGAGCGTCGAGCCCGGAGCGAGCGCCGCGACCTGCCGCAGCAGGGCTGCGATCGCCTCCCGGGTGAGGTACATGCTGACGCCCGCCGAGGCCACGACGGCTGGACGGTTCGGGTCGAAGCCCGACGCGATCAGGCGCTCCCACCACGGTTCGCCCGCCTCGAAGTCGACCGGCACCAGCCGCAGGAACGCCGGGATCCCGAAGCCGAGCTCGACGAGGCGCTGCCGCTTCCACGCCTGCGGGCCGGGCTGGTCGACCTCGAACACGCCCAGCCGCGAGGCGAGCTCCGGCCTGCGCTGTGCGAAGGTGTCGAGGCCCGCTCCCAGGATGAGGTACTGCTCGACGCCGCGCGCGGCTAGCTGTTCGACCAGGTCCTCGATGAAGCGCGCGCGCGCCACGATCGACGCGCGGAACGGCCGCGTGAACGGGCTCATGTCCGGCCGGTTCTGCCAGCCGGCTTCCGGCGCCACCAGGCGGAGCCCGATCTCGTCCTCGAGCACGTGGGGCGGCGGATCGACCTGGACGTGCAGCGCTCGCCACAGCGCCACGCGCACTGCCGTGTTCTCCGGACCGACGATCTGCTCGGGCATGCGTTCGTTCCTCCGCCTGGGTAGAGCTGTCAGCCAGGCGCGCCGGTGTCAAGGCCGCGACCCGGTGGGCCGAGGTGCCGGTTCCCGGGCCAGAACGCCGAGGCGGCTCGAGGACGAGCGGCCCTGCTCCGGCGGGTGCATCGGGCGATCGCGTGGCGTGGAGGATGTAGTCGTCGTTGCACCCGCACCAGTCGCGGGCGGACGTCGAAGACGAGGTCGCGAACTGGAGCGAGATGCCACGCGGCCGTCGGTCCGGCGGACCGCGCGTGTGCGCCGGCGCGCGCCGCATGGGTGCACGGATCGCATCGGCCGCCACATCGGCCGCACGGCGATCGACGCGGAGCGCGTGGCCGGCAGCCGTGATACGATGTGTGGTGGTGGTCCGCGCTCGAGGTACCGTGTCGGTAGACCAGGGGGCGGCGTGCCGTTGCTGACCGGACCGCGCGGCGCCCTCGATCGACGTCCGCGCGCTCGGGCGCGGTGGTGACCGGCCGCCTTGAGCAAGCCTTCATGGTCGATCGAGCCCCGCCGATGACCGATCGCGCCGCGAGCCAGTACGATGCTCGGGTGGAGCAGCCGGCGCGCCCTGCCGCGAGGATCATCCCCGCGCTCGACGGCGTGCGCGGCCTGGCGATCCTGCTGGTGCTCGCCCACAACCTGAACCCGTTCGAGCGCGGCGGGCCCGTCGAGCAGGCGGTGGAGCTCGCCAGCAACTTCGGCTGGGTCGGCGTCCAGCTGTTCTTCGTGCTGTCCGGGTTCCTGATCACCGGCATCCTGCTCGACACCCGGGGCGCCCCCAACTACTACCGCGGGTTCTTCGGCCGTCGCGTGCTGCGGATCTTCCCGCTGTACTACGGCGTGCTGGTCATCGCGCTGTGGATCCTGCCCGGGCTCGGGCTCGCGCCGCCGCAGCTGCTCGCCGACCGCGAGCACCGGATCTGGCTGTGGACCTACCTCGTCAACTGGTCCGAGCCGCTCGGCGCCGGCGTGCTGGCGTTCCCGCACTTCTGGTCGCTGGCGGTCGAGGAGCAGTTCTACCTGGTGTGGCCGTTCGTGGTCCGCCGCGCGACGCCGCGCCGGGTCCTGCACATCGCCGCCGCGCTCGCGGTGATCGCGCTGGCGTCGCGGCTGGGCCTCTTGCTCGCCGGCGTCAACGAGCAGGGGCCGTACATGTTCACGATCTGCCGGATGGATGCGCTCGGGCTCGGCGCCGCGGTCGCCGCGGTGATCCGGATCCCCGCGCTGCACGCGCGCGTCGTCGATCGGCGCACCGGCATCCTGGCCGCGACGGGCGCCGTGTTCATCGCCGGTCTCGTGGTCACCCGCGGCTATTCGCGGACCAGCTTCGTCGGCCAGACCCTCGGCTACACGATCCTCGCGATCGCGTTCGCGGTGCTCGTGCTGGCGGCGGTGCTCGACGACGAGCGCGGCCGGGGCCGGATCGGAGCGGCGCTGCAGAACCGGGTGCTGCGGTCGTTCGGCACGTACAGCTACGCGATCTACCTGTTCCACCAGCCGCTCAACCAGATGATCGGGGTGCCGGTGCTGCACTCGCTCGAGCCCGATGGCGTCGGCACCGCCGCCGGCCTCGCCTACATCGCGGTGGTGACCGCCGCGAGCTACGCGCTGGCGCTGGCCTCGTACCACGGGTACGAGAAGCACTTCCTGGCGCTCAAGCGGTGGTTCGCTCCGGTCAGGCCCGGCGCAGCCCGGACTTGACCGCGCGGTAGCTGGCCCGGATCCGATCGGACACCCGCTTGGGCAGGAACGACGCGCCGAACAGCGCGGCGACCCGCGGCTGCCACGGCCGGAACCGCAGGCTGGTCCCCAGGTGGCGCCACGCCTGATCGCGATCGCCGAGCTGGAGCCGGCACTCGCCGATCCACGCGTGGGCCTCGGCCATGACGCCGTCGAGCGTCGCCGGCGACAGCGTCACGCGATCGCGATCGCGGGCGAGCGCCTTGTTGACCGTCTTGAGGAAGTTCTCGGCCATGTGGACGGTGTAGGCGGGGTTCACCGTCAGCTGGTCCTCGCGGCCGTACTGGTAGAGGATCGAGCTGACGTCGAGGTAGGCGACGTCGCCCTCGCGGCAGGTCCGGAGGTGGAAGTCGTGGTCCTCGCCCGAGTAGCGCAGGTCGACGTCGAACTCGCGCACGTTCTCGAACCGCTCGCGGCGGAGCAGCACCGTCGAGGTGTGCACCAGGTTGCCGGTGATCATCGGCGAGAAGATGTCGCCGACGTACACCAGCGGGTCCGACAGCGCGGCCGCCAGCCCGGCGTCGATCGACGACAGCGGGCGCGACTCGCGGAACAGCTGGTCGCGCGTGAACTTGCGGTACGCGGTGTACATCCGGGTCAGGTACCGGCGGTGCTTGAGCTGGCCGTCGGGACCGACCGCGTCCATGTCGGTCCAGATCATCCCGGCGGTCGGAAACGCCGCGAGGCAGCGCAGCTGCGCCTCGACCTTCCACGGCAGCCAGATGTCGTCGGAGTCGAGCAGCGCGACGTACTGTCCGCGCGCGAGCCGGAGCCCGTGGTTCCTCGCCGCCGAGACCCCGGCGTTGGCCTGGTGGATGTAGCGCACCCGCGGCTCGTCGCGATAGCGCGCGGTGATCAGATCGCGCGTGCCGTCGGACGAGCCGTCGTCGACCAGCAGGATCTCCATGTTGCGATGGGTCTGCGCGAGGGCGCTGTCGATGGTCGCCGCGACGCAGTACGCGCGGTTGTACGACGGGATCACGACGCTGACGAGGTCTCCGGTCATGGCTTACATCCCTTGCCCGACTGTCGCGGCGGTCGCTTGCTCCGATATACCCTCGGTCATTCGCACCATCATCCGATGAACCGGGCGTTGCCGACGGCTACCGGAGCCGTGCCTCACGCTCGCCTCCGATGCTGTGCTGCGCGCACCGACGGTGCGCGCGCTCGGTGCCGACCACGCACCGGGGCCCCGAACCACGGACCCCGGGTAGGCGCTGCATGGGGCGGAAGGTAACAGATCTCGCAGCTGCGGGGGGCAGACCGGCCGGCCGGAGCAGTTCCCTGCACGCACCGCGGGACCGCCTCGCCGCGCGCTACCATCGCGCCCGGAGCCCTCGTGATCGTCGCCGGCAACAGGCGATGTACACGCCGGGCTGCGACGTCGCGCGCACGGCAGCAGCGGCGATCTGCAGTGGCCAGCCCCGCCCGCGGGATCGCCCACTGCCCGCCGACCGATCAGCGCGGCAAGCCGCGCGCCGAGCCGTGCACCGCCGGCGCCGCCGAGCCGGACTGACTCCCGCCACGTCGAGCTCGAGCGCGATGCAGGGGCGCCGCGGGAGTGGGTGGATCGACGTGAACTGTGAAGTCGGCGACTTGCAAGATTGCCCGTGCCGCTGCGCAACCTCGCGCGGGTAGGCCCTACATACCGGGTGATGAGAACTCGCAGATCGCACGCTCACACCCTCTTCCGCAGTACCACCCCCAACGCCGGTGCGGCCTCCACCGCAGCGCGGGCGACGGTGCACTCATGAAGTCTCGAACGATGGAACGCGTCCTGGCGCTGGCGTACGCCCCCGTCCTCGCGATGGGATTGGCCGCGTGTGGCCAGGACCCGGCGGGAGCCGCCGGCGGCGGGGACGGGCCGGAGACCGGGTCTGCCTCGCTGGGTAGCAATGACCCTCGCGTGCGGCCGCTCACCGCCGTGTGCGGCAACGGCGTCCTCGACGCCGGCGAGCAGTGCGACGATGGCAACCTGGCTGCCCACGACGGCTGCTCGGCCACGTGCACGATCGAGCTCGTCGCGCGGTTCTCGTTCACCGGCGCGGCCGGCAACGAGGCGACGTTCGCCGCCGACCTCGCCGACCCCGCGCTGGCGACCACCCCGATGATGAGCCGCGGCATCGGCGTCACCCCGGCGACGTCCGCCGATGGGTTCTCTGCCTCGGCGTGGACGACGGCCGCGACCCGCGATGCGAACGACTTCTACAGCTTCACCGTGGCGCCGGGCGCCGGCAAGGCGATGAACCTGCGCGCGCTCCAGCTCGACGAGCGCCGCTCCGCGACCGGCATCCGCAGCTGGTCGGTACGCTCGAGCCTCGACGGCTTCGCGAGCGACATCGCGGTGTTCGCCGTGCCCGACGACACCAGCACCCGCACCGAGACCGCCCAGCTCCCCGCGCAGTTCCACGACCTCACGGCGGCGGTCGAGTTCCGGATCTTCGGGTTCCAGTCCGAGGCCACGTCCGGGACGTGGCGGATCGACAACGCAGCGCTGATCGGCGGGGTCGCGCCGGCCTGCGGCAACGGCTTCGTCGACGCCGGCGAGCAGTGCGACGACGGCAACGCCGCGAGCCACGACGGCTGCTCGGCGACCTGCGCGATCGAGCTCGTCACCCAGTTCGCGTTCACCGGCGCGACCGGCAGCGAGACGACGTTCGCCGCCAGCCTCGCCGACCCCGCGCTGGCGGCGACCCCGGCGATGAGCCGCGGCGCCGGGGTCACGCCGTCGACGGCGGCCGACGCGTTCTCCGGATCGGCCTGGACCACGGGCGCGACCCTCGATCCGGGCGACTACTTCAGCTTCACGGTGACGCCGGCCGCCGGCAACGCGCTCGACCTGCGCGCGCTCCTGCTCGACGAGCGCCGCTCCGCGACCGGCATCCGCAGCTGGTCGGTGCGCTCGAGCCTCGACGGCTTCGCGAGCGACATCGCGGCGTTCACCGTGCCCGATGACACCTTGACCCGCAGCGAGACCGCGCAGCTGCCGGCGCAGTTCCACGACGTCACGACGGCCGTCGAGTTCCGGATCTTCGGCTTCCAGTCCGAGGCCGCGGGCGGGACGTGGCGGATCGACAACGTGATGTTGATCGGCGGGGTCGCGCCGGCCTGCGGCAACGGCATCGTCGACCCCGGCGAGCAGTGCGACGACGGCAACACCGTGAACCTGGACGCCTGCAACAACAGCTGTCAGATCACGGCGCCGCTGTACTTCAAGGCATCCACCTATATCGGCGTACAGAACCAGTTCGGCTACAGCATCGCGCTGTCGGCGGACGGTTCGACCCTGGCGGTCGGCGCCGTGGGTGAATCCAGCGCGTCGACCGGGATCAACGGCAACCAGGCCGACGGCTCCGTGCAGCTGGCCGGCGCCGTGTTCGTGTTCACGCGCAGCGGAGGGACGTGGGTCCAGCAGGCCTACATCAAGGCGTCCAGCACCGACGAGTTCGACGAGTTCGGCTACAGCGTCTCGCTGTCGGCCGACGGTTCGACCCTGGTGGTGGGCGCGCCGTTCGAGGACAGCGCGGCGACCGGCATCGACGGCGATCCGGTCAACAACGCCGCGGACGGCGCCGGCGCGGCCTACGTGTTCACGCGCAGCGGCACGACGTGGAGCCGGCAGGCCTACGTCAAGGCCTCCAATACCGGCGCGCATGATAGCTTCGGCTTCGGCGTCGCGGTGTCGGCCGACGGCACGACCGTGGCGGTGGGCGCCCCGTTCGAGGCCAGCGCGGCGACCACCGTCAACGGCGACCAGTCGGACGACTCCGCGAACGACAGCGGCGCGGTCTACGTGTTCACGCGCAGCGGCGCGACGTGGAGCCAGCAGGCCTACGTCAAGACCGCCTCGTTCGGCGGGATCTTCGGCAGCAGCGTGGCCCTGTCCGCCGATGGCTCGACCCTGGCCGTGGGCGCCAATCTCGAGAGCAGCGCGGCGACCGGCATCAATGGCACGCCGGGAGGGTTCGGCGCGCTCGGCTCCGGCGCGGCCTACGTGTTCACCCGCAGCGGCACGAGCTGGAGCCAGCAGGCCTACGTCAAGGCGTCCAACACCGATGCGAATGACCGGTTCGGCAACGCCGTCGCGCTGTCGGGCGACGGTTCGACCCTGGCGGTGAGCGCGGTCGCCGAGGCCAGCGCGGCGACCGGGATCAACGGCAACCAGGCCGACAACTCCACGGCCGGTGCCGGCGCGACCTACGTGTTCGCGCGCAGCGGCACCGCGTGGAGCCAGCAGGCCTACGTCAAGGCATCCAACACCGGCGCGAATGACAGCTTCGGCACCTCGGTGACGCTGTCGGGTGACGGTTCGACCCTGGCGGTGGGCGCGTTCGCCGAGGCCAGCGCGGCGACCGGGATCAACGGCAACCAGGCCGACAACTCGGCGACCGGCGCCGGCGCGGTCTACGTGTTCGGCCGCAGCGGCGCGACCTGGAGCCAGCGGAGCTACGTCAAGGCATCCAATACCGGCGTGAATGACAGCTTCGGCTGGAGCCTCGCCCTGCCGGCCGACGGCTCGATGCTGGCGGTGGGTGGCTACACCGAGTCCAGCGCGGCGACCGGGATCGGCGGTAACCAGTCGGACAACTCTCTGCTTGGCGCCGGAGCGGTGTACCTGTATCGCTAGGCATGTCGCTGTGACACCCCCGGTACAGCCGAGACACTGAAAGTATGAATATCGTATTTCGGTGATTATCCATCACATCTTCCGGACCGCCACGTCCTCGTCGTATCGTCCGTGCGCCGCGATCGATATTGCAAGGAGGAACGGGATGACAAAGCAATGGTCCAGATTCGGTGTGGTGCTCGGCCTGTGCGTGGCGTTCGGCCTGATCGGCTGCATGACGCAGATCAAGGATGCCGGCGACGACGGGAGCTCGGCGGCGACGAGCGACGTCCAGCAGGACATCGGCGGGGGTGGAGGCGGCGGCAGCTGCTCCCCGCCGCGCGATGACTGTCCGACCCTGCCTCCGCCGGACTGCAGCGGGAAGCCGTTCTGCTACTGCGCGTGCCGGGTCCAGCACCCGTGCGCGACCAACCCCTCGCAGTGCGGCCCGCTCGGGCAGTGCCTGACCAGCTGCGACGTGAGCTACCCGCCGCAGTGCCCCGGCGGCGGCAACCCGAACCCGAGGACGCTCGCCGACTGCCTGTAGCCGCGGCGAGTCGCGGGGTCAACCCAGCGGCTCGCCGCGCACCGCAGCCGGGATCGGGCCTGGACCGATGTCATCAACCCGGACCAGGAGCACTCCTGTGCACGATCCCCGCCCGGAAAGGCCAATGCCAGATCGCCGGGCCGCGTCCGAGCGTATTCGGCGATGCGCAGGAGCATGCAGCGCTACTGCGGGAGCGTGACCTTGAAGATCGCCGGCCACCGCTTGCCAGTCACGAGC
>Ga0307476_10002849_pt1 | contig 10246 bp, 9 predicted proteins | sample atmos_gasesECM2C_2_FD_203314 | JGI IMG/M metagenome (GOLD analysis project Ga0307476, IMG submission 203314) | Hardwood forest soil microbial communities from Morgan-Monroe State Forest, Indiana, United States - atmos_gasesECM2C_05 | ecosystem: Environmental > Terrestrial > Soil > Temperate...
CCGATATCCTTCGTAATTGCCAAAGACAAACGTCTTGTCTCGTACGATCGGGCCGCCAGCCGAACCACCAAACACGTTGCGTTCGAAATGAGGAATGTTGCCATGATCGAAGAAATTTCGCGCATCAAAGATGCTGCTGCGGAGAAATTCGTAGGCCGACCCATGAAACGCGTTTGTGCCGTTGGCCGTGACGATGTTGATCTGGGCGCCCGGTCGTTTGCCGTATTCCGCACCATACGTGTCGGTGACGACGGCAAATTCGCGAACCGCATCAACGCCCAACAACTGGCCGCTTACGCCTCCCGGTGTGTTGTTGATCTCGGAAGCGCTTGTGTATTCCACACCATTCAACAGGAAGAGATTCTCCTGCGGGCGGCGTCCGGATACCGCGAACATGCTGCCCACCACGGAGTTCGACGTGCCAATGCCACCGGACCGCTGGGATGTGTAATTCACGATGCCCGGATTAAGCGTCAGTAACTGGTCGTAGCTGCGGCCATTCAGCGGCAGGTCTTTGACCTCGCGCTCGCCGACTAGCCCGGAAGAATCCTCCGTCGAAATCTCGACGGTGGTCGAGAATCCGGGCACTTCGATCGTTTGGTGCACGTCCCCGACTCGCAGCTGCACATCGACTTCCTCGCGCTCCCCGACGGTCAGGCCGATGGCGCGACGGCGGTCCGTCTGAAAGCCAGTTTTGGCGGCTGTGATTTCATACTGCCCGACCGGCAAGGCTGCAGCGTTGAACAGACCCGCATCGTCCGTCACCAACGTGCGCTCCGTATCTGTCTCCAGGTTTTTGATCACGATCGTGGCTCCGGAAACGGGCGCACCTGTCGCGTCCGTAACCTTGCCCCACAACGACGAGTCTCCTTGGGCAAAAGCGGAAAGAGCAAGCAATAGCGAAGCGAGCGTGGCCACGATCCCCCACGCTATGTGTTTCCTGGATGAAAAGACTGCGAGATGTATAGAAATCACTTTGAATCTCCATTTAGTCTCTTAAATCTGTGCTCGTAGCGCACATGTGGCGCGAAATCTGGACTACAGTTCGAGTTACGTTTTACCGCGCGAAACAATAGGGAGGATTCAGCGACAACAACAACGGACAGCAGGGAGACGGAGAGGAATGATGGACAAACGGGCTGAACAGGACGGAGTCATGGGTGCACCGAACGAGTAAGTTGCGTTTCCAATTTTGTTTCGACAACGGCGGACTTGGGGATTGAGGAGTGCACTCCCGACCAAACCAACTGCAGACCAGCTAGCAAACCGACGGCCGCCACGACCGCCTTTAATTTATGCGCTGGCACCTTTCGGGCAAGTAAGCAACCCATGGCCACCCCCGGCAATCCTCCAGCCAGCCATTGCAGTAGTGTCGCCGTGCTGATCGATCCAAATGTCCAGTGGGCCACACTGCCAATGACCGCCAACACAAGGCCGAACAAAATGTCCGTGCCAACCACCTGCGCTGGCGCCATCTCTGAGTAATTTAGCAGCAGCATCGTGCCAAGGGCGCCCGCCCCAGCGGAGGAGAATCCGGACTCAACGCCGATCGGAAACGCGAGCCACGGCAGCCAGCGCGAATTGTTCGAAACAAAATCAGGATTGCGGATGCGCGGAACGAAGGTGATGCTGGAAGAGAATGCGAGCATCAAACCCAGAATGATCACGACTACGGAGCTGCTCGCAGGCTTCGCGAGGACCCGCAACGCAAAGATACCCAAGAGAAGGCCGGGCACCGCTCCAACTACCAGCAACCGGAAATATCGTGAGTGCACATGGCGGCTCGCGAGATAAAACGGCGCCGCGACGAGCCGCAATACGCCTGCAAAAACAAAAGCTGTCCCCACGGCCTCGCCCGCAGGCAGCCCAACGATCAGCAGCAATGCGGGCACGGTGAAGCTCCCGCCGCCGATTCCGGTTAGCCCCACGATCAAGGCAATCACAAATCCCAGGAGAAAGTTCATCCGTCTGTTTTCTCCGAAAAAGTATGGATCCCGCATTCGAGTTTCCTGCCGCCCCAGCGGCCCGAACGCGCATCTGCGCCCGAAGCGGGAACCGCCGTGCACGGCTCACAGCCGATACTCAGGTAGCCGCGGTCGTACTGCGGGAGGTACGCGAGTTGATGCTTACCGGTGAATTCCCATACCTGCGGCCATGTCCAATCCGCGAGCAGGCTGATTTTCAGAAGTGTTTTGCCGCTCGGTAGCCTGTGGTGCTCCATTTTCTTGAGATTCCGCCTTGTGGGTGACTGTTCGCGCCGCAGTCCCGTAAACCACAACTCGAACGGCTGGAGTGATTCCATAAGCGGCTCCACTTTTCGAAGTTGGCAGCACTTCGCAGGATCGAGTTGGTGCAAGATCCCAAATTCCGCTTCTTGCTGCGGCACCGTCGTTTGCGGCGCCACGTCTACAAGGTTCAGCTTCCAGTCCCTGGCAATCTGATCGCGAAACCGGTAGGTATCGGCGAAGTGATATCCGGTCTCAAGAAACAACACGGGAACGTTCGGGAGCCGTTTTCGCAAAAGCGAAAGAACGATCATGTCTTCCGCTTGAAAACTGCAAGTCAGACAAACCGGAGCCGTTGGAAATTCTTCCAAAATCGCGTGGAGTAAATCCTCAGCATTCAGGGCGTCCGACTTTTGAACGAGTTGCGCGTCAAGCATTGGCAGACTCCTTCTCTGATCGGTCAAACGGGCCGCCGATTCGCAGCGTTTCTGCATGAGATAATGCCTGGTCGACGAGCTCCTCGCGATTCTCGAGATTCTTAGGATCAGAATCCGATTTCAGCTTAAACAGTGAGTTTCCTGCCACGCGCCCGAGCGCATCGACGACCTGTGCCGGGCATTTGTCGATAATCAGAAGGACTAACAGCCCCGCGGACAAAGCGGAGGCGACGAGAGACGGCAATTGTGCTGAAGGAATCTGATCGCCGTCGATTGTGATCGTTGCGAATCCGTTGTCGAACAGCGTCCGTTCCACGACATCGGTAATTGACGCGCGATTCGGCAGCAGAAAGACTCCAGGACGGTGTCCGTATCGCGCGGCTTTTTCCGTTGCCGACACAGGTTGGTCTTTCGAAACCTGCCGAGCGGTCAAATCCTCGCGAATCATGCCTGCGCCGACGGTGGCGTTCGAAAGTGGATCCAACAGGATGAAGCTGCCCGTCGCGCGATTCAGCGAATACGGATCGAAGAAAAGAGGCGTGGTCGTTTCTACATGAACCAACGCAATCCCGTTCATGGTTAAATCGCTCACGGGCTCCTGCGCGAGCGTGCTGATATCGATGCGATAGCGGATGCTCGTTACGCGCGCTTTCACTTGGCGCGTCGTGTGCTTCAGCAAGTACCCAAAGTCCTTGCGAAGGTTTCGTTCGTGGAGCCAAACAATCGATGCGCTAAATCGATTGGAAACTGCCGGCCGTCGCGAGGGAGAAACCAACATGTCGCCACGGCTGAGATCGATCTCATCGTCCAATTTCAGCGTGACCGACTGCGTCGGGGACGCTTCGTGCAAGTTGCCGTCAAACGTAATGATCGCTTGCACGCGCGTGGTTTGCTTCGAGGGCAATGCCACAACCGCGTCTCCGGGGTGAATCGTTCCTGCGGCGATTTGCCCTGCGAATCCGCGAAAGGCGGAGTCCGGCCGGATCACCGATTGGACGGGAAACCGAAAATCGGGCAAAGTCGAATCCGTCCGCACCGGAACGCTTTCCAGATGTTCCAGCAGGGTCGGCCCGGAATACCAATCTGTTCTCGCGCTGCGATCGACAATGTTGTCGCCTTCCAAAGCGCTCACGGGCACGCACGCTACGAGCGAAAAATTCAGCGGTTCCACGAGTTTAAGAAATTCTTCCCGCAACCGAACGAATGTCGCTTCCGAATAGCCGACCACATCCATCTTGTTCACGGCCACCAGGATGTTCGGGATCCCCAGCAATGATGCGATATAGGTGTGCCGCCTCGTTTGCGGCAACAAGCCCTTGCTTGCGTCCAGCAAAATCACCGCCAGTGAGGCCGTCGAGGCGCCTGTCGCCATGTTGCGGGTGTACTGCTCGTGGCCCGGCGTGTCCGCGATAATGAATTTGCGCCGCGCCGTCGCGAAATACCGGTAGGCTACATCGATGGTGATGCCTTGCTCGCGTTCCACACGCAGGCCATCCGTCAGCAGCGAAAAATCAATGGGTCCGCTGGACCGGTTCAGGCGGCTCTTTTTTACTGACGCAAGCTGATCCTCGTACACCCCCTTTGCGTCGTACAAAAGCCTGCCGATCAGCGTGGATTTTCCGTCGTCGACGCTCCCCGCCGTCGTAAATCGCAACAATTCTTTTCTCAGGTCGGCCTCAAGAAATTCTTCGAAGGACTCGTGAATAACCGGAACGGAAGCCATCAGAAGTAGCCCTCCCGTTTCTTGAGCTCCATCGAACCTTCTTCATCATGATCGATGGCGCGGTTCTCCCGCTCCGATCGGCGGAACGAAACCATTTCCTCGATGATTTTCGGCAGTGTATCCGCGCCAGACCGAATCGCACCGGTGCACGGAACGCAGCCGAGCGAGCGCATCCGGCACTTCACAATCTGTGAGGTCTCGCCCGGCAGAATTTCATCCCTGGAATGGATGAGCACCAAGGAACCGCCGCGGATTACCACCTCGCGCGGCTTGGCAAAATACAAGGGGACAATCGGAATGTTTTCGACGTGGATGTACAGCCAGATATCCAGTTCCGTCCAGTTCGAAAGCGGGAAGACGCGGATACTTTCATTCTTGTCGATGCGCGAATTGAACAGATTCCACAACTCCGGGCGCTGATTCTTCGGGTCCCATTGCCCGTGTGAGTCGCGGAAAGAGTAAATACGTTCCTTCGCGCGCGATTTTTCTTCGTCGCGCCGCGCCCCGCCGAAGGCTGCGTTGAAACCGCCTTCCCGCAGAGCGTCCAGCAGAGATTTGGTTTTTAGCAAGCCGCAGCACTTCTGCGTGCCAAGTGCGAAAGGACTTGCTCCGCGTGCGATCGCCTCTTCATTGCGATGCACGATCAATTCCGCGCCGATCGACTTCGTGTACCAATCGCGAAACGTGATCATTTCGGGAAATTTGTAGCCAGTGTCGACGTGCAGCAGCGGAAAAGGAATCCTGCCGGGAAAGAATGCCTTCTGCGCCAACCGCAACATGACCGACGAGTCTTTGCCGATCGAATAGAGCATCACGGGATTCGAGAACTCTGCTGCAGCCTCTCGCAGGATATAGAGGCTCTCTGCCTCCAGCGTCCGCAAATGGGTGAGCCCGCGCCGTGCCCCGCTCGAGGCCTCCTCGCCTACTTGCGTGCCGTTCAGGGGCGTTTCGATCCTCTCTTGTGTGTTGCGCTGCATCGTTTTCCTTCTGGTTCTTGTATGAAGCACAAAAATTTGGCCTAAAAAACAAAAATCCCACCTACCAGGCTCGCTGGCGGTGGGTTTAATACGACTTTTCTAGATTAAAGTCCTAGACTTGGAGCCCCCCGACGCCAGTGCACACCGTTGGACAACACGTACAACACCCGCGACAAGCGCTGGTGCAAATCTGGCATTGACTGGAGGCAAGTGACATCTCTAACACTCTACGATGGAAGCCCTCGAACTGCAAGCGATTAGCTCGACGAAGGTGCTGACTTCCGACCCGGAAGGAATCTCTACGCAAGGCCTATGCCGCCGTAAACTCGATGCGGTGTCCGTTGGCACGACAATTTCCGCCCTAAGGCAACGCTCCGGTCACACCAACTATGAAAATATCCAACCGGTTCAATCCATTCGAGTTATCTTTGAGCGAAAAGCAGATTCCCCGATTTGTTGGAACGTTAGTAGTTAGAAGTAATGGCCGCAGTCGTTGGCGAGGCCATTTGGCCCCACCGATGGGATGCCTGGAATGTCCAACTAACTGCCACAATATTCAGGCTTCGAGACTGAAGGCTCGCCGCGACGGATGCCAGAACGCTAACGCTCTGGCTATGACGTGGTAGGTTTTCTCTACAGAAGAAAGCGAATCCACAGCGTGTTACAACAATTAACTTGCGTTAATCAACGTCATTAACTACAGTTAACCACTTTCATGCCTGCGGAAGAAACTATCTTCAATGATGACGAAAACGGTTCTGGGTCTTGAAATAGTGATCGTGAGGATGTAACGTATGATAAGTCCAAAGACAGATAAGCTATATGCGAGGACGACATGACGGACTTTGGCGCAATTGCTTCTGCGACAATCGCCTATCGTTTTTCTGTCGTGGCGATCGGCCTCATTTTCGCATTTCTCGGCTATCGGTTATTTCGGCTGGGAGTATATGAAAAGGCCGGTGACCTGAAGGCAACCTGGAAAGGTGCGAGTTGCTCTTGCGGCAAGCAGCACCAGGAACATTTTTTGCCCTCTTTGGAGCCTCTATTATCTGCGTCGCATTATTCAAGGGTTTCGATATACAACGAGTGACAGGAATGCCGGCCAACGCAACGTTGACCGGTTTCCAGCCGGTCAATTCGACCTTGAGTGCATCGCAGAACGATGACTTCGCGTCAGTAGCAGCGCAAGAAGTCGCCCCAATTGAGGCTAAGATCCAAAAGAGACAGGCGCTTACCGTTGAAGATTACGCGGTCATCGGTGTACTTTACCGCATTGCAGCGACTAAGCGCGGCGCCTCGTCATTCGATCTTGAGCACATCTATGGGTTTAAACCCCCAGCGATAGACGGATCTAGGTCCGACCCCACAAAAACGGGACCGGCGCCCATAAGCTAAGCGGCGACTCTTTGCAACCGCTTCCAACAACGCGGTGGAACGGCCTCATCGAGTAACTCAAGTTCAGAAAACAAGCCCTGTTATATTTTCCTTCGGTGCAAGCTCAACGCGTTCCAAAAAATCTTTTCCCGGGTTTGGAACCTTCCAGAGCGACGCGATCGATGTTCCGACCCCAACGCCCCATTCCGGCAGTGATTCGCTCCCAGCCCACTCCTTGCGTATGGAGCATGGCAATCCTCTTCGGGTCCAAGACCTTGCGCAGCCGTCCAAGACGTCGCAATTTTGCGCACATTTCGGAGTCCCGCCTTCATCGTTCTACAATTAACGAATCACGGCCCCATGGCTGCAAAACCTTACCGTTCGGCTGGCCGCAAATCGTTGAAAAGCCTGTATTAGAGCACAGCCGAGATTAACTTTCGATGCCGGTACGCAAATTCACGGAGTCCTAACTAGGTGTGAGAAGCCAAGATCCGTAAGTTCTTTATTCAGTTGAATTAGCGTAGTGAATCTTATTGACTCAATTCCCAAAAATCGCGCCACGCTGACGTTGGAAAAGCGGTCGTCAATAAACAGGACGCTCGACGAGTCTGTTCCGAGCTTCTCCAACGTATAGCGAAAGATCGCCGGATCTGGCTTGATCAGACGCACCTCGGCGGAAAACACGCAAACGTCAAAAAATCGCAACCACGGGCGATTCTGTCGAAGGTGAGCCACGAATCGAAGATGCGAATTGGAAAGCAGAGCAGTCTTGTATCCAACGGCTTGCAGCGTCTGCACCCATTCCAATAAGGGCTGTTCGGTCGAATCCCACATGTCGATACCCAGGTCTTGCAAACGCTCGTTCGTAAACGCGTCTACTTTGCTTCCCGCGTCCCGTGCAAGCGACTTCCAATAGGCAGCCGGTGTGAGGTCGCCCTTATCCAAAGGACCTCGATTCTGCTCATAGAGACGCCAAAAGGTATGGTGATCAACACCAAACGCAGTTGCCATCCGATCGACGTGCTCTTCCCTCGGCGATCGACAGAGTACAAGGTCATAATCAACTACCACCGCTCGTATCTCTTCTCTCTTTCGTTGATCGCTTTGTTCTTGTGCGCTCATTTGCACCTGGGGAGGTAGTTCCGCTGCGGGATAAGACCTAGTATCACCGAGCCGGTCACATCGGCAGTAAGTCTCTGCAGCCAAATGCGACCTTCTAGTTACAACACAACGGCATTCTCTTTGAGCGCCCATTGAGAAACGACCGAGCCCCATAGCCCAGATTAGCCCTCTGACACCTCCGCGTGGGTCAGAGTCTGCACGCGTTAGCGGACAATTGCTAATCACTGGTCATAAAGTTCGATGAGATTCCAAATGAGAGCGCGTTTGCGAATACGATGTTTCTAACCTCCATTGACCACCTGGCGCAACCCCAGGTGAGCGTCCGTGGATAGCACTTGCGACGCGCGCCGCCAAATCAACGACTTAGCCGACCACCAAAAAATAGCCATCATTATATGTAGACCCTTGTAGACGATTCTGTGGCTAAGGCTGCCTTTAGATTCCACAGCTTCAAGAGGGCTGGACGAGACTCTCTATTGATTCTAAAGGACTTTCCGGAAGGAATACCCGCCAACGCACCTGGTCCCGAGCCAACGCACGGAAGTCGAGGAAATCAATCTAAAGCGTTGAATCGATGTCGGATAGATGAGCAGCTTTCTCCCTTAATTGGGCTCCTCATTGGGCTACAAATTGTGAGCCTGGCGGCTCTCGGAAAAACGAACGTCTGCTTGGCTGGCAGCCGCGCTACCGTAGGCAGATCGATGTCAGGGTGGTGGATCTAGCATCCCTACGCCCACAGACCGTTGGGATCGTCTTGAAATCTGCTCGATTGCGAAGACTGTATCGCAACGCTGTAGCCCCGAGCCTTTTGCCGTCCGAAGCCGATTTTCAGTACAATTGGCGAATGATGGCCGGCGCGGCAACAGCTCCTATCATTCGCTCAGACACTCTGCCTGAGTTGCGCCGGGTTCTTGCCAAGCTACCTGCGTTGCGCGAGTATCTCGGAGACGTCTTACAGGTCGTCCTTGTTCTCGACGCTTGCTGCGTACAAAGCGAGCTGCGCTGGCGTGTTGGCTCGAGAAAGAACCCCGCTGCGCGAACCTATCTCCATGAAGCGATGGCCTCAAGCGTAGTTGTCGCCTTCGCGCCTATTTTCTTGGAAGTAGAAATTCAAAAGTACATTTCCAAGATTGCGGAGGATGAAGGTGTTCCCGTTGACCGAGTCCACGAAGAATGGAACGAATTCAAGGTTCTAATCCACTTCTACGAACCTGCCCCGTCCAATCAGCCCGGTAGCAGCGTGGATCCTAAGGATATGGATTACGTTCAAGTCCTCGATCAGGTTAACGGCGACTTTATTTACACGAGCGATTCGGATTTCTTGAAAATGGGCGCTCGTGTCATGCCCTCGGGCCTCGACCGCGTCCTACGTGACTACGCACGTGCAACGACTGTCATTTTAACTATAAAGCTCGGCTCCGGCTTTGCCATGGTTGTGGGAGGCCACGTCGTTTATGCACTCGCCGCTTTCATTGCCGACTTGATCCGCAAACTCCCCCCGATCCTTAAGGTTTTGCTCGCAGCCTGCACCACCATTGCCCTTCTGCATCCCGACTCGCGCAAACGCATCATCGAATTCACACATAAGGTTTGGCGCAACGTGCGAGTTGGGTTCACCTCGACTCTCTCTTCTCCAGCAGTGCGGGCCCTTGTCGAGAATGCCTCTCTGGCTGCCACCTCACGAAAAGCTGTGCTAGACATACTTCCGCTGAAAAAAGGGAGTCCTGCGATTGCGTTCGCCCACCGGGTTTGTCAGCGAGCGCAAGGACCCCTTTCCCACATGCAAATTGCGGAACAAGTGAAAGCGAACGGATACGTATCCAGGTCTCGCGACTTTGCCCCCTACCTCCGCCGAATTCTGCGCAAAGATTCTAGATTCAGCCTGACTCCCGAAGGCCTATGGACGCTCCGTCCGGATCTCACTCAATTCTAAGTCAGAAGTCGCAACGGGCACTTTCCCAACGGAACACGATTATGAAACCGACCGAGAGGCTTCACGATCCCATCCCAGGTTGCCCGCCCGACGCCGTCACCAAAACCTCAGAGCGTGTGGACAAACAGCGACGCCAAACGACCTGCCCAGCAAGCCACGACTAGCACACATGCTTGGCAGGCAACGCTCTGGCCTCCAGACTGTGTTAGGGCGTTTGCCTTTCGGATTCACGACATGTTGGGGCAGAAATGCTGTATCTCATGAACTCAGCCGAGGTACACGCTTTCATTGTGCCATTTGAGCACTCGAGGATCCGGACGGAACTCGGCCCGACTCGGCAAAACCAATTCTTTGCCATGCACAGCGTAGTACTCTTTCCCATTGTCAAACTCTTCTCGAATTCGTCGGCTGACTTCGATTTTGAAATCTGTGCTGACTGTAATGTATCCATGATC
>Ga0307476_10002850_pt1 | contig 10240 bp, 12 predicted proteins | sample atmos_gasesECM2C_2_FD_203314 | JGI IMG/M metagenome (GOLD analysis project Ga0307476, IMG submission 203314) | Hardwood forest soil microbial communities from Morgan-Monroe State Forest, Indiana, United States - atmos_gasesECM2C_05 | ecosystem: Environmental > Terrestrial > Soil > Temperate...
CGAGCTGGAATTGCCGCAGCAAATCTCGAAGAGCAACAGAATCTCGCCAACTCTCAGATTTTTTCGGGATTGCTGAACCAAGGTTATAACACCGCGCTCGGTACCGCTCAGCAGCAACAGGGGGTGGGACTTGCGGCAGGTCAGGCCAATCGCGCCGCACTCGGACAGGCTGCACAGACATTATCTGGCGTCGGCCAGACCGCATATGGCGAAGGCGCGAATACAGCGACCACTCTCGCAGGACTGGGTACCGGGGCGCAGTCAGCCGGACTCCAAGGCGCTCAGGCTCAGATCGCAGCCGGCACCGTCCAACAACAGACGCAACAGGCCCAAGATACCGCGCTGTACAATCAGTTCCTACAGCAGCAGTCGTATCCATTCCAGGTTGACCAGTTCCTCGCGAATATCGCGGAGGGGACCGGTGCGCTCTCCGGTTCGACCACCACTACTCAACAACCCGGTGGTTTTTTCAGCGACGAGCGTCTGAAGGAGGACATGGAACCGATCGGTCGTACCTTCGACGGTCAGCCGATCTATCGGTATCGCATGAAAGGTGATCCACGCGAACAGATCGGACTCTCGGCGCAGCAGGTCGAAAAGAAGCATCCCGAAGCAGTGGGCCTCGCGGGCGGATTCCGGTTCGTCGACTACGGACGAGCGACCGAGGAAGCGGCCAACCGGGGGCACTTCTACTCCGGTGGGGTCGCGGGCCGGAGCATTCCCCATCGACGCGCCTATGCCTATGGCGGGGGTCCCGAGGACAGTGGTCTTGGCGCTGTACTAGCCGCGCAGCAGAACATGTACGCGCCCCACGGACAGACCGGTTTGAATATCGCAGGACCCACCGCGAGCCATCAGCTGGCCGTCGCGAGTGGAACCCCTGCACCTCCGCCTTCTGGCTCGAGCAAGGTCCAGCAGATCGCCGGCCTCGGGAAGGATGCGTACCAGGGCTACAAATGGGCCACAAAGCCAAGTCCGGGGACGAGCGCCAGTCCGGGGGTAGCCGGTTCACAACCCTCTCCGACGGCTGCGGGCACGACGACGAATTTCGAAGGCGTCGATGCGGGTACGACCACGACGTTCGACGCCGGGTTGGATACCAGTGGGCTAGGGGCAGCCGACACGTCTGGAGCTGCGGCAGCGGGCGTCGGAGACGCCGCAGCCACTGGAGCAGCCACCGATGCCGCCGCTACCGCAGCCACTGGAGCAGCGGCAGGCGCGGGCGCCGATGCAGCGGCTGAAACAGCGGCAGCGCTCGCAGCCGAATACGCAGCGGCGGATGCGGCCACCGTGGCAGTCATGGCGGCCAAGCGTGGGGGCTCTATCCATGGATACGACACCGGCGGAATGCCCTATGCGAGTGACGACGAGCTCGACATTCCGGACGAGCAAACGAGCGGCCATGTACAGACTGCGGGGCCGCTGGTAAAGCAACCGACCGGGTTGCAAACCGCGATGAAGATGGGCGACCCGAATCAGTGGGAAGGGTTGGCCGGGAGCATGTTCAGCAATCAGGCTTTGGCGACAGGTGGTGTTGCCGGACGCCATGGGTATGACGCTGGAGGCGCCCCAGACGACGATACAGCCGATTCTCCTCCGGTGGTGGCGACAGACGCTGAGCGGGGCGCCGGGGTGGCGCCGGGGCATGGGAATAGCTTTCTCTGGGACAAAATCAAGAGCAATGCAACCGCCGAGAACGTGATCCCCATTCTATCGGGACTGGCCGCCATGGGGACGGCGCCGACCCGGTCCCCAGGGGTGGCGCTGGCAGCAGGATTGGGCGCCGGGGCGCAATCCTATCTCGGGACACGGGCCTCTTTGGCAAGCACGGCGCAGGAGCAGGCCAAGACACGCGGAATCGAGATCGCAAATCAGCTGAACGCGGTGAAGACACAAGCGGTCAAGGACGCCCTGGCAGGAAAGAACCCCCTGGGTGCGAACACTCCGGGAAGTCAGCCGCAACCCGGAGCCTCCGATGCTGACACGACGGCTGCCGCGCTGGATCAGAAATACCGCAGTCGATTCTACACGCCTCCTTATCTGCCCGAGGAGACCGCGGCAATTTCGCGCGGCAATGCGCTCGCGGCCACCATGGGCGACAGTCACTGGGCTGAACAGGCGCAAAAGCAGCGCGATCAGCGTTATGCGAATCAGACGGCGGCCAATGAAAGTGCTGCCCAACACGAAGCGGATGCCCTGTATGGGGTTGCCACGACAGATCCAGACCCGATCAATCGTCAAGCTGCTGAGGCGGCCTATAACGCCGTACATCCTTGGACACATGATACCTACGTGACCGATGCGGGCGGTAACAAAACCAACTCCCGCACCGGTGCTCCGGCTATTGGCATCGCGCGGCAACAACTCTCGCCGAGTGGCGATATTGTCGAGGACGCATACGGAAACAAGTTCCAGTATGACAAGCAAACAAATACATTGAAGCCCATCGGGGTTGGTGGCGTGACTAAGGCAGTTGTTGGAAGCTCCCGAAATCCTGCAGCCGCCAACGCACCGACATCTACGCCCGTTACGTTCCATCAGCCGGTCGCGAACCAGCCTCAAGTGCTGAAGGATATTGAGAGTGCACGATCCACCACGGACGTCGTGGCGCCGACTAATCGAAATATCAACCAGCATCTTTTACAGCTCTCGACTGGTACTTCGACAGGTCCTGGCACGCAAGCAGTACAGAAACTGGCTGCTGCCTTAAATATGCCTTCCGGCGCGCGGTATCAGGAAATCTCTGCCTACTTGGATAGACAGGCGGCTATGTCTGCGGCGGCGATAGGATTTCCCAACACGAATGCGGGGTTGGCCGCTTCTCAGAGCGCAACAGGCACCACTGAATACAATCCGGCTGCCCTACAAGAGAAAGTGAAGTTCGCGGATTCGCTCAACTCCGGCGCGATGTCCTATCGACAAGGATTGGACAGGGTCATCGGTACAGGTCCGACGCCGAATTTGAACGACTATCAGAAGTATCGCTCAGCTTGGGCACAGAATTTCGATCCGGATATCTATCGCGTTGAGGACGCGCAACGCCGGGGAGATACGGCGGAACTCGATGCCATGCGCAAGCGGTTAGGCAAGCAGGGAATGAAAGCGCTCAAGCAGAAAAGCGAAAACCTGCGCATGCTTGAAAATGGACAGATCCCATGATCTCAGCACTGAACATCCTGCGTCCAATCATGTTCAGGCGCACTTTTGGGTTTGACGTAATCCAGTCCAGCGCCGACCTTGAGCGTTCGGTGGACAAGTTCTGCCTCGCGGCGTCGCGCTCTCCAGCGCTTGAATTGCTTTCCCAGGAAAGCAATCGCGGCGATTGCCAGGATGGATTCGAACATCAGATTCTCCATACAGCCGTGCGAGAGTGTATTCCTGTACAGAACTGTACGCGCAAGGACAATTTGACAATACGTGAGGGTCAAGCTCATGGATGACGACCCGCGCACAGATTTCTTTGCCTCGGATGACACCACGCCGACCCCATCCGGAGATGCGCGGACGGCATTCTTTGATAGTCCTAACGTTGCACCCAAGGCATCTTCCGAGCCCGTCTATAACGCGGCATTGTTCCGCAAGCGCGTCGGTCGTGATCCGGAACCCGCGGAATTAGCGAATTTCAAAACCTCCAAGGGGGTCGGATGGGCCGGTGATCCGACTCAGGGAAAGTTCACAGCAGGTCAAGCCGCTTTGGGAGCTGCGGAGGATGTGGGATCGCTGGCGACGAGTGCGGCGGCGTCCGTCCCTGCTGCGATCGGGTACCTCGCGGGCGCTACGGGCCTCACGCATTCCGATTCGCTCTCGAACGCCCGCGCAGTCCGGAATACTTTGACCTATCAACCCCGTACCGAGGCGGGGCAGGCCGGCATGGAAACGATCGGGCAAATCAGACCGGGAGAGATTGTTCCGCGATTATTGGACGTTGCAGGCTATCCAAACGCTGCTGACACGACGCGAGAAGTAGAAGAGAGAACCGCCGACGTGGCGCCTTTCCTCGGCGAGGCAGCGGCGGCATTTCCAGCCTCGCGTGCCATAGGTCGCGGCGCCTCGAAGATCGTTTCTTCGATGGCGGATCCCGAGGCGGAGTTCCCTTCTTCCATGATGTCTCCCCAATCCATGGGAGCGGCGAAAGCCGGCCCTCAGCTAGCCGTGAGTTCCGAATTGCAACGAGCTTATCAAGCAGCTTCTCAGCAGACGGGAGGGAATGTGTCGCAGGATGTATGGCAGCGACATGTGGAAGCTGATTCCCTTCCTGTTCGCATGCAATTGACTGAAGGGCAGGCCACTCAAGATCCTGTCATCCTTTCCAATGAGGTCAACAGCCGCGGGAAAAATCCCGCCATTGCACAACGATACACCGAGCAGAATCAGCACCTCGTACAGAATCTACAGGCATTACGAGATCAAGTGGGCCCAGATGTGTTCTCGACCAATCCGGTGGAGCACGCCGACACTCTGATCGACGCCTACCAGGCAAAAGACAAGATTGCCCGGAGCGCCATCGATGATGCCTATGATACTGCGCGCAAGGCACTTCCTCCCACCACTCCCGTGCTGGATGCCAAACAGCTTCTAGGCAATGTGAATTCATTGCTCGAAGATAAGTGGGCCACCGAAAGCGCTCCTCCCGACATCATGAAACGCCTGCAAACTATCGCAGACGGTAAAGGCGTCGTCACAGCCGGGCAGTTTGAAGGACTGCGCACCCGGCTGGCGGATCTCTCTCGCTCGGGTGATGGCAATACACGGTATGCCGCGCATCTGATTCGGGGAGTCGTCGAGGATCAGCCCTTGTTGCCTGGAACGGAAGCATTCAAGGCGCCATTCGACAATGCTAGAGCACTGGCACGTACCCGTTTCCAAGCGATGGAAGCCGATCCAGCTTATAACGCCGCCGTCAATGAAACAGTCTCTCCCGATCGCTTCATACAGAAATTTGTGACGGGAGGTACGCGCGATAACGTGACTCTGATGCGGCAGAACCTAAAGGATAGCCCAAGCGCTCAGCAGACCATAGGAGTGGCAGCGCTCGATCATCTGCGTCAATCCGCTGGTATCGATTCAATGGGCAATGGAAATTTCAGCCAAGCCGGATTCAACAAACATCTGCAAGCCCTGTCGCCGAAGTTATCGTCCTTGGTAGACCCGGGAACCGCCGAAACTTTAGAACAGTTAGGTAATGTAGCGCGTTACACGCAAGCACAGCCCAGAGGGGCCTTCGTAAACAATTCCAACACGTTCACCGCTCAAGCAGCGAATGCGGCAGCGAATGCGTTGGAAGGAATCGCGAATGCCAAGGCGGCTGGTTTACCCGTAGGTACAATGATTCGCAAGGCAGCCGCCAATCGAGCTCAAGCGCGCGCCACTGCTGAAGCTCTGAAGCCAGGCGCTGGCCTGACTTACCAATCACCTACTGCGATCACGCGTGCTTCTGGGGGGAAAGTTGATCACGAAGCCCTCGTTGCGCGCCTGATCAACCGCTGGAAGGCCGCGAAGAAAGAAACCGACAAGACGACGGCGCCTCTGCTGAAAATGCCTGATTCCGCGATCGTCAAGGCGCTCGATCTCGCACAGGAGCACATCTAGGTGACCTCTACTTTCACCCCCAACAAGAATCTCGAGGAGCCGGCAGCGGGGGACTATGTCAACGCCTGGGCGCCTCCCATCAACGCCAATTTCACGGCAATTGATACCTCTCTCGGTGGCGCCACTCCCATTTCCGTCACGGGAGTGCCTGCCGGGACGATTTCGCTCACGCTGACGCAGTATCGCCCTCCCAACATCGAATTTACGGGAACGATCAGTGGAAATCTGAATTATCAGATTCCTACTGGGATTGGCGGCATCTGGACAGTCAGCAATGCGACTACGGGCGCATTCACGCTGTCATTCTCCATCGCAGCGGGAAATTCGCTTGTACTGCCAGCGGGACGCACACTGATCGTAAGTGATGGCTCGAACATCGCGCTGGCGCAAACACTCGCTTTTTCATTACTGAATGGTCTGATAGCCCCCTCACAGGTCCCCATTGGAGCAGTGACTCAGTACGAGAGTTCTTTTTCCATAGCATTCACTCAGCTCACAGGCCAAGCCACCACGGCGCAACTTCCCGCGACTGCCTATCGTGGAACACTGGGATCTGGGAATGTCACTGTGCAGGCAGGGGGCTCGCCGAGTGGGGGATCAAGCGGTGATCTTTTCTTGATCTATTGATATGCCTTCCTGGAACGTCAATGTCGCTGGAGTCTGGAAAACGTTGGTGTCGCCGGCGGTCAATGTCGCGGGCACGTGGCACAACATCCTCCAAGGGTGGGTTAACGTATCAGGGACATGGCAATTATTCTTTGCTGCCTTCACGCCACCGGTCGTCCATACCTACAATACAGCGGGTGGATTTACGGAAGTTATTCCGTTCGGCGCGTCCAATGTAGTGATCGAGGCGTGGGGAGCCGCAGGCGGTGGATGTCAGGGGGTAGGAACTGGATGCGCTCAGGATAACGGTGCTTCGGGAGGTTCGGGAGGTTATGGAAGAAGTACTTACTCTGTCGGCGGCCAAGGAGGCCAAACCATCGTAGGCACGATCGGGACCGGAGGTGCCAATGGTGGGACGACGGCTGACTCTGGAACCAGAAGCAGTGTGTCAAGTGGGACATTCGCGATCACCACTATCTCAGCCCCCGGCGGAGGAGGCGCAGCAAATCCAACCGGGGGTGGTGCGGGTGGGTCCGGCACAGGAGGGAATCAGGCCAACGCCGCCGGCAATGCAGGCCAGAATTCACACGGAACAGGCGTTGGAGGCGCTGGAGTCGTGGGAGTGCATGGAACAGGGGCTGGTGGTGGTAATGCAGGATTCGGCGCCACCCATCCAGGGATCTCCGGTGGTCCCGGACTGGTCATTTTCTATTACACATGACTCATTTCGAACACTACATCTCGGGTGCTGTTTTCGGTATCAAGTATATCTTTGATACTGTCTACGACGGCTTGCCGAGACATTCCCACGATACAACGACAGCGCATAACATCATTGTGTTGCGTGGCGAAGTGCGGGTGCTATTTGACGATCACACTGTGAATTTGCATGCAGGCGATGTCTATGACTTCGATGGCGCGCGCGCTCATTCGATTTTGGCCGTTTCATCAAACACGTGTATCCTTAATCTATTCTTGAACGGACAACCGGTTGAATATCGGACGCTGCCTGCGCAGGAGCTGAAAGGCGAATTCGACGTACGAGATTTCAATCGTGAAATGGTGACTCCCACGGAGGAAATGACATGAGCGGGGAGCCCTTCGCTGATCTTTCACCATTTCAGAAATGTCAGCGGTGGGTCCATAAACTCTGTTCCAAGGAACATGACTCTGAGCGTGGACCGGTCGATTATCCGCTACCTCGCAGACGTCGCTATCGGGATGTTGATGTACGTATCGAAGGATACACCGAGAGAGGCAGAGATCCTTCATGGCAAAACTGGGGGATGAAGATCGTTGCGACGCTGATCGCTACCGGAATTGGCGGACTCATCTGGGTGCTGTCCTCGATGAACTCGAGACTCTCGGCGATCGAAGCCGTCCAGAGAACAGCGACCACGGCTCAGTCGGAACGGCTGACTGCCGACGAGGAGAGATTGAAGAGAGTGGAAGCGAAGGTGTTCCAGTGACACAAATCCACCCTGAACATTCTCCTGATGAGCATACCCATACCGAAAAAGGCGGCATCACGCAGGTCGTGCGCAACTTCTTCGGAGGCGGAACTCGTGCCCAGGACACTATGTTTGCATTCAGTGTCATCGTCAACATTCTACTGGCAGTATTGCTCTATGGGGCATGGAAGGATAAGCAAACTACTGTGTGGGTCGCCAGCGATCAGCTCACGAAAGAGAACGCCGAGTTACGAGCACACGTCATTGCAATAGAGGATTTGATACAATCCTACGGGATTGCCAAGACAATCAACTCACAGAAACAGGAGCCTCATAAGTGAGCATCATCATCATCAACCGGGCGCGGGTGAGAAAGCAGCTGGAAGTGATCGACGACCCCACCGCTGACATCTACCCGCACCTCACGGACGCGCAGAAAGATACGGTGGAACTCATCCGCAACAAGTCACCCCAAGAGACGATGGCGGAGGATTTCCAAACGCTGCTGTATATCTGCAAGAGCTGCTGATGCAACTGTTACGTGACATCGCCCAGACATTGACTCCATGGGTCACGCTCGTGGGGCTGATCGTGCACTGTTGGCTCGACAAGAAGCGGTTCGTACGCAAGGACAGCAAATGACCGCCGTGGAACTTGTTCTAGCCCGGATTCCCAGAGAGGAAGGCCGCATGTTCTTCCCCTACGATGATGCCACGGGCCAGAGAGTCCGAGCGCCCAAGGGCAAGATCACCTGGGGAGATGGCTTCAATTTGGAAGAGTGTGGGTCATCCGCTCTCTTCGAGATCATGGATCGCTATCTGCTCGGACAGGAAGAGATCCCGCTGCTCAAGCTCCCCTGGTATGTCGCATTGGATCCGGTGCGACAGTCGGTGTGTTTGGATATCGCCTACAACGGCGGTGAACAGGGTTTTTTGCTCGGATTCCCGCACATGATCGCCGCTCTCGCGCGTCAGGACTGGCCCACGGCCGCAACCGAGTGCCACGTCGAAGATCCAAAGCTCGCCGCGCGGTACGCGGCGCTCGCACAACTACTGCTGATTGGGGGTGTCACATGACCTTCTGGGATTTCGCCTCGAATGCGTTCACCTGGCTTGAGAGCCGATTTACTCGCATCTTAGGAGTGGCCAGTGGCACGATTGCCACCCTCACCGCCAGCGGAATCATTCCCGACAAGCAGCTCAAGTATTGGGTGGCCGGCATCGCCGTACTGACCTTCTGGCGCGGCCAAGCCACCTCGAACACGTACAACGATGCCAAAGCGGTCTTGGCATCGGCCCCTACTCTGCCGGCTATGCCGGCGCAATCACAGGTGAAACCATGAGCACTCCGACGCCCACTGCACCCGCTCCTAGCCCGGCGCTTGTCGCCGCATCGCCTTATCTAAAACAGGCCATTGCGGATATCAAAGCTTGCGTGAATACGATCCTGACCGGAGATCCTATGCAGATCGGTTTGCGTGCGGGACCGGCTGTCGGAATCCTCGTCAACCAGATCGTGCTGCTTGAACCCGGTGTGCTTACGTCCGAAATGGATGTGGTGCAGCAGGACATCAATTCCAAGCTCGATGCGCTGAGTGCAAAGCTGCCGTGAGAGTCCACGTCGTCCATGGCATCCATACGGTGGTAGGAGACCCTGTCGTCGAGGGTCTCCTGCCGTACCTGGCATCTAAGGGACTGGAGTATGTTTATCCAGACTACGGTTGGATCGCGGGACTGGAGACCCGCATCGCCAATCCGTTGATTGTGCGTTCGATACTGCCATACATTGAGCCGGGGGATATATTCATCGGGCACAGCAACGGATGTGCAATCGGCTATGACCTCATGAACCTGCAGGCGCCTTTCCTAGGGGGCGTATTCATCAACGGTGCCTTGGAACAGACTATTTCCAGGCCGGCCAACGTTCGCTGGATTGACGTCTATTTCAACCCTGGCGATGAGATCACGGAGGCTGCAAAGGTGGCCGAGGAACTCCACTTAGTAGATCCGGTGTGGGGTGAGCTCGGACATGCCGGGTATTCAGGAATCGACCGGGGGATCACTAATATCAATTGCGGAGCGACGCCGAATATGCCGCTCGTTTCTGGGCATTCCGACATCTTTACGCCTGCGAAACTCGCTCGGTGGGGTCCGTACATTGCCGAGCGGATACTTTCGCATACTTCTTTGGCGATAGCCGCATAGAGAAGCTCGCGGAACCCGCAAAGCCTCGCCTCCTGGCAAGGTGAGGTGGGGCCTGTCTGCTGCCGGCCCCGCGAGCGGGTCAGATCTTAATCTGCTGAAGTGCCCGGCGTCATGCTGCGGTTGCTTCCGCTCGACGGTCGGCGCTCCGGTTCATGTTGCGCAACAAACCCCTCCCGATGCCAGGTGTAATGCGTCTTGCTGCCGTCCTTGTGATTCAGAAATGCGCGAAGGCAGCGGGCGCCAAAAATCACCCGTTGTTGCGCCTCGTTCAGTCTCACGTCATCGTTGACGTCGAATAGCTCCAGCGCTTCGTAGTAATCGTCTAGCGCCAAGTCTGTATACTGATTCGCGAGTCCGCTCCGGTCCAGTTGCTTTTTCAGTTTCAGTTTC
>Ga0307476_10002853_pt1 | contig 10235 bp, 11 predicted proteins | sample atmos_gasesECM2C_2_FD_203314 | JGI IMG/M metagenome (GOLD analysis project Ga0307476, IMG submission 203314) | Hardwood forest soil microbial communities from Morgan-Monroe State Forest, Indiana, United States - atmos_gasesECM2C_05 | ecosystem: Environmental > Terrestrial > Soil > Temperate...
CGCCGTCGAGTCGGCCAGCAGGATCTGACCGCCGTGCCCGGCGGCCATCACCCGTGCGGCACGGTTGAGCACCGCACCGAAGTAATCCCCGTCCCGCAGCTCGGCTTCCCCGGTGGCCAACCCCATCCGCACCGGCAACTCCACCGCCCGCTGCGCGGTTACAGCAGCGTCGACTGCGGCCCTCGGAGAGGAAAACGCCGCGCATACCCCGTCACCGGTGTGCTTGAACAACCAGCCCCCGTGCGCCTCGATCGCCGAACGCAGCACCTCGTCGTGTGCGGCCAGCGCCACCCGCATCTCATCCGCGTCTTTCTCCCACCGACGGGTCGAACCCTCAACATCGGTGAACAAAAACGTCACCACCCCCGAAGGAGCAGGCGCCGTCATCGCATCTCCTCGGCCCACTGCATGTGCCCCTCGAAGCCAAGCTCTGTGGCCATGGCGCGGTAGCGATCGCGATAGTCCCGGTAGGAAGCCTCGTCCCCCTGGGCTTGGGCCAGCAGCGCCCGCAGCCGCAACAGCCAGATGTCGCGTATCACAAGGCCCTCATCGGCTGGCGCGGCCGCTAACCGCTCGATCGCAGCCTCGGCTTCGACTAGGTCGCCGTCGGCCCCGCGATCGAGCAGTGTCTCCACCAGAACACCCGTCGCAGGAAGGCCCCACCCCAGCAGTTGTCCCTCCCGGAACAGATGGTCGACGGCGGTGCGCATGAACGGTATGGCCTCATCGCGATCTCCACGCCGAGCCCTCTCACGCGCCAAGTACACGTTGACGATCGGTAACTCGCCCAGGAGGTATCCCCGGCGCAGGAACACCTCGCTGACCTCGGCCAGCTGCTGCTGTCCGCGGTCACGCTCCGCAGCCGTTGGGCGGTGCACCAGCGCAACGCCCAGCGTCACCCGGGTGATGGCCAACGCGAGATCATCACCGGATCGTTCGGCAATCCGCAGGGCATCCTCGATCTCGCGCACCGCGCGATCGTCGGGCCTCAGGCCTCCAAGCGGTATCACCGGGAAGTAGACCCAGCTGACAACCGTGGCGTATGACATGGGGTCGGCGCTGCGGGCCATGGCCAGGCCGTGCCGCAGGTCGTTGCGCCAGCCAAGACGACCCAGCCAATAACGGGCAAGAGCCCGCGTCGTAAAGGCGGCCGCCAACGGAGACAACCCGAAAATGAAGTTGCCTTTAGACGGGTCACCGTCGGCCAGGTCGATGACCCTCTGTGACCACCGCAACACGTCACACCACTCGGCGCTCTCACCCTTGGCGTAGATGGCCGCGAAGGACAGCCCCACCGTCAAGGTCGCATCGCCAACCGACTCGATGAGGGCCATGGCTTCCGATGCCAGCTGCGACGCCTCGCGCACCCGGGCCTGATAGGCGTGATCCATCACCAGCCCCGCCATACCGATGGCCAGCGACGCCTTGTCCCCGGCGGCGGCGCACAGTTCCCGCAATTCATCAAAGCGGTCCCCGGCCACGTTCACATGGGCTCGCCAGGCGGTCCCGCACAACATGGTGCGAGGAGCGATGCGCATGGCCGCTCGGTTGGGGTCATCGGCGGGCGATGCGTCGGCGATCTTCCGAGCGCGATCCCAACTCAGTCGCGCCGCGCCGACGTCGCGGTTGGTGGCCCACGTCGCGGCGCGCATGTGCCAGCCGTAGGCGGCGTGCAGGTCACCGGCCGCCTCCAAGTGTTCGGCCATCAGCGCCGCGTCCGAATCGGGTGTCCCGCGCGTCTCGATGGCGGCTGCCAGACACCGGTGCAGCTCGGTGCGATCCGATTTCAGCTGCGACTCGTAAGCCACGGTGCGGATCAGCGGATGATGGAACACATACGCGGGATTGCCGGTGAACGTGATCTGATCGATCAACTCGCCGCTAACCAGATCGTCCAAAACAGGATCAAGACCCAGCGTTTCCAACAAGTCCCGGCCGAACTTCGAGCCGATGACCGCCGCAGCACTCAACGTGCGCTTGGCCGCCGGGGCAAGCCGGTCGATGCGGGCGGCGATGGTTGCCTGCAGGGTGGGTGGCACACTGACCTCGCCGACATCGGCGATCAATTCGTAGGCGCTGCGGTTGCCCCGTAGAACGCCGCGCTCGGCCAGGTCGCGCACGATCTCCTCGGCGAAAAACGGGTTCCCGGCGGCCTTCTCGGTGACCATGGTGATCACCCCGCCGACCGACGGATCCAACCCGATCAGCTCTGAAACCAGTGCCGCAGTTTCGGGATCGCTCAGCGGCGCAAGGGCGATGGTTTGCGCAGCGGCCACCCGGCCCAACGCGCCTTGATATTCTGGGCGGTAGGTGACCAGCACCAGAGAGGGCGTCTGCGGGATCACCGTGAGGAACTCGGCCAGTATCGACTCGCTGACCTCATCGATCCAATGGCCGTCTTCGATGATGTAGAGCGCCGGGCTTTTTCGGGCCAGCGAGGCGTGATTCACGAGCGTGGTCAACCGCCGCCGTCGGGCATCTGGATCGATCTTGGGCAGCTCCACCTCGGGATCGGCGATGCCCAACAAGTCATCGAACAGCACCAAGTCCTCGGAGTCTGCATCCGGCACCCGCGAGCGCACTCGGCCACGGGCGGCCGAGTCGTCCAGGCCACGCACACCGAAGGCTGCCCGCAGCAGCCGCGCCACGACGCGGAAGGGAATGTCGCTGGCGTGCGATTCGCAGACGGTGGTGAACACCTCGACACCCCGGGCGGTGGCCATCGCAGCGACTTCACGCACCAGACGGCTCTTGCCGATACCCGGTGATCCCACCACGCCAACCACCGCGCCGTGGCCGTCGATGGCGCGCTCCAGCAAGCTCTCGGCGGCGGACATCTCCCAGCGCCGACCGACCAGATTCGACTCAGCACGCCCGACAGCGCGATGCTCGTCGCCCATGCGCAACAGGCGGCGGGCTAGGACCGGCTGATCGGCACCCTTGATTTGAACCAGCTCAGATTCGCCCAGAGTCGCAGCGCCATCAACAAGTCGCGCTGTCGACGCGCTGAGCATCACGCCACCCGGCGGAGCGGCCGATTCCATCCGCTGAGCCATCCCGACTTGCTCACCGATTGCGGTGTAGCCCAACGAAGTCGAGCCGACTTCGCCAGCGATCACCTGACCCGAATTGAGCCCTATGCGCAAGGCCAGTTCGACGCCGTCATGATCGCCAACCCCTGCGGCCAATCGTGCGAGTTCGTCCTGGATTTCCAGTGCCGCACGACACGCCCTCACGGCGTGGTCCTCTAACGCCACCGGCGCTCCGAACACTGCCATGATGCCGTCGCCGGTGAACTTGTCGACTGTGCCGCCATACCGCCGCACAACCGCTGCGCAGCAATCGGCTAGGTCGGCCATGATCTCCCGCAGCCGCTCTGGGCCGACGGTCGCGGCGATGTCCATTGAGTGGACCACGTCGGCGAAGAGAACCGTGACCTGCTTGTACTCCGCATGGGTATCGCCGTCTTGGACTGGGGAGCCACAGCCGTGACAAAACCGGGCGTTCTCTAGAGGCTTAGTGCCACACGTCCGGCACGCCGTTACGGCCGTCATCCGACCCTCCGCCGATCCCGGGCCCCAGCGTTTCCTGGGTCCTTAAAGGATAGGCGGTTGGCCCCTTCCACGAGGGGCCGTTGGCGTCCACGGTGGTTCCGACACAGAGTTTTGAGAGCCTTATATCTCGTCTGTTTCGCGACACCAGCTTCAAGTCCCATAGGTGCGGTCGCCTCGGAGTGGGGATACCTCTACCCGCTGGTCCCGCTGGAACGCTCAAGCAATGCGGCGGGAAACATGACGTTCACTCAGTGGCGCGTGATCGGGAAGTCCTCAAACTTGACTTCGCCAATTCCGGCTAGCGTTTTCATCACCTCAGCGATCTTTTCCTGTGTGCGAGGCGGCAGTGGGAACGTGGTCTTATAGGCCACGTCGAATTTGCCGTCCTCGCGTTCGATTAGCCGCGTGGTCATCACTTCGCCTCCCGATGGGGGGCTGTCAAGTTGCATGATCGCGTAGACGATGCCGCTGAGGTAATCCTGGCTTGGTGCCATGTGTTTCTCCTATGTCAAGCCGCTGCCGGTTGGCAAGGCTGCGTTCGGTTTTGGTGGTCGGTGTGGAGGTGATGGTGGACGACGCGGGCAAGGCGGCGTTTGAGGCTCCGCAATGCCTTGGTTTTGGAGGCGCCGGGCACTTCCAGACCATGCGGTGGCGCCTTTGGCCGTCGAGCCCACAGCGAACTCAGCCATGTGTCTGCCCCTCAGCGCGGAATATCGTCTCCCACAGTCCAAACGCCGTCTCCGCACATCATCGCTAGGCCGTCCGGTGACTGCGCTGAAAGCTGCCCAGAGCACGGACTCCCCATCGTGCGCACACCTACCAGCGGTGGGGCCGCTGCCCACGAACCAACGGATAGACACACATACGGTTTGCCCCCGGAATCCACCCCGAAGTTGTACCGGCTCTTGGGAACGCAGCTCCCATTCGCAACAGCGTTTTGGCTAACATTTGGAACACACCCCGCGCCGTCGCATGACGATCCGGAGGCGGTTCCGTGGCGAGGCAGTTGCTCCTCCGGGTGCGCGGCGACGTGTTGGCGCATCAGCGTCTCAATGGCTATCCGGTTGTTGGGCGCGTAGAAGTAAGCAGCATCCATCACCAGCACGTCCACTTGGCCGAGAGTGAAACCGTCGTTTTCGTTGTTACGGAAGACCGTGTCCATCCCATCCGCGTTGAGATTCTGGCTCATGTACGACGCGATGCCTTGCCCACGCTTTACCATGTCGTCGTAACTCTTGAGGATCGGCAAATTCTGTCCTTTGATCGCCCGGACGAACGCAACGTCGGTCGGGTCGGTTGGGTCCGCGTGCACAGTCGGCGCTACCGCACCAAAAGTCGCCGCCCCGACCGCCGCGATCAGGGCTGTAGCGCGGAGGAACATATGGCCAAGCCTCCAAGTTCGATATGCGTCGAATGGGTGGCAGCGTATGTGACCGAGTGCCATGATCACCGGCAATGCTTTTTATTCGAGGGGCAGCGGGACTGGTTCCTTGTTGTCAACCCGCATCAACTCTGGGCAGAGGTTCAGCAGCGCGGCGTCCACCGCGACATTTCCTTGAAGAAGCGTCATAGATGGGTTGGTTTGCCGTAGGCCAGCCGCTTCCAAAACCGTCGGGGTCCCGTGCCGAAGATCGGCGCAGACTTGTTGGCCGACCATCAGGAGCGTTTGATCGCTATTGCCCGTGATACCGGCAGTGCGCACTTGATCGAGGTATCCGGGCGGGTCGGGTCGGCAGTCCATATCCGGGTCCGCAGAACATGCCAAACCCGGGTCGGCTTGCGCGACATTCGACCCCACGGACAATGTCACTGAGAAAGCGACAAAAGCTGCGGCGACGGTAATCGTCAGGTGTTTCAAGCGCGGCATGCTCCCCGCCATATTCGTCCTCAGCAATTGGTGTACTCGCAGTGCTCGCCGGTGTTGCCGCTGTCGTAGCACTGGTACTCACAGGCGTGTGCGGTGCCGATACCCATTACGCCCATGCTGATTGCGCCCATGACAAGAGCCGCACCGAGTTTCGTCAAAGCCTTCATTGCCTTCACCTCCTCCCCTTGGTTCAGTCGACCGTGCCCCTTGAAACGATTCAAATGCGGGCTGGTCCGCCCTCCTGCATCCGCGTTCGCGATCTGCCCGAACGCTAGCTTCGCCAAGGCTCGCTGATAGGCCAATTATCGAAATAACTTGTAAACGTTGCGCCCGTAGTTGTCAGCTTTATCACGAGCCCCGAAGCCCCCATTACGACTGCAGATGGCCCTCAGATATCGAACACCCACCGAAAGGCATGGTGGTTACTTAACGTCGGCTCCCGTGAGGTCGGCGACCTCTTGCTCGGTCTGGGCCTTCAATTCCTCGTAGGTGTACGTCGAGCTGCCGCCAGTACTTCGTGGTCATGCCCTGACTCAACACGATCGTCGCGAGGCCTATTCAGATCCGACCTGTTCGTACCGGTTTGCGAAGGTTTTGCGCACCTGGTGAGACCAAACAGCAGTTCAAAGCGTCTTCTATCCGGCTCCTTTTGGCACGGAGCCATGCACGCATTCATACCCATTTCTGGCCGCGCAGACTGTATTTCTTTGTGACTCCGGCCTGGATTTGTGTAGGTAGTGCGCAGCTTCGGCTGCCACCAATACCCCACCACATAGGAGGCAGAATGGCGTCAGCCCAATCCACGCCGATAATCGCCGCTCTAGGAGTCGAGCCCACATTTTCGGCCCGGGAGGCCGCCGCCCTGCTTGGGCGCTCATTCTCCTGGTTAGATCAGCGGGTCCGTACAGGCGATGGGTGCGGACAATCAACGTCCCCCTGAGCGTGCTGGAAACCCTGGACTACTCGCGCGGGTGGTTGTTTCTCAATGGGCACGACAATCCTGTGCGGATCTACGGCTGGCGTGAGAACGTGTGGTACCCGGCTGTAAAGAAGGCAAGCGCCAGGGGGCTAAAGAAGAAGCCGCGCGTTCACGATCTGAGGCATACCTGCGCGAGCTGGCTGATCGCAGCCGGGATTCCCTTGCCAGTGATTCAGCATCACCTTGGGCACGAGAGCATCAGCACAACCGTCAACCTATACGGCCATCTTGACAGACGCAGCCATGAGGCTGCCGCCGCCGCGATCCACAGTGCTTTGTACCCCAGCGAAGGGTCCGTTCAAGGCACATAGACACATAGGGGGACTACTCCGTGTCTATTTGTCAGCCTGCTGCGGCCGTTTCGGCGGTCGCACTTCGTCGAGGGGCGGGGCCGCGGATGATGGTCACGCCGTCGTCGCCGGCTGCGGCCGTTTCGGCGGTCGCACTTACTTGGAGCTGGCACCGGCTACCAGGATCCCGACGGTTGGGTGTATATCGTCGCCGACGGGTTCGCCCGCGATCACTCCGTGTGGCTCTAACACTGCCCTCCGGAGAGCTTCACGGACCGGAATACATGGTGGGCCTGGGGAATCGGGGACGACGGCAATTGGGCTTGGAATGTGGCCCCAACACCTCTTAGCGGTGACCGCTGGGGCGAGCTAAGCCTCCGGTTGATCGAAGGCATGAAAGTATTGTCCGGGTTCAACGCGAGCACGGGGAATGTCGAGGTCCGGGTGAGGGACGACGTGACGCAAGTGTTGGCGCCGGAAACACCAGTGACTGTCGTTGCGACCCAATTTTCAGTTCCGCAAAACTACGGCGTCTACATCGTTCCCGGCTCCACCCTAGACCAGGCGATCATTTTAGTGAGTCAGTTCAATACCATCGCGAACAATCCATACAGCGTGCAACAGTTCGTCGTCAATCTCAATCGCTGATACACCCAACCGAGCAACGTTGAGCTGACCCCAGGAGCGCACGAGCGGTATTACGTTGCACTGCAATGACGCCGGTTGGATCACCACAGTCTCCTGAGGCCCTTTAACCTGGCTAACGACGGCAGCTCTCTTGACCCGCAAAGACTCTGGGCGATCACGGACCGGCTTGGGGGCCGTTTTCCTGTCGACGAGTGTGACTGGTTCTATGTTTCGGCTCAGTCCGCTGCTGCGCCCACAGGCGCAGACGGAGCGATCGGTCGTGGCGCGAGGCGCGGCAAGCCAATACCGGTGGTGCACTACGCGCGCAGCCCAGTCGTGTCACCACAACCGTTGACGCCCAGACTCGTTGAAAGAGGTGCGTGATATGAGTGAACCAAAGAGCACCGGTAAGCGCCGCGCCCAACGGCAGCGCCGCACCGGTCGCCGAACGGTGCGGATCGATGCGAATGAGGACACCTCGATCACTCGCATCGAAAACGCAGAGTCTGGTCGTCTCGCGAGTGATCATGGCAACCCAAAGGCAGGGCCACCGAAGTCCGGCCCTCCGAACGACGCTCCACCGGCCACATGCCCGTCGACCCGTGAAAACATTCGGCTTGACCCGGTCCGGTCCGCTCAGTGGACCGCAGTCTTGCCAAATTCAGACCGATCGATCCACAGTGGATCTCGCTGGACTGGTCCGACGGAACTACGACCCGCCAATCACGCGATCGAAGGCACCGTGGTTGAACATGTCAACTCCGCCTGCGGCGTGCAAAACGGCATGGGAAAGGGGACATAATGCCCAAAGCAACAGATGGGCACGAGCGTCCGGAGCCTGAGCACCGCGCATCGCGCCCGCGACGCGGCGCGGCGAGCCCAGCCAAGAAAGCGAAGGAGGCCTTGAGGCCCACGTCCCCAAGGCGCCGATCCCTCCCTAACAGCGAAATGCCGCCGCTTCCTAACGTCCGTCTGGTGGGAAAGGCCGACCCCAACGAGCCGGTACAGGTCACTATCGGCGTCAGGCGCAAGCCTGGGGCTCCGCCGCTGCCAGATCATGATCACTGGATGCGCACGCCTCCCCGGGACCGGACGTTTCTGAGCCCCGAAGAATTCACGGCCCGGCATGGGGCCGCACAGGAAGAGATCGATACCGTGGCCGAGTTCGGCCGGTCCAACGGGCTCACGGTGATTGAAGCTCACCCAGGTCGCCGCAGTGTTGTTCTCACCGGCAGCGTTGCGCAAATGAACACCGCGTTCGGGGTTGAGCTTTCGTACTACGAGGCTCCAAACCCGGAGCGCTTTTCCAAGTTCGCTCGCATGTCTGACGCCCCGCAAACGCAAACCTACCGTGGATATACCGGAACCATCAGCCTGCCCGGGCCGGTGGCCGACGTGGTCGAACTGGTGGCGGGTCTCGACAACCGGCGCACCGGCGGCCGCAACTGGACCAGCAATGACCCACCCAACATCAGCACGTTGACCGTGCCGCAGGTGGTGGCGGAGTACGACTTTCCCACCAACAGCGCCGCGGGGCAGATGATCGGCGTCGTCTCCATGGGGGGTGGCTACGATCCCGCCGACATCACGACGTACTTCGCCGGATTCGCCGGAACCTTGACCGCCCCAACTATTGTTCCGCGGTCGGTGAATTCGGGCACGAACCTAGGGAACGACTTCGAGACCCTTCAAGACATCTGCATCTCCTCCAGCGTCGCGCAGGGCGCGACCATAGCGGTCTATTTTGTGACCACGACCGGGCTCGGCGACTATCAGGCGTGGCTCAACCTACTGAATCGTTTGATCGTTCCTGACCCCGGCGAAACGGCTCCCGCGGTGATGACGAGCAGCTACTTCGTGGCGCAGAGCGACGATGGCACTCAAGTCACGATCGCAAATCAGAACGCTGTCTCCGCAAAATTCCAGGAAGTGGCGGCGCGCGGCATCACGTTTTTCATCGCGGCCGGCGACTCGGGATCAGACTCAGGAGTGGGCGATGGCAAAGTGCATGTGCAATACCCCGGGAGCGATCCGTGGGTGACATCCTGCGGTGGGACAGCGCTGGGTACCGACGCCCATGGCGCGCTCGATGAGACAGTATGGAACGACTCATTCCAAATTTCCGGAGTCACACTCTTCGGTGCTACCGGAGGCGGCGTCAGCGACGCTTTCCCCTTGCCGGCGTGGCAGACGCAGGCGGGAGTGCCGCCATCCTTCAATGACGGCAAGGTGCGGCGCGGCGTGCCCGACATCGCGGGCAACGCCAGCCCAAACAGCGGTTATCCGATGAGCGGAGGTGGGCAGCCCTTCAACGGAAGCGGGACCAGCGCGGTCGCCCCTCTGTACGCGGGTCTCGCGGCGTGTCTGAATGCCGCGAGCGGGCAGCCCATCGGCTTTTTGAATCCGACACTTTATGCCCTCGGCGAGAGCGTATTTCGTGATATCACCGTCGGAAACAACATGTGGGGCAATCCTGGGAACGCGGCGACGCAGGCCTACTCGGCGGGACCGGGGTGGGATGCCTGCACCGGCTGGGGCGTCATCGACGGCAATGCACTCAAGCGCTTTTTTGGTCCGGCGATCGCCGTGAACCTGCAGGATGATCTGCATTTCGGCACGGTTTGTGAGGGGCCCGCCTACCGCGTGATCCACGTCTATAACGTCGGCAACAGCGATCTAATGATCCTGAGCGTGCAACGCGTCGCCGGCTCGACGGATTTCACAGTCCTGCCGAATCCCACGACGCCGTTGACGATCGAGTCGGGCGACGAGGTCGACTTCACTGTCGAGTTCACGCCAACAACGACGACCTTTGAGACGGCGACGATCCGGATCACCAGCAACGACCCTGTTACGCCGAACCTTGATGTGCAGGCCACCGGCACCGGCGGCAGCGCTGCCCTCGAAACAGTCATCCC
>Ga0307476_10002854_pt1 | contig 10234 bp, 6 predicted proteins | sample atmos_gasesECM2C_2_FD_203314 | JGI IMG/M metagenome (GOLD analysis project Ga0307476, IMG submission 203314) | Hardwood forest soil microbial communities from Morgan-Monroe State Forest, Indiana, United States - atmos_gasesECM2C_05 | ecosystem: Environmental > Terrestrial > Soil > Temperate...
CATCCGCGGCCTGTGGATGTCGAAGTGGAACGTCCGCTGGGCGAGACGGAGACTGGCTCGGATGCGCAACTGGAGCGCGCGGTGAAGGAGTTACTGGTTACGCAATAAAGAGGAGGCGAACGCATCCGCGGTTATCATTGAGACTGAGTGTTAATGTTCGCTTTAGTTTCGTCGGACACAATGCGAAAGTATTGTCTCCGGGAGGAAACTTTTGTGTTGCTGGCTCGTCTTCCATAGAGACCGGCGACTTCAGCGGGCAATCTGAAGCGACCACCATAAATTTTGCTTCAAACCTTGAGGGGCTCGACGATGTTGAAGGAAATCAGTGTATTCCGGACGGTGGTGCTGAGAGCCGGCCTGATGCTGCTGCCGGCGACGATGTTGGGTTGCGAGGCAGAGCTGATGGCCCAGGCGCCGGCTGCGGCTCCGGCGGCTGCGGCGCGTCAGCTGGGCACCGTGACAGCTGTTGCCGGCAATAGTCTTATGCTGAAGACCGATGCGGGGCAGCTAGTCGCGGTCAGCGTGGCGGATGGTGTGCGCATTCTGCAGCTGGCTCCGGGCAGCACGGATTTGAAGACTGCGCAGGTAATTGCGCTGAAGGACATTGCAGTCGGCGACCGTGTGTTGCTGACTGGTAAACCCGGCGATGATGCGAGCTCTTTTGCGGCATCGCGCGTGATCCTGATGAAGTCAAGCGATATCGCGCAGAAGCATGAGGCAGAGCAGGCGGATTGGCAGAAGCGCGGCACCGGCGGTATTGTGAACGCGGTGGATGCGGGAGCCGGCACGCTGACTATCGCGGTGGGCGTCAGGAAGATTGCTGTGACTACGTCCGGCGCGACGCAGTTCCGGCGTTATGCCGGGGATTCAGTGAAGTTTGAGGATGCGAAGCCGGGGACTCTGGCGCAGATTCAGGTGGGAGACCAGCTTCGCGTGCTTGGGACGAAGTCCGAGGATGGGTCTTCGATTCCGGCGGAAGTGGTGGTCAGCGGATCGTTCAAGAACCTTGCGGGACTGATCGCAAGCATTGATGCGGCGAAAGGCACGCTGACGCTCAAGGACCTGGCGACGAAGAAGACAGTAGCGGTAACGGTTACGGCGAACTCGAATGTGAAGACGCTGCCGCCCCAGGCTGCCGCGATGTTCGCCGCACGGGCCAAGGGGGGTGCAGCCGGCGCTGGCGGAGCTCCCCCGCAGCCCGCCGGACAAGCAGAGGCATCGGGGGGAGGACGGCAGGGGGGTGCGGGGCGAACTGCCGGAGGAGACCTTTCGCAGCTGGTGAGCCGGCTGCCCAACAAGACGATCGCTGACTTGAAGGTCGGCGATGCGGTGATGATTGTGGCGTCGCAACCGGACGCCAGCAGCGCAATTGTAACGGCCGTGACTCTGCTGTCTGGAGTTGAACCGATTCTGGCGGCGGCGCCGGGAGCACCTTCGATGACGCTGTCTCCCTGGAACATTGGGGGCGAAGCACCTGAGGGCGGCGGCGGGCAGTAACTCTTTTCTACGAACGCAACGACGGGAATTCCTTGAGGAGTAGTAATGTCATTTCGCGCAACTTTGAAGATTGTTTTACTTTTTTTCATCGCTTTGACGCCGATGGTTGCGGCTGCCCAGCAGAGTGGGGCAACAGTGCGCGGAGTGGTCGCAGACCCTGAAAACGCTGTGATTCCCGGGGCGACGGTGACGTTCACCCCGGCCTCGGGCAAGGCGTTGATCACGCAGTCCGAGAGCGATGGAACGTACGTGCTGCGCAACGTTCCTGCGGGAACGTATTCGGTAACGGTAACGATGCAGGGATTCGCTTCGTTCGTGAAGATGGGTGTAAGGATTACTGCCGGGCAGGCCTTGACGCTGGATGCGCATCTGGCGATCCAGGAGCAGAAGCAGGAGGTCAATGTCACGGCGAGCGCGGCGCAGGTAAGCGTCGATGCTGACAGCAACGCGAGCGCGACAGTGCTCAAGGGCAAGGATCTCGACGCGCTTTCGGATGATCCGGATGAACTATCGTCGGAGCTGACTGCGCTTGCTGGACCGGCAGCGGGGCCAAACGGCGGGCAGATTTATGTCGATGGGTTTACCGGTGGACAGCTTCCTCCGAAGTCGTCGATTCGAGAGATTCGGATCAATCAGAATCCGTTTTCGGCGCAGTACGATCGACTGGGCTACGGACGCGTGGAGGTCTTCACGAAGCCAGGCACGGACAAGTTTCATGGTCAGTTCAATCTGCAGGGCGTCACCTCAGCGCTGAACTCGGGCAATCCGCTGTTGAATACGTTTGGACAAGGGCAGACGCAGCCGCCGTATCACACGATCTTCGTGCTTGGAAACCTTACGGGACCTCTGACGAAGATCGCGTCCTTCAACGTGTCTGGGACTCACCGCACGATTCAGGACAACAACCTGGTGAACGCGACGATTCTAAACATGCCGACGTTTGATCCAACTCTGACTTGCCCGAACGGCCAGACGACCTGCTCCTATGCCATTGCGAATCCGGAGCCGCAGTCCCGAAGCGAAATCAACCCGCGCGTTGATCTTGCGCTGGGTGAGAAGAACACGCTGGTGACGCGCTTCCACTATGAGGTGAACGACCAGACCAACGTCGGTGTTGGCGGCCTGGTTGCTCCTTCGGCGGGCTATAACTCCAGCGCGTCGGAGACGACATTGCAGGTGAGCGACACGCAGATTGTGAACCAGCGGATCATCAATGAAACGAGGTTCGAGTACCAGCGCGAAACGGCCACGGAGACTGCTCTGAGTACGGCCCCGACGATCCTGGTGCAGGGCAACGTTACGGGTGGCGGCGCGCCTACGGGAAGTTCGTCGGACATTCAGAACCACTTCGAAGCTCAGAACTATACTTCGATCCAGTTGGCCAAGAACTTTATCCGGCTGGGCGGACGGTTGCGGTCCACGAGCGATTCCAACACGACGACTGCTGGAACGAATGGGACGTTTGTCTATAACTGCCTGGTAGTTTCGCTTTGCCCCGCTGGTTCGCAAGCGGCCTATCAAGATAATGTTGCCAGTCAGTTCACCATTACGCAGGTGCTTCATCCTGTCAACACAACGCTGTTGGATCTCGGCCTTTACGCTGAGGATGACTGGAAGGCGCGTCCGAATCTGTCGATCAGTTACGGCATTCGGTTCGAGACGCAGAACCATCTGGCGGACCACCATGACTTTGCTCCGCGTGTTTCAGTTCGCTATGGATTGGGCAAGGCATCAGGTAACCCGAAGACCGTTCTTAACGCTGGGTTTGGAATTTTCTATGACCGCTACCCGCTGAGCAACATCGTGACGACCCTCGAATCGAACGGGCTGAATCAGATTCAAACGCAGCTTACGAATCCGAGCGCAGCCTGCACACCGCAAAATATCGCTGCATGTACTGGAGGCGTCTCTTCCAGTGGCCTTAAGACGTATTCGGCGTCGCCCAATCTTCGCTCTCCCTATACGCTGCACTACGCCTTCGGCGTGGACCAGCAACTATTCCGCGGGGCGACGCTGTCGGTCAACTATGTCCGTGCCGATGGGGTCCATCAGTTTTACAGCATCAATGCGAACTCGCCGATCTTTGACGCGAACAACAATCCCATCTATCCGGTGCCCCCGCCAGCCGGCGGCCATCCTATCGTGCTGGATACCTATGAGTCGGGTGGCGTCTACAGGCAGAACCAGCTGATCGCCAATGTAAACATCCGTCCGAAGCCGATGTTTTCCATCTCCGGCTACGGCGTACTGAACTATGCCAAGTCCGATACGGGAGGTATTACCTCGTACCCCTCCGTCGATTTTTACAATATCGGCAAAGACTACGGCCGATCGACCTTTGACACGCGGTACCGGCTCTTCCTGTTCGGGACGCTGAATCTTCCGCATTCGATTTCGATGAGCCCAATCGTTATTCTGTCGGCAGGCACGCCGTACAACATCACAACCGGTAGCGTGAACCTGTCAGGTCAGCAGAACTCAAGACCGAATCTGGTATCTGCAGGTACGGCTGGAGCGAAGACGATTGCAGGCTGCGGCAGCTTCATTTCGCCGCCTGTGGGTACGACGGCGGCACCTGCTCCGATCAATCTCTGCACGGGCCCTGCTCAGTTCACGACCAACCTCCGGCTTACCAAAGTCTTTGGTTTTGGTCCGGAGACTGGCCCAAGGGCCAACCAGGGACAGGGAGACGGGGGAGGCAACCGTGGTGGTCCTGGTGGTCCTGGTGGCCCCGGAGGCCCGGGTGGCGGTCGCGGTGGTCCGGGCGGTGGTGGAGGCGGTCGCGGCGGTCCTGGTGGTGGCGGCGGCTTTGGCGGAGGCGGCAGCGGCAGCACCGGCAAGCGCTACAACCTTTCCTTCGGTGTGCAGGTTCTGAACCTGTTCAACAACGAGGATCTTTCGACGCCGATTGGCACGTTGACATCGCAGAACTTCGGCAAATCGACTCAGCTTGCCGGCCGGCCATTTACAACCAACTCCGCCCTGCGGCAGGTCTTCCTGCAGACGTCGTTTACCTTCTGACGAACTATAAAGTCCAAAGAAGCAAAGGGCGCATCCGAATTGACGGTTGCGCCCTTTCTGTTGGAGAAACTTTTCCAATTGGGCGGTCACTTCTTCGGCTTGAAGTTCTTCTTCAGTGTCTGCCAGCAGGTGTAGTACTCGTTCTGGCGGGCGGCAGTTTCCATCGCGAATCTCGTCGGGCGGCACACAAAGCGGGTTTCGAACATGAAGGCTAGCGTGCCATCAAGTTTGACGGGCTTCAGTTCGGCCGCGCTGGCGCGGACGAAGGTTTCGGCGTCGGGGCCATGGCCGCTCATGCAGTTATGCAGGCTGGCTCCACCGGGAGTGAAGCCTTCGGCCTTGGCGTCGTATTCTCCGTGAATGAGGCCCATGAACTCGTTCATGAAGTTGCGATGGAACCAGGGTGGCCGGAAGGTGTGTTCTGCCACCATCCAGCGTGGCGGGAAGATGGCGAAGTCGACATTTGCCGTGCCGGAAATCTCCGAGGGTGAGGTGAGAACGGTGTAGATGGACGGGTCAGGATGGTCGAAGCTGACGGTGTTGATGCAGTTGAAGCGGTCGAGGTCGTATTTGCATGGGGCGTAGTTGCCGTGCCAGGCGACGACGTCCAGGGGAGAATGGTCGAAGTCGGTAGCCCAGAGATTTCCCTGAAACTTTGCAACAACCTGAAAACTGCCTTTGTCGCGATCGTCGTAGGCAGCGTGCGGAGTGAGGAAGTCGCGGCTGTTGGCGAGACCGTTTGCGCCGATGGCGCCGAGTTCAGGCAGGCGGAAGCTTGCGCCGTAGTTTTCGAGGAGGTAACCGCGTGCCTTTTTGTCGAACAATTCGACGCGGAATTTGATGCCGCGAGGGACCAGAGCGATTTCTCCGGGAGTGAGTTCGAGGATGCCTAGTTCAGTATGGAGTTTCAGACGGCCAAGCTGAGGGACGAAGAGCAATTCGCCGTCGGCGGAGTAGAAGAAGCGGTCGGTCATGCTCTTGGTGGCCGCGTAGATGTGGATGGCGACGCCGGAGTGCATGGAGAGGTCGCCGTTGCCGGCGAGCGTGGTGAGGCCGTCGACAAAATCGGTTGGCCTGGTAGGCAATGGGAGAGGATCCCAGCGAAGCTGGCTTGGCGTTGTTTCAACTTCGTTGAAGGGGCTGGAGCGGACCAGGCCGTTGGCGATGCGCTCGTAGGGTTTGTGCATGACGGAGGGGCGAATGCGATAGGTCCAGGTTCGCCGGTTGAGCAGGCGGGGAGCGGTGAATGGACTGCCGCTCAGCTGCTCGGTGTAAAGGCCAAGGGGGGCCTTCTGGGGGGCGTTCTGGCCGACGGGAAGGGCGCCTGGCTGGGCCTCGGTGGCGAACTCGTTGCCGAAGCCGGTGAAGTACTTGAGATCGGGCATGATGGTCCTCTCTGGAGAAGATACGTGTGCGTTGACGAAGTTTGCCTGACGAGCGAACAGCACTTCGCAGGAACACCGTAGCTTAACCGAAAAGAGTCATCTTGTGCTTTTCGTTAAGTTAATGGCCGGCAGGAGTGTCGGTGGAGGAGAGCAAGTATGGTCTGGGTAGGTCGTTTGCGGAGCTGGCCGAAGCGATGACGACGGTCTTTGCGTTGAGGAACTCGCGCATGCCGGCGGCTGAAAGCTCGCGTCCATAGCCTGACCGTTTGATGCCGCCAAAGGGCAGACGCGGATCGCTGGCCACCATGGCGTTCAGGAAGATGCCGCCGCATTGCAACTCGGAGACGAAACGCTGCTGTTCGGCGGGATCGCGTGTCCAGGCGGAGGCGCATAGGCCGAAGGGGGTATCGTTAGCGATCTCGATGGCCTCGTTGATGTCTTGCGCGCGGAAGAGCATGGCGACGGGGCCGAAGAGCTCTTCGCGATAGACGGCAGAGGTGCGGGGTACGCCGGTGAGGACTGTGGGTTCGAAGTAGTTGCCCTCACCGACCATGCGCTCGCCGCCGGTGAGGACGCGTGCGCCGACGCGGGTTGCCGACTTGACCTGAGCTTCCAGCTGCTCGACCGCACGGACGGTTGCGAGTGGGCCGATTTCGGTGCCTTCCTTCATGGGATCGCCGACTTGCATGGCTTCCATGCGTTGGACAAAGCGTGCTTCGAAGGCGTCGTAGATTTCGTCGGCGATGATGAACCTTTTTGCGGCGATGCAGGACTGCCCGCTGTTGACACAACGTGCGCGGACTGCGGTGTCAATGGCAAGGTCGAGGTCAGCGGAGGTCATGACAATAAAGGGGTCGCTGCCGCCGAGCTCGAGGACGGATTTTTTGATGTGCCAGCCGGCCTGGGCTCCGATCGCGCGGCCAGCGGTGTCGCTTCCGGTAAGAGTGACAGCGGCGATCCGTTCGTCGCCGAGGATGGCCTCGACCTGATTGACCTCAAGCAGTAGAGTTTGGAAAGAACCTCGTGGGAAGCCGGCGCGGCGGACGAGCGACTCGATTGCGAGAGCGCATTGCGGAACGTTCGACGCGTGTTTCAGCAGAGCGACGTTGCCTGCCATCAGTGCCGGCGCGAGAAAACGGAAGACCTGCCAGAAGGGGAAGTTCCACGGCATCACGGCTAGTACGATGCCTAGTGGCTCCCAACGCACATAACTGTGGTTAGGATCGGTTGGTATGGACTCTGGTGCAAGGATGCGGGCGGCATGATCGGCGAAGTAGCGGCAGGCGTCGGCGCATTTGAGGATCTCGTATCGCGAGGCCTCAAGCGGCTTGCCCATCTCGAGCGTGATCAGCGTGGCGAGGTCTTCGGTTTCGTTCTCCAAAATCGAGGCGAGCTTGCGCATGCACAGAGCGCGGTGCTCTAACGGAACGTTGGCGTAAGCGCGAAAGGCGTCGGCAGCGAGAGCGATTTTTTGGCGCGCGGCGTTATCCGTAAGGGGTTCAAAACTGCGAAGCAGCTTATTGGTGGCGGGATTGATCGATTCGATGGCCATGCGGGGGCTTATCTTCCTCTACTCCGATGCTAGCTTAGCAAGGACCTGGGCGAGAACGCGTGTGCCCAGAACGATATCTTGCGGCGCAGCATACTCATCAGGCCTGTGGCTTACTCCGTTGCGGCAAGGGATGAAGATCATGGCGATGGGTGCGATGCGGGCCATGAAGAGCGAGTCGTGGTAAGCGCGGCTAACCATTTTTTTGTAGAGGATTCCCTGCTCCTTGCAGACCTCTTCGAGAAGCTGAATGGTGTGCGGAGATGATTGGGCCGGCGCGTCGGCGTTGATCGATTCTTCGGCGATCGTGACTTTGCGGCGCTGGCGTAGCTCTTCGCAGTCGCGGCGAACGGCTTGCATAACGGTCTCGCGCCGGTCCGGGTCGGTGTCGCGAATATCGAGCTGCAGGATGACGCGGCTGGGGACGCTGTTGACCGCGCCGGGATGGACGTCGCAGGTGCCGACGGTGGCGACGGTGTCGATCGCTCCTGTGGCGAGGGCGTGCTTTTCGATGGACAGGATGAGTTCTGCGGCGGCGCAGAGTGCGTCTTTGCGATCGGGCATGAGAAGCGCACCGGCGTGGCCGCCAAAGCCGGTGATGGTGAAGCGATAGCCTGCAGGCGCGGCGATGCTGGTGACGATGCCGATGGGAATACCTTCGCGCTCAAGCAGCGGGCCCTGTTCGATGTGCAGTTCGATCCACGCGTGGTAGTGATTCGGTGGCAGGGGCACGGAAGAGAGCGATCCAGTGAAGCCGGCGGCGGTACGAACTGTGCTTAGTGAAGCCTCGTCCTTGTCCTGCAGCGCGTCGGCGCGATCGGGATCTAGAGTGCCGGATTGGAGCCGGCTGCCCAGGCAGCCGATGCCGAAGCGAGTTGGTTCTTCCGAGGTGAACATGATGAGTTCGATGGAGCGGCGCAGGCAGAGGCCGGAGTGTTTGAGCGCACGAATCGCCTCCAGGCCGCCGAGGGTACCGACGGTGCCGTCGTACATGCCGGCGTGCGGGATGGCGTCAATGTGGGAACCGGTGGCTACTGCGGGGAGATGCGGTTCGCTACCGGCCCAGCGGATGAAGATGTTGCCGACAGCATCATCGCGGACATCGAAGCTCTCTGCGACCGCGAGTTCCTTCAGCCATGCGCGCGCGCGCAGATCGTCGGCGGAGAAGACGATGCGAGTGACTGCGGTGCCGTTGTCGACGGGCTCAGCGTGAGTGAACGTTGCCAGGGTTTGAAGTTCCTTAAGTAACCGTGCCTGGTCGATTTGAATCTGCATCGGTTTCAATTTCCTCCACTCGATTCGTCAAAGATCAAAGAGGACTCTAGACCAGGGGGTGTCTGTTCCAGTCTTTGTAGATCAGATATTTTGCGGGATGTTTGCCAATCGCGCCAAACCACTGCAGGCAGAATGGACCCATCCAGATGAAGTCGCCCGCGGTGACGGGATACCAATGATCGCCGAGTCGATAGATGCCGCCGCCTTCGAGCATCAGCAGGCCGTGTTCCATGATGTGTACCTCGACCATGCTGAGCGCGGCACCGGGCTGGTAGGTCATTGTGTTGACGGCGAAGTCGAAGGGCGGAGAGTTGGGCAACAGACTGCGAACCTGAAGGTCTGGGTCGTCGTTAAGCGGAACGGAGAGTGTTTTGTCTTCGTGGCCAACGAGAATCTCCGGTGCAGGTACGGCAGTGAGAGAGTCATAGGGCTTTTCGATGACGGCGAGGCGTGTCGCCTGCTGCGCTGTCAGGGTGTGTGTAGCGTCTTCGGGAATATAGGCGAAACTGCTGGCGGCCAGCGTGTGGAATGTTGTGTCGGTCGCCAGGTCGGCTGCGCCTTCGAGGACATAGAGGAAGCGCTGATTCGAGGTGGAACCGAGATTGCCACCAGGTTCGAGCTCGGCTGTGTACTGCGTGAAGGCTGCGCCAGCAGCGGGGGAGATGTGCACGATGGCGGCCGCTCGTGCCATGCCCGGCAGTACGGTGCGGACGAAGGTATCCGGCGTGTGCAGGAGGTGATCGCGCTGGTTGGTGCTGCGGGTGTGTCCGAGCTTATGCATGGCCGTCCTTGGGGATGGTTTTATCATCGCGCAACTGCGTGAGGAACTCCATTGCCGTGGCGAGTGCGGCCTCTACGTCCTGCGGCAACACGGTTTCGTCCGGGTGATGGCTGAGGCCACCTGGACTGCGAAGAAAGAGCATAGCTGAGGGGATGATGGGCGCGAGAATCATCACGTCGTGACCGGCTCCGCTGGTCATCGTGCGGACTGCGAAGCCTGCTCGCGTGGCGGCATTTTGCAGCAAGACGGTTAGACGCGGGTCTAATGGGACTGCGGGCTGTTCGAGTTGAGTATGCCCGGCGACCTGGACGCCACGCTTCGCGGCCGCGGTCCTCGCGTCCTGCATGATTGCGATCACAGCGGCCTCGCGAATGGTGTCGTCGGCATGGCGAACGTCGAGCGAAGCCGTTACATGGCCGGCGATGACGTTTCCGGCGCCGGGCGAGGTTTCCACTCTTCCAACAGTCGCGACGAGGCCGTCACCGGAGTTGGCATACTCTTCAACGGCGACGATCCAATCTGCTGCGGCGGCCATCGCGTCGTGACGCAGATGCATAGGCGTAGTGCCAGCGTGGTTTGCCTGTCCGGTGAAGGTGAGTTCCATACGAGTCTGGCCGACCAGCGCTTCGACGACGGCGAGAGAGAAATTTTCGCTTTCAAGCACCGGTCCTTGTTCTATGTGGATTTCCAGGTAGGCGAGGACATCGTTGCACACAACTGCTGCAG
>Ga0307476_10002855_pt1 | contig 10232 bp, 7 predicted proteins | sample atmos_gasesECM2C_2_FD_203314 | JGI IMG/M metagenome (GOLD analysis project Ga0307476, IMG submission 203314) | Hardwood forest soil microbial communities from Morgan-Monroe State Forest, Indiana, United States - atmos_gasesECM2C_05 | ecosystem: Environmental > Terrestrial > Soil > Temperate...
CCGCGCCGCGTTGCCGATCGCGATATCGTCGGTCCCCGGCGGGAGCCGCAGCAGCACCGCGAGCCCCGCCATCACCTCCACGCCGGACCGCTGCGCGAGCTGCCCGCGCAGCGCGTCGCGCCGCGCCGCATACAGCCGCTTCATCCGCCGCAGGTGGCGCAGGTAGTGCCCGTCGCGCAGGAACTGGGCGACCGCGCACTGGATCACGGGACTGGGCGCCGGCGCGAGGTAGTCGGCGGCCTCGACGAAGCGGTGGGCCAGCCCGGGCGGCGCGACGACGAACCCGACGCCGATCGACGGCGCCAGGGTCTTGCTGAACGTCCCGAGGTAGATCACCCGGCCCGCGGGGTCCATCGCCATCAGCGCCGGCGCCGCGCGGCCGCGGAGCTGGAGCTCGCTGAGGTAGTCGTCCTCGAAGATCCACCCGCCCGAGCGGACCGCCCAGCGCACCAGCGCGTGGCGCCGGCTGCTCGACAGCGCCATCCCCAGCGGCGCCTGCTGACCGGCGGTGACCACCGCGATCGCCGCGTCCGGCGCCGCCGCGATCCCGTCCACCACGCGGAGGCCCTGGTCGTCGACCGGGACCGGAACCGGCTGCATCCCGGCGAGCGCCAGCCCGGTCCGCGTCAGATGGAACCCGGGCTCCTCCATCCAGGCGGCGCAGCGCTCGACGCGCAGGGTCCGGATCGCGAGGTTCAGCCCATCGCGGTAGCCGCGCGTGACGATGATCTGCTCCGGCGCGCACGAGATCCCGCGGGCGAGCGCCAGGTAGCCGGCGATCTGCTCGCGCAGCGCCAGGACGCCGCACGGGTCGTGGTAGCCGGCCGTCGCCGAGGCCTCCGCGCGGACCGCCTGGACCAGCACGCGCGCCCACAGCTTGCCGGGGAACGCGTCGATCGCCGGCAAGCCCATCTGGAACGGGCGCGGGGCGACCGGAAACCGGGCCCTGCGCTCGACGAGCGGCGCGATCTCGACCGCGGCGGGCGCGGGCCGGACCGGCGGCTCCGCGACGTGGGTGCCCGCCGGCCCCGACGCGACCACCAGCAGCTCGTCGGCGAGCCGCTCGTAGGCCGCGCGCACGGTGCCGCGGGCCACGCCGAGCTGCGCCGCGAGATCTCGCCACGATGGCAGGCGCGCACCCGGGGCGAGCCGTCCGTCCAGGATCGCCGCGCGGATCGACTGGCTGATCTGCTCGAGGAGTGACTCGCCGCGCGCCCGGACGAGCCGGATGCCGAGGCCCCTGCGCATGGCGCATGGTACATATGGATCGTCGATTCTTGGGGCTATTTCTCGGCCCTGTTAGTGGACCATGCTGCGCGGCATGCAGAGCAACGCCCCGCTGGTCACCCCGCGCGCCGTGGTCCTCGCCGCGCTCGCGCTCGCATCCGGCGCCTGCCCGCACCCGCGCGATCCACAGCCCGCCCCGGCGGCCCGGGTCGCGCCCGGCGCGGCCGATCCCGGCGAGCAGCGAGCCGTCGCCGCCGGTGCGCACACGATCGGCGGCCTCGGGCCTGCGATCGCGCTGACCACGATCGACGGCGACACGATCGACCTCGGCGCGCTCTACGGCGCGCGCCCGGTGTATCTCAAGTTCTGGGCGACCTGGTGCATCCCGTGCCGCGAGCAGATGCCCGGGTTCGAGCGGATCTACGAGGCGCTGGGCGACCGGATCGCGGTGCTCGCGGTCGACACCGGCCTCGACGACGACGCCGGCGCGGTGCGCGCGTTCCGCGAGCGCCACGGCCTGCGCATGCCGATCGTCGTCGACGATGGCCGGCTGGCAGCCGCGCTCGATCTGCAGGTGACGCCACAGCACGTGCTGATCGGCCGCGACGCGCGGATCGCCTACGTCGGCCACCTCGACGGCGAGCCGCTCGACCGCGCGATCCAGGACGTGCTCGCCCGGCCGGCCTCGACCGGCCCGGTCGCCGGTCAGGCGGTGGCGACCCGCGCCGCGCTCGGTCCCGGCGATCTCGTGCAGGGACTCGCCGCCACGACGATCGACGGCGCGGCGGTGCCGCTCGGCAGGAGCGCGAGCGGCCGGCCCCGCGGGCTGGTCCTGTTCTCGGCGTGGTGCGAGTCCTACCTGAAGGACAGCCGGCCGGAGACCGCGCAGGCCTGCCGCCGCGTGCGCGAGGCGGTCGATCAGCTCGCCGCGAGCGCCGCGATCGACTGGCTCGGGATCGCGCACGGCCTGTGGTCGTCGACCGAGGACCTCGCCCGGTACCGGGCGAAGACCGGCACCCGGATCCCGCTGGCGCTCGACGCCGATGGCGCGCTGTTCCGCGCGTTCGGCGCGCACCGGATGCCGACGGTGGTGCTGCTCGACCCCGACGGCCGGGTCGCCCGCGTGCTCGGCCCGGACGATCCCGATCTCGCCGGCGCGGTGCGCGCGCTCGCGCGGCCGTAGCGACCGTCAGGGGCGGCCCGACACCGCGAGCTGGCGCATCCACAGCGCCGAGGCGACCGCGACCGCGAGCGCGCCGATCATGGCGAGCGCGAACACCAGCCGCGCGCCGGGGAACAGCGACAGCAGCACGCTGTCGAGCTTGCGCGCCATGACGACGTCGCCGACGATCTGGTTGTCGAACCCGCGGATCGGCTGGGCCAGCACCTGGTAGGTCGCGCCGCCGGCCGCGGCCTCGGCGGTGCCGGCGGTGACCGCGGCGACCCGGATCAGCGCCGGCGGCACGTTGCCGATCGCCGTCCCGCCGGGCGCGACGATCGACAGCCGGGTCTGCTCGTCGAGCTTGATCTCGCCGAACAGCCGGGCGGCGTCGACCTCCTCGATGAACGCGCTGGCGACCTCCTTGTTCCTGTCGTTGCCGAGCATCAGCGTCCGGGTGTAGAGGAAGCCCAGGCCGGGCGGCGGACTGGGCCCGAGCAACCCGGACGCGACCAGCGCGGCATCGTCGGTGCGGACCAGGCTGATCGTGCGGTCCTTGAGGGTCAGCGCGGTCCGGATCCACGGCAGCCGGGTCAGGTCGCTGCGGCCGGCGGTCGGCGCGGCGCTCGAGTACAGCATCCGGCCCTTGCTGTCGGCGACCGCGATCGTCGTCGGGTACTGCGTGCCCGCGAAGTCCTGGACCAGCGTCCAGTCCTGCGACATCAGCGCGTTGTGGATCCGGTCGAGGTTCTCGGCGTCGGCCTTGGGATCGCCGAGGCCGAAGTCGGCGTTGTCGCGGTTGGCGGCCTCGCGCATCACCGCGAGCGAGTAGACCTGGTTGGCGGCGGTGTCGAACCGCGCGGTCAGCCCGTCCCACGCCCGGTTGGTCTGCCGGGCGATCAGCGCGAACGACGCCTGGATCTCGGCGGTCACCCGATCGCGGACCACGAGGTCGGCGACCAGGCCGAGCCCGAGCGCGGCGGCGAGCGCGGCGGCGGCGATCGCGGTCCGCCGCCACGGCCGGGCGCGGTCGCGGCCGAGCTCGGCGAGCAGGTGATCCATCGCCGGGAACCGATCGCCGGGCCGCACGCTGAGCCCGCGCAGCACGATCGCGCGCAGCGCGCGGGACACCCGCGCCCGGGCCGGCGGTGGCCGGACCTTGCCCGCGCACACGTGGTCGCCGAGCTCGTCGAACGTCTTGCCGCCGAACGGCCGGCTGCCGAACAGCGCCTCGTACAGCGCGACGCAGAACGCGAACTGGTCGGTGCGCGGATCGACGTTGCCGCCGTGGAACTGCTCGGGCGCCATGTACGCCGGGGTGCCGAGCACCGAGCCCGACGCGGTGAGCTCGAGGTCGTCGACCGAGGCGCCCGCGCGAGCGCCCCGGGACCCGGGCTCGGCACCGACGCCCGGCCGGGCCGCGGCGAGCCCGAAGTCGGTCACGCGGATCCGGCCGTCCGCGCCGACCAGGCAGTTGTCGGGCTTGAAGTCGCGGTGGACGATGCCGGCGGCGTGCGCGGCGGCCAGCCCGCGGCCGGCGGCGATGTAGGCCTCGACGATCTCGGCGATCGAGTGCGGCTGCTGCTGCCACTGCCGGAGGCTCCCGCCCGGGACCAGCTCCATCGCGATGTACGTCGTGCCGTCGGCGACCCCGACGTCGTAGACCCCGACCACGTTGGGGTGGTTGACCTGCGCCATCGACCGCGCCTCGCGGATCAGCCGATCGGTCAGCGCGCCGTCGGGGCGGTGCAGCAGCTTGAGCGCGACCTGGCGGCCGAGCCCGACGTCATCGGCGCGGTACACCACGCCCATCGCCCCGGCGCCGAGCCGCTCGATCATCGTGTAGCGGCCGAGCACGCGGCCCGACATGCTCGGCGCGGTCAGCTCCTTCGCAGTCAGCCGCACCGACTCCGCGGCGGTGGCGACCAGCGCCGGATCGCGGCTCGCCCGCGCCACCGCCACGCTGGCCAGGGTCTCGCCGAGCGCCGCGCCTGGCCCCGGATCGGGCGCGTCGGGGGCGTCGGTGCGCAGCGTGTCGACCGCGGCGTCGCGCGTCGCGTCGCGCGCGAGCAGCGAGATCAGATCGCGGCAGTCGGCGCAGTCGTCGAGGTGCGCGATCGCGGCCGTCCGGGCCGCGGCATCGAGCGCGCCCGACATCAGGTCCTGCACGGCGTTGGCGTCGAGACAGTCCACCGCCTGGCATTGTGGCATGCCTTCCATGCAACAATGCCGGGGTGGACCCGGTCGAGCATCTGATCGCTGCCAGCGGCCTGCCCGCCGCGGCGCCCTCGGTCATCGCGACCGCGTGGCAGGCGATGCTCGACGCCGCGCGCGCCGCGTGGCCGGACGTCCGGCTCGATCCCGTCCAGCTGGTCGAGTTCATCGCGCAGCGGCTGGCCGGCCCCGATCTCGCCGCCGCGCTCGCCACCGCGCCGGCCGCCGACCTCGTGCTCGCCGCCGCGTGCACCGCGCAGGAGCCGACCGCGCACGCCGCGTTCGACGCCGTGCTGACCGAGGTCGACGCCGCCGGCGCGTCGACCCGCTCGGCCCAGGACCTGATCGACGACGTCAAGCAGCTGCTCCGGGTCCAGCTCCTGGTCCCCCGCGACGGCAAGCCACCCGGCATCGCCGGCTACCGCGGCAAGGGCCCGCTGCGCGGCTGGGTCCGGATCACCGCGACCCGCGAGCTGATCCGCCACCAGCGCAAGCGCGCCCGCGAGACCCCGAGCGAGCGGCCGCTCGACGAGGCGCTCGCCGACGCCAGCGATCCGCTGCTGTCCCAGCTCAAGGCCGAGTACCGCACCGAGTTCGCCACCGCGCTGCGCGAGGCGATCGCCGAGCTCGGCGCCGAGGACCGCACGCTGCTGCGCCAGCAGATCGTCGGCCAGCTCTCGATCGACGAGATCGGCGCCGCGTTCGGCGTCCACCGCGCGACCGCCGCGCGCTGGCTGCAGCGCGCCCGCGGCGCCCTGGTCCACGCGACGCGCGGCCGGCTCGCCGACCGGCTCAAGCTCCCGGTCGACGAGATCGACAGCGTGATCCGCCTGGTCCAGAGCCAGCTCGACGCGTCGGTGATCCGCTACCTGCGCGAGGAGGACGAGGCCGACGACGAGGCCGGCGACGCCTGATCGAGCCGCTCAGCGGTAGGTCGGGCCGCCGTCCTTGTACTTCTCGCCGTACTTGTTGAGGTGGGCCGGCTCGGCGCCGCGCACGATCGCGAGATCGACCGGGGCGTCGGCGCCGGCCTTGACCGTGACCTTGGCGCTGATCGGCCGGGCGCGCCGGGCATACGCGAACACCGTCCAGTCGCCGGGCGGGACGCCGTCGAGCACGAACTTGCCGTCGGGGCCGACCACGGTGTGGCGGCGGTTGGGCAGCACGAGGATGCTCGCCGCCATCTCGGGGTGGATGTTGCAATAGACGTCGACCACGCCGGTCTCCGGGAAGCCGATCTCCTTGGTCTCGCCCTTGGGGAACGAGCCGAGATCGAACTTGCGCGGCGACGACTGCGAGAACACGTTGTGGAGGAACGGATCGAAGTTCGGGAACTCGACCTTCTCGCCGAGCGTGATCGCCACGAGGGCGGGGACGAACTTGCGGCCCTTCTGCGCGATCGAGGTGACCTTGTCGGTCGGCGGCTCGTTGAAGCCGACCACGTAGACCACCACGTCGGCGACCGCGGGCTGGCCGTCGGCCTCGGTGACCTTGACCGTGCCGACCACGCGGCCGGTCGGCTGCGCCGCGGCGGCGGCGCCGAGCCCCGCGGCCCCCAGGACCACCGCCGCGATGACCAGCGCGCGCATCAGAACCCGATCCCCCAGATCACGCGCGGCGCGACCTGGACGCGGTACAGGCCGATGCCGAACGCGCCGCTGAACCAGAACCGGCCGTGGGTCCACGACAGATCGGGGCCGACCATCGCCCAGCTCTCGGACCGCGTGTCGAGGCTGAGCTCGGAGTAGACCTCCGCGCCGACCCGGAGCTCGCCGGTCGCCAGCACGCTGACCCCGACCCCGGGGTGCAGCTCGAGGTGGGACGCGCTCGACGCCAGGTCCCCGGTGAACCCGATATCGGCGACGACCTGGACCGCCCCGGCCTGGTACGACAGCACGGCGTCGCCCTCGAGCCGCACGTTGCTGCGCGCGGTGACGTCGCGCTTGACCGCGACCCGGACCAGCGGCACCAGCGCCGGCGCCTCGACCGGGTCCGGCGGGGCCAGGCGGTAGCGCGCCTCGATGCCGAACCGCTTGAACGTGAACGACGTGCGCCGGCCCGGCATGTCGCCCGGCAGGGGCACGTCCGACCACTCGAGCTCGACCGGCATCCCGAGCTCCAGCTCGTCGGTGATGCCGACCAGCGGCCCCCACGCCAGCCAGGTCTCCTTGTTGCGCGAGCTGTACTTGTCGTTCTCGTCCTGGACCCAGGTCTGCAGCTCGACCCCGCGCTCCGGCACCACCTCGGTGCCGTAGAGCCAGCCGTAGAAGGTGCGGCCGGCGTGCGCGGTCCGCGGCAGGACGCACGCGAAGAGAACCAGGGCCAGGGCGGTACGCACGTCGGCCATCCTAGCCTAACGCCGTGGGGTATCGTCGCGCCCATGATCGATCACATGGGCCTTCTGGTCGCAGATCTCGACGCAAGTGTGGCGTTCTATACCCGGGCGCTCGCACCGCTGGGCTACGAGCTCGTGCTGCGCAAGGGGCAGGCCGCCGGGTTCGGCGTGGCCGGCAAGCCGGACTTCTGGATCGCCGCCGGCAAGCCGACCGATCGGTTGCACGTCGCGTTCCGCGCCCGGGGCCGCGCCGAGGTCCGAGCGTTCCACGCCGCGGCGCTCGCCGGCGGTGGCAAGGACAACGGCCCGCCCGGCGTGCGCGAGATGTACCACCCGAGCTACTACGGTGCGTTCATCCACGACCCCGACGGCCACAACATCGAGGCGGTCTGCCACGACCCCTACCTCGACTAGTCCAGACCGAGCGAAGCGAGGGATGGACGGAATACGATGTCTAGGGGGTGGCCCTGAAGAGGGACACCCCCTAGCGGAGCTCGATCGGCGGCGCTCCGGGCGGCGCGGCGACCAGCTCGCCGATCGCGGCGGCCGACAGGCCCTCGCGCGCGAGCGCCGCGACGCACGCGTCGGCGCGCTCGGCCGGCACGCACAGCAAGAGGCCGCCGCTGGTCTGGGCGTCGCACGCCAGCGACGCGCGCAGCTCGCGCTCGCTGTCGTCGGCTGGCTCGGTGGACAGCGGCGCGCCGTCGGCCCACCGCACGAGATCGGCGACGAACCCGCGGTTGGCCTTGCTGCCGGCCGGGCACAGCTTCGCGCGCAGGTGATGGAGCGCGTCGGGCAGCAGCGGCAGCCGCGCGAGCTCGATCCGCGCGCCGAGCTGCGAGCCGCGCACGATGTTGCGGAGGTGGCCGAGCAGGCCGAACCCGGTGATGTCGGTCGCCGACGTCACGCCGTGCGCGTGACCGACCCGCGCGGCGCCCTGGTTGAGCGTGGTCATCGCGGCGATCGCCGCGGCGGTCGCGGCCGGGCTGGCGACGCCCTTCTTGATCGCCTGGCCGATCACGCCGGTGCCGAGCGGCTTGGTCAGCACCAGCACCTGGCCGGGCCGCGCGGTGCGGTTGGACCACAGCGCGCCGGCCTCGACCTCGCCGGTCACCGACAGGCCGTACTTGAGCTCGGCGTCGCGCACCGAGTGGCCGCCGACGATCGCGACCCCGGCCTGCGCGCACGTCCGGGTCCCGGCGGCGAGGATCGCGTCGAGCACCTCGAGCGGCAGCTGATCGTCGGGGAAGAACACCAGGCTGAGCGCGAACCGCGGCTCGCCGCCCATCGCCCACACGTCGGACATCGCGTTGGCCGCGGCGATCGCGCCGAACGCGTCCGGATCGTCGACCAGCGGCGCGATCACGTCGGCGGTGAGCACGAGGTCGCGGCCGGCCGCGCCGCGCACCACCGCCGCATCGTCGGACAGCTCGTGGTCGACGAGGACGTCGGGGCGCGCGCCGCCCGCCGGGAGGTGCGCCAGGACCTTGGACAGCTCACCGAGCCGCAGCTTGGCCGCTCAACCACCGCCCCGCGCGTACTGCGTCAAGCGGATCGCGGCGCGGGCTTCGGGCGTCATCCCCGCATCTAACCACACTGGCGGCGCGCGTCACGGGAAGACGATGCCGCGCTTGAACAGGTCATCTGCGAGGTGGCCGGTCGCCGCATCCTTGCCGAGCGCGGCCGGGAACTGGAACGCCACCGCGACCCGGTAGGTCGGGCCGATCAGCGCGACCGCGAGGTGGATGACCTCGACGCCGGCGAACGTGGCGTGGAACGCCGCGGCCGGGCGCTGCACGCCGCCGACCGGCACCGTGAGCAGCTTGTCGAGCACGAGATGGTTGACGCGCGCGTGGTACTGCGCCAGCTCCTTCGGATCGTTGCTCGCGATCGCGATCGGCCCGCCGGCGATCAGCACGCCGCGCGGGTTGATCGCCACGACGAGGTTGTTGTTTGCCGAGATCTGGAACCCCGCCGGGATCACCAGCTGCACGCCCTGCCCGATCGACATCCTCTGGCCGCTGGCGGGCGCGGCCGGGGCGGGCCGAGGCGCGCGGGGACCCGGCGAGGGTCGCGGCGGGGTCGGCGGCGGCTGTTGCCACGGGTCCGGCCCCGGCCGCGGCTCGACCGCGGCCTGCTCCGGCGCATCGGCGGGCGGCGGCGGCGCATCGGCGGACACCACCGGCGCGGGCGTGGGCAGCGGTGCCGGCGCGACCACGGGGTGCCCGTGGTTGGCGAGCACCAGCGCGCCGATCCCGGCGCCGGTGGCGAGCACGCCGGCGATCGCGATGATCGCAGCCTTGCGGCGCGCCGCGGCGACGGGCGGCGCACCCGGCATCGTGGCTGGCATCGCACCCGGCATCGCGCCCGGCATCGTGATCGGCGGCGGCAGCGCCGGGCCCCCGGGGCCCGCAGCCGGCCCCGGTGACCACGCCGGCGCGTACGCCGCGGGCGGCCCCCCCGGCGGCACACCGGGCAGCGGCCGGGCGTCCGGCATCGCAGGCCGCGCATAGCCGACCGGCGCGCTCCCCGATCCCGCGTGCGGCGCGTCGGGGTGCGCCGCGTCGGGGCCCGCGCCGCGCTGGCGCAGCGCCGCGATCTGCTCGCCGAACGCTTCCATGGTGGGCGGCCGCGCCCGCGGATCCTTGGCCATCGCGCCGAGGATCAGCGCGTCCACCGCCGCCGGGATCCCGAGGTCCGGCCGGCGCTGCGACGGCGGCACCGCCGGCTCGACCAGGTGCTTGGACAGCATCGCGAGCACGGTCTGGGCCTCGTGCGGCAGCCGCGCGGTCACCATCTCGTAGAGCAGGCAGCCCAGCGCGTAGATGTCGGTGCGGCCATCGATCGGCTCGGCGCGGATCTGCTCGGGCGCCATGTACTGCGGCGTGCCGAGCATGTCGCCCTGCTGGGTCATCGCGGCGTGGGTCGCGCGGGTGTCGTCGCGCAGCTTGGCGATCCCGAAGTCGAGCACCCGGACCACGTCGCGCTCGCGGCCGCGGTCCTGCAGCATCACGTTGTCCGGCTTGAGATCGCGGTGGATGATCGCGTGGGCGTGCGCGTCGGCCAGCGACGCCGCGACCTGCGCGGCGATCGCCAGCGCGCGCGGCACCGGCATCGGCGCCTCGCGCTGGATCGCCTGGCGCAGCGAGCAGCCGTCGATCAGCTCCATCGCGATGAACAGCGTGCCGTCGCGGTCCTGGCCGAAGTCGTAGATGCGGACCGTGCTGGGGTGGCTGAGCTTGGCGACCAGCTCGGCCTCGGCGTTGAACCGGCGCAGCAGCATCGGCGCCGCCGAGA
>Ga0307476_10002856_pt1 | contig 10232 bp, 12 predicted proteins | sample atmos_gasesECM2C_2_FD_203314 | JGI IMG/M metagenome (GOLD analysis project Ga0307476, IMG submission 203314) | Hardwood forest soil microbial communities from Morgan-Monroe State Forest, Indiana, United States - atmos_gasesECM2C_05 | ecosystem: Environmental > Terrestrial > Soil > Temperate...
GCTTGCGCAGTGGCTGGAACGGCGCTTCGATATAATGCGCCCATCGGTAGGGCGTGGTGTAACCGATCGCGGCGTAATACTCGCGGGTGCGCGCCATATAGGGGATTGGCGTATCCTCGTCGGGCGCGAAACCGGTTCGGTCGTCGGACGTTGCCGCCATATCAGCTCTCATCAAGACGCCATCATCAAAACGATAGCTAAACTGCATGAAACGATAGCTAAACTGCGCCGCCTGGGTGTCAAGCGCGCTTTGGGTTCAAGGCAGGACTGCAATGCACGGGTTTCTGGGCTCATTGATCCGGTTCTCGGTCGCGGCCGCGATGCTCTTTTGGGGCGGTGTCGCCGTAGCGCAGGATACCGAGCCAGCAAAAGATCAGTTCGGCTTAGCCACGCCCAGCGTCGAAGAACTCGCGATCCCGCCGGAGAAACCGACCGATCCCGACACCAGGGAGGCGATATGCCTGATGATCGAGGCGGCGGCGCGGGCCAGCGACCTGCCGCTTGAGTATTTTGCCCGCGTGATCTGGCAGGAAAGCCGCTTTCAACCCGGCGCCATCGGACCCATGACCCGTAGCGGCCAGCGCGCGCAGGGCATCGCGCAATTCATGCCGGGAACGGCCAACGAGCGCCGTCTGCTCGATCCCTTCGATCCCGTGCAGGCGCTGCCGAAATCGGCCGAATTCCTCGGCGAATTGCGCAATCAGTTCGGCAATCTCGGACTCGCGGCGGCTGCCTACAATGCAGGTCCCCGCCGGGTGCAGGAATGGCTTGCCGGCAGCGGATCGATGCCGCAGGAGACCCGGCATTACGTCTTCGTCATCACCGGCAAGACGGTCGAGGAATGGGCGGCCGCTGGACGGAACGGCAAGATGTCCGACGGCGCCACGCGCACCACCTGCCAGCAACTGATGGCGTTGCTCAAGCGCGCGCCGAATTACTTCGTCAGCGAGTTGGAGCAGCGCGTGCAGGTCGGCGCCGCCCAGCCATGGGGTGTGCAACTCGCCGGCGGTTTCGATCGCAACATCGCGATGGCTTCGTATTCGCGCGCAATGGCGCGGTTGCACGGCGTGATCGGCGATCAGACGCCGACTTTGCTCAGCCAGCAGAATCGCAGCCGCGGGATGCGGCCATTCTATCAGGTGCGCATCGGCGCCAACACACGGCCCGAGGCCGACGATCTCTGCAATCGTATTCGCCGTGCCGGCGGCGCCTGCTTTGTGTTGCGGAATGTGGGGACGGTGAGGGGGTAGACGGAAGCAACGTCATTCCGGGGCGATGCGGAGAGCGAACTATGGTGTGCACTTGCACACCAGAGAATCTCGAGATTCCGGGTTCGGTCCTGTCGGACCGCCCCGGAATGACAGCGCCGCGCATAACAGCCCCAACCTCGCCTTGGTTGACGTCAGGCTCTTCGGTCCGCTCTATCGCGCCACGATTCACTTCATGTCATCTCACACCACGTCATCGCCTCATGTCATTTCCGCCGCTCGACTCGCCCCAATGGTATCGGCCGCTCCGCGCGTTTGCGTTGGGGATGGGGGCCACGCGCTGGACCGTTCTCTCGGCTGTGCTGTTCGTCACCTACATTGGCATCGGTGCGCTCGCCCATGATACGCACTTCTCGCTGGCCTGGGCGTTGCTGGCGACGCTTCTGGTGTGGGCAGGGCCGGCGCAGATCATCCTGATCTCGACGCTCGCCTCTGGCGCCTCCATCGTGCAATCGGCAATCGCGGTCACCGTGAGCGCAATCCGGCTTTTCCCGATGGTGGTTGCCGTGCTGCCGTTGATGCGCACGCCGGAGACCAAACGGCGGCAGCTTGTGCTGGTCGCGCATTTCACCGCGGTGACGCTCTGGGTCGAGTGCTATCGCTTCCTGCCGCATGTGCCGCGCGAGCGCCGCATCGCCTTTGTTCACGGGCTCGGCAGTGGGCTCGCCGTGATTGCTCTCGTTGCAACCGTGATCGGCTATGAGCTTGCCGCGAACCTGACGCAGACCTTCGGCTCGGCGATCCTGCTTCTGACGCCGCTGTCCTTTCTGTTTTCGACCGCACGCAACTCGAAAGAGCTCGCCGACGTGCTGGCGCTGGGACTCGGGCTTGCGTTCTATCCATTGGCGTCGCTGCTCAACAGCGGCCTCGATATCCTGATCAGCGGCGTTGCCGCCGGCACCATCGCCTTTCTCGTCCACAAATGGCGGGAAGGTCCGTGAGCAGCTTCATGAGCGATTTCATTGGCGATTGGCATGCGCTCGTCGTGCTGCTGGTGGCGGGCGTGATCCCGAACCAGATCTGGCGCATGCTGGGCCTGTGGCTCGGCAGCGGGTTGGATGAGGGGTCCGACCTCCTGATGTGGGTCAAGGCGGTGGCGACCGCGATCCTCGCCGGCGTGATCGCGGAGATTCTGGTGCATCCGCCGGGAGCTCTGGCGAGCGTTCCGGACGTCCTGCGCTACGGCGCGCTGGTGGTCGGCTTTATCGTCTTCATGCTGACGCGGCGCTCGATCTTCGCCGGCGTCGTTTCCGGCGAAGTTGTGATGCTGGTCGGCAAATGGTGGCTTGGCTGATTGCTGCATTGCTGGTTTGATCTGATGCCGACTGAAAAGCGGCGGAGGAAACAACAATGGGCGGACATCTCAAGTCGGCCTTGATCGGTGCGCTTGTGGTGCTTGCCGGAGCGGCCGTGAGCTACGCGGCCGAGTTTCCGACGCGACCCATCCGCCTCGTGGTTCCCTATGCTGCAGGTGGCCCAACCGACGTGGTCGGGCGCGTGGTCGCGGATTTCCTCGCCAGGGATCTCAAGCAGGCGACGTTCGTCGAAAACAAGCCGGGTGCGCAAGGCGCGATCGGTTCGGAAGCAGTCGCCCGCAGCGATGCCGACGGCTACACGCTGCTGGTCGTGTCGGGCTCGATGTTCACGCTCAATCCGATGCTCTACAAGAAATTGGCCTACGATCCCGATCGCGATTTCCGGACGCTCGCAATCGTCACCGAGGACCCGCTCGTGATGGAGGTGCACCCTTCGGTGCCGGCAAAATCCATCGCGGAATTCGTGGCCTACGCCAAACAGAATCCGGGAAAACTCAGCTTCAGTTCGGCCGGGACGGGCGGCGTGATTCATCTTGCCGGCGAGATGTTCAAGCAGATGGCCGGCATCGAGATGACACACGTGCCCTACAAAGGCGCCGGGCCCGCCATGGTCGATCTGATTGCCGGCAACGTCCAGCTCATGCTCGATTCCTTCGGCACGGCATTGCCTGCGGTGCGTGCGGGATCGTTGCGGGCGCTTGGTGTGAGTTCGGCACAGCGGCGCGCGGAGCTTCCTGACGTGCCGACCATTGTCGAGAGCGGCTATCCCGATTATCTCGTCAGCGTCTGGTTTGCCGTTGCCGTGCCGGCAAAGGTGCCCGAGAGTGTCGCCGGAATTCTCAAAGCAAGTCTGGACCGGGCGCTGAACGATGAGACTTTCCGCGCAACACTCGGGAAAATGGGCTATTCTGTGCAGCGTCCGCAAAGTGCGGAGGAGGTCGTGAGGTTCATCGCGGACGATCGGGCGCGATGGTCCGATGTGGTCAAGACCCGCAACATTTCACTGGACTGAAGCGATGATCGTAGAGACTCAAATACGCGAAGGCGAAGTCGCCGTCGATATGCCGGAGGCGAACGATGCCGGTCTCGTCTTCATCGGCCGCATCCGCACGCCCTGGACTGTGCGCGAGGAGACACCGCGTCAAGGCAATCACAATGGCCCGGTCTGCCGACTCGAAATCTTCGAGCCGTGGGTACCGGCGCTCAAGGGCATCGAATTATACGAACATCTCGAAGTGATCTACTGGCTGCACCACTCGCCGCGCAACCTCGTACTGCAAAGCCCGAAGAAGAACGGGCAGACACGTGGCACGTTTTCGCTGCGCTCGCCGGTGCGGCCAAATCCAATCGGCACTTCGACCGTCAAATTTGTCGGCATCGAGGGCTCAAGCGTGCTGGTGCGCGGGCTCGATTGCCTCGATGGGACGCCGCTGATCGACCTCAAACCCGACCGTTGTGATTTTTCGCCGCTGGCGGCGCAGCGCGGGACGATAAGCGACGCGGAATAACCCTTACCCCTTCAACGCGGCAGTCAGCTTCGCGGCATTGGCTTCCAGCACCTTGGCGTCTTCCTTGCGGCTGGCCGGCGGCAGAAGCGCCACGCCGTCGTGGCGCGGCATCACATGCATGTGCAGGTGAAATACCACTTGCCCGCCGGCTGCTTCTGAGAATTGCTGCACCGTAATGCCCTGCGCGTTGAACGCCGTCATTGCGGCGCGCGCGATCTTCTGCCCGACCCGGGCGACATGGGCGAAGTCGTCAGCGCTGATGTCGAGAATATTGCGGGCAGGAGCCTTCGGGATGACCAGCGTGTGGCCTGGGCAGCGCGGCATGATGTCGAGAAAGGCGAGCGTATGGTCGTCTTCATAGACCTTGTGGCAGGGGAATTCGCCGCGCAGGATCTTGGCAAAGGGATTGTTGGTATCATAGGCGGGCATGAAAGCTCCTGATGTCGAATCTGGTCACCCGTCGCAGGTGTCGTCCGTTTTGCGAAACGGCCCGGCCTCAGTCAATTCGCGTCCCATCTCGGCGACGTAGGCGCGCTCGCGCTTGAGATAATCCTTGATCGCGTAGCGCAGGCTTGGGTCGGCAATGTAATGCGCCGAGTAGGTGGTCTGCGGCAAGTACCCGCGCGCAAGCTTGTGCTCGCCCTGTGCGCCCGCCTCGACGTTTTGCAAGCCCCGCGTAATCGCATAGTCGATCGCCTGATAATAGCACACTTCGAAATGCAGGAACGGGTGATGCTCGATCGCACCCCAGTTGCGGCCGAACAGCGTGTCCGAGCCGATGAAATTGATGGCGCCTGCGATCCAGCGGTTGTTACGTCTCGCCATGACCAGGAGCACGTCTTTCGCCATGGTCTCGCCGATCAGCGAGAAGAAGGAGCGTGTGAGATAGGGCCGGCCCCATTTGCGCGAGCCGGTTTCCATGTAGAACGCGAAGAACGCATCCCAGGCGTCCTCGGTGATCTCGCTGCCGTTGAGCGCGTGGATGGTGATGTCGTTCGCCACCGCCTCGCGGCGCTCGCGCTTGATGGCCTTGCGGTGGCGCGAATTCAGCGTTGCGAGGAAGTCATCGAAGCCGCGGTAGCCCTGATTGTGCCAGTGAAACTGCTGATCGGTTCGTTGCAGGAAACCGTGATCGGCAAGAAACTTCGATTCCGCCTCGCGCGCGAATGTCACGTGCACCGATGATGCTTCGGTCGCCTCGCACAGTCCGACAAGACCACGCGCCAGCGCATTTCGAATTTCGTCCTGATCGACATCATGGCGGATCAGGAGACGAGGGCCGGTCGCGGGCGTAAAGGGAACCGAGGCTTGCAGTTTCGGATAATAGTGTCCGCCGGCGCGGGAATAGGCGTCCGCCCAGCCGCGGTCGAACACGTATTCGCCCTGCGAATGCGATTTCAGATAACAGGGCACGATGCCGGCGATGACGCCGTCGTAGCGGGCAAGCAGATGGCGCGGACCCCAGCCGGTTCGCGGCGTGGCCGATCCGGACGTTTCGACGGCCGCGAAAAACGCATGGGAAACAAAGGGGTTGTAGGGGCTTTTGAACCCGTCGGGCGAGCCCTCCGGGTGAAGTACCGGATTGGCGCAGGCGTTCCACTCCTCAGCCGCAATTTGGCTGATCGAGGACACGGCTTCGAGGGTGATTTCAGATGAATCCATGGACCAGCATTAAGATCGTGCAGTGCACGGCGGACTTCAAGGTCTAGAGCATGATCCGGAAAAGTGTGCAGCGGTTTTCCGAAAAGATCATGCTCAAGCAAAGACCTAAAGCGCGATGACGATTCAACCAAATCTCATCGCGCTTTAGTGATCAGGGGCGGAACCCTTCAAAGATCATTTGATCGGCGTATCGGGTCGCGCGTGAGCGCTGTTCGGCCGTCCGCACCGTCCAGGTCAGCAGCGGGAGGCCAAAGATGTGCCGCGCGATCCATGGCGCGGGTTTTGGCAGATCGTTGACCCAATAGGCGACGAATTGCGGCCGGGTGCGAAGCGCGTGCTGCAGGTGCCGCATGCCTGCGCGCTGGTCCGGCGATGCGTCCGGCCAATCGGCTTCGCTGTAGTCGCTTTGCGCGACGATGCCGCGCAGCCGGTCCGGTATCAAATCCCGAAGTGCCGCCACCTGGTCCGGATCGAACGACATGCCCGCGACCGGTCCCGCATAGGATTTCAGCACCTCGGCCATGCGCGTCACGAGCCGGCGGTCATTATCAAAATGACTTTTGACTTCGACGATGATCGGCACACGACCCCTGACAAGGATGCAAAGGTCGGCGAGCGACATCATCCGTTCCGAAGTGTCCTTGAAACCGACCTCTTTCAGGGCCGACGAAGTCAGGCCGAGCAGGGCGCCGGAGCCTTCGGTGAGGCGGCCGAGTTCATCGTCATGATGCACCATCGCCTCACCGTCGGCTGACAGTTGGATGTCGCATTCGATGGCGAAGTTGCCGTTGATCGCCGCGAGCGCCGCGCCGGGCATGTTTTCGACAATGCCTTTGCTGCGGTCATGCAGGCCGCGATGGGCCACCGGCCGCGCCGTCAGCCAGTCGGGCGCGCTCATGAAGGGTTCCCCCTTACGAGACCTCGAACACGCCTTCGACCTCGACGGCGGCATCTGCCGGCAGTGACGCGACACCGACCGTGGTGCGCGCATGTCGGCCTTTGTCGCCGAACGCTGCGACCATCAGGTCGGAGGCGCCGTTGAGCACCTTGGGTCCGTCGAGGAAATCAGGCGCCGAATTGACGAAGCCGCCGAGACGAACCACCCGCGTCACCTTGTCGAGATCGCCGAGCGCGGCCTTGACCTGAGCGAGAAGATTGACAGCGCAGCCGCGCGCCGCGGCAGCGCCTTGCTCGACGCTCACGCCTGCACCGAGCTTGCCCTTGGCGATCAATTTGCCGTCAGCGCCGAGGCACACCTGGCCAGAAACAAACAGCAAATTTCCGCTGCGCACGAACGGGACATAGTTCGCGACAGGATTCGGCGGTTCATGCAGGGTAATGCCCTGTGATGCCAGTTTCTGCTCGACCGTACCCGCCATGTTCTATCCCCGCTTGATGTTTTCAGGCCAACGCCTGACCCTATCAATCTGTTTCGCGCATCGTACGGCGACTTGCAAGCGAGGGAAGGCCGTGACCATGACGCCGAAAATGCAGGGCACGGCGGCCTGGAATGCTATTTTTCCGCCTTTTGGCCGCAGTTGCGGCGCAAACAGGCGATGAATAGTCTGACGAAATCCTTCTTTGTTGAGTCGAAGACTTCGTTTAGGGAAAAGATATGGATCGCGTATTCCGGACCTTCGCTCGCAGCGCCAAATCATTGCCGTTGGTCATCGCGGTGTCCGGCATGTCGATTTCGGTGGCGCTGGTGACAGCCGGAAGGGCTGAAGCCACGGGTGGCGCGTTTCTCTCCCATCAGGCGCTTTACGAGCTCTCGCTCTTGAAGTCGCGCGGATCGAACTCGATCAACAATGCGCGGGGCCGCATCCTCTACAGCTTCACCGGCAGCGCCTGCGAGGGCTATACGTCCGAATTCCGCCAGGTGTCCGAGATGGACAGCGGCGACGACAAGGTCACGTTGTCGGATCTGCGCTCGACGTCGTGGGAAGACGCCACCGGCAAGACCTACCGCTTCAAGATCGATTCGCGGATGAACGATGTCGACGCAGGTCCGGTGGATGGGGTTGCAGAAAGGGTCGGCGACCACATCACGGTCAAGCTGAAGCAGCCGCAGGTCAAGACGTTCAATCTCGACGGCTCGACCGTGTTCCCGACCGAGCAGATCCAGCACATCATCGCTGCCGCGAAGCAAGGGAAAACCGTTCTTGAGCAAACCGTCTATGACGGTTCAGACAACGGCGAGAAGGTCTTCAATACGTTGGCCGTGATCGGTCAGCCGATCCGGGGCGACCAGACGATTTCCTCGCCCGATCCCTCGACCGAAGCCGACGTGATGAAGTCCACAACGCGATGGCCGGTGACGGTCAGCTATTTCGACCGCGATGCCAGGCAGGAAGATGGCGAGCAGACGCCGCTTTATGCCATGTCGTTCGAGCTGTTCGAGAACGGCGTGTCGCGCCAGCTCGTGCTCGACTACAACGATTTCGTGATTTCCGGCGCGCTTGGAAAATTCAACGTCAAGGATTCCAAGCCCTGCAAGTGATTGGCGAAAGCCAATCATTCCGGAGCGCGCATTAGCGCGAGTCCGGAATCTCGAGATTCCGGGTCTGGTCCTTCGGACCATCCCGGAATGACGGGCTAGATGCCGTCCCCGTCCTCCGTCTTCTCCGGTCCGTCATAGGCAATGCCCCGGATTACGGCGGCTTGTCCGAACTTCTTGCGCAAACCATCGATGGCGCGCTCGGCATCCGCTGAGCGGCGGTCGAGCATGTCGGTGTCATGGGCTACCGAACCCGGGCGAAGCGCGCTGACGCCTGCGCCCATCAGGCGGAAGGCCGTGCCGTCGATTTCCTTCGCCAGCATTTCCCGCGATATCGCGAAAATTTTCGCCGCGAGCTGGGTCGGGGCGTGAATGGATTGCGAGCGGGTCCGTTGCCTGAAATCGGCGGTCTTCAGCTTCAGCGTGATCGTCGAGCCCGCAAGTTCGCTGCTTTTCAGTCGGGCGGAGACCTTCTCGGACAATCGCCACAACGTCTTTTCGAGGGTCGTAAAATCGCGGATATCGGTCTCGAAGGTGGTTTCGCTCGAGATTGTCTTGGCGCCGCGATCGGGCACCACGCGCCGATCGTCGATGCCGCGCGCCAGCCGCCACAGTCTCTGTCCTTCGCCGCCGAACTGTTTCATCAATTCAGCCTCGTCGGCACGCTGCAAATCAGCAACGAGACGAAAGCCGCGTTGGATCAGACGCTCTTGCGTTGCCGGTCCGACGCCAAAGATGAAGCTGACCGGCTTTTCGGCGAGCATCTCGCGTGCCTGCTCCTGGTCCAGCGTCGCGAAACCGCGCGGCTTGTCGAGATCGGATGCAATCTTGGCGAGGAACTTGTTGCAGGAGAGCCCGACCGAAACGGTGACGCCGACCTCGCGTTCGATCGTCTGTGTGAAGCGCGCCAGCACCTTGGCGGGGATCATGCCGTGCACGCGCTGCGTGCCGGAGAGATCGAGGAAGGCTTCGTCGATCGACAACGGCTCGACCAGCGGGGTGAGCGCCTGCATCGCACGGCGCACCTCGCGGCCGACCCGGACATATTTGGCCATGTCGGGACGGATCACGATCGCGGACGGGCAGAGCGCCAGCGCCTTGAACATCGGCATCGCCGAGCGCACACCGAAGGTGCGCGAGATGTAGCACGCTGCGGAGACCACGCCGCGCTTGCCGCCGCCGATAATCACGGGCTTGTCTGCGAGCTCGGGATTATCGCGCTTCTCGACGGTGGCATAGAACGCGTCGCAATCGATGTGCGCAAAGGTCAGCAGGGGCAGCGTGCGGTGACGCACCAGCCGCGGCGAGCCGCATTCGCGGCAACGCCGCGCGCTGAATTCCAGATCATGAAGGCAATCCCTGCAAAAGCAGGTCGGGCCATCCGCAACTGGCAGGCTGGAGGTCACGGCACGTCGCGTTCCCATTCAGGATCATTCAACGCCTGATGGGCCGCCGCAATGTTGGTCGGATGAAGTTGCGAGGCTTCCGCAAATGCCTTCACGGTCGCATCATCGCGCATGACGAAATCGAGCACATGCGCCAGGAATCGGGGATCGGAAGCTGAGCTGCGCAGCGTGTCCGGTCCGATCCCGCTTTCGACCAGGAATGCGCCCACCCGTTCGGGATCACCGGCGACAAAGGAAAGCGCCTGAATCGCAACGATTTCAGCCACTTCTCGAGGGTTCCGTTTGGACTTTCTCAACGCGACTATTTGCCTTTCCGTAACTTATGGTCTCTAGTTTCTAAACGATCATGCCCGAGTCTGCGGAAACTGTTCAAGCAATCGGCAACCACGTCACGGTAAGTCGTGCCGGGCTTAACGGGTTAGAGCGAATCTGGCGCTAGTTTGATTTCACTTTTTGAAGGGCTGATCGGCGTTGGGGGCCTTGCCCTCAGGGTCGACTCGCCGGGAGTGGAGGGGCGGGATGGCAAAAACCGTCCTGATCGTGGAGGACAACGAGCTCAATATGAAGCTCTTTCG
>Ga0307476_10002858_pt1 | contig 10223 bp, 6 predicted proteins | sample atmos_gasesECM2C_2_FD_203314 | JGI IMG/M metagenome (GOLD analysis project Ga0307476, IMG submission 203314) | Hardwood forest soil microbial communities from Morgan-Monroe State Forest, Indiana, United States - atmos_gasesECM2C_05 | ecosystem: Environmental > Terrestrial > Soil > Temperate...
CGTGGCTGTCAGTGGCACTGGTATCGCCCGGCGGAATACCCACCCGGCGTCATCGAGCAGCTGCTCGTCCTGTCCAACGGCGGCGCGATCCGCCACGATCACGAGCCCGAGTACAGCCTGGAGCTGCTCACCGCGCTGGCGACCGCTCCCTCGGCGCATCTCCTGCTCGCGATCGCCGACGGTGCGCCGGTCGCCGGCTTCCTGGTTCACGAGGACGCGCGCACGCTGTACGTGCACGCCGGCGGCTGGGACGCCGGCCGCAAGGAGCTGAGCCCATTCATCAACATCGTCCACGAGGTGGTGCGCAAGGCCTACGAGTGGAACAAGCAGGCGATCGAGTTCGGCCGCACGAACTACCGCTTCAAGCGCAAGCATGGCTGCCACTTCGTGCCGCTGTACGGTCTGTTCTACTTGACCGAGCTCGCCGACCCCGGGCTGCGTGATCGCATCCTCACCGTCGATCGCGGTGCCCGGGCGCTGATCGACGCCGAAGGGGGCGACACCTCCGCGCTCCCGCCGTGACGCTGTCATGCAAGAATGCCGGGCCATGGCGCAGCTGGAGGTCCGCGACGATCTCCTGTTCCGCCAGGTCTACGCGTTCCTCATCGTTCACCTGGCATCGCGGCGCTTGGTCCACGTCACAGCGACGCGCCATCCGACCCAGGAGTGGACCGCGCAGCAGATGCGCAACGCCACGATGGATGGGGACGCACCGGCCGTGATGGGTAGCCAGCACGGGCTCAGAACGACGAGTTCGGGTCGCGCAGGAACGCGATCTCCTCGGAGGTCGAGGCGCGACCGAGGACCGCGTTGCGGTGCGGGAACCGGCCGAACTGCTGGATGATCTCGTGGTGACGGACCGCGTAGGTCATCTGATCGGCGGCGTGGGCCCGGCGCTCTTGGGGGTGCTCGATGACCCAGCACGAGAACAGCTCGACCGAGCGTACCTGGTCCGCGAGCGCCTCGCTGTGCTCGAACGGCAGGTAGAAGAACATCCGGAGATCGAGCGGCACGGCCAGATCGAACCCGCGCTCGATCGCGCGGCTGGCGACCGCGCGGGCCAGGTCGTCGTGCGCGAACATCGCGGGCGTGCCGCGGTGGATGTTGCGGGGGAACTGGTCGAGCGCGATGGTCAGCGCGAGCGCGCCGTCGCAGCTCGCCGACCAGGGGTCGAGCTCGCCGGCCGCGGCGGCCGCGACCACCGCGCCGAACCGCGACCGGATCTCGTCGTCGAACGCCGGCCGGGTGGCGAACCACAGCGATCGCGCCGGCTCGCCAAACCAGAACTCCAGGACCTCGCTCGCCGAGACCGACTTCATGAGAGCCAGGTGACCACGCTTCGAGGCGGGAAACGCGAGGCATGTCCGTCGCCCCCACCGAGGTGTCCAGCGAGCGCGACGGCATCGGACGATCCGTCCGGGCGACGACAGACGGGTTTTGGCCTACGGGAAATCGGTGACCCGCGGCGTGTTGATCGCGATGCCGGGCGCCGTCGCGCCGCCGACGCCGTCGATCACGTTCGAGATCCCGCCGTTGTTGGTCAGGTTGACGGTGGTCAGGTGGTGAAACTTGACGTTGGCGGTGTTCGGTACCTCGACGGCGCGGGTCAGGAACACGTTGGGGTTGGTGAACACGCTGTAGATGCCCAGGCCCCAGGCCTCGTGGCTGGTCACCGAGTCGGCGACCTTGTACGACGCCCAGCCGTTGACCCCGCTCGCGCTGCGCCACGACGCCTGGTCGGGCGGATCGTAGGGGATCTCGGACTGGTAGAACACCACGCGCCCGCCGTTGCCGTTCCACAGCACCTGGTACTGCTGGAAGTGCTCGACGAACAGGCCGTAGATCGTGACGTTGGCGCCGTTGACCACCAGGCCGTTCTGCGCGGTGTTGCTGGTCCAGCCCACGCCGGTGCCGTGATCGGCGCGCCACAGCCAGGTGTGATCGACGATCGCGTTCGAGCTGTTGATCTGCAAGCTGACCGTGGCCTTGCCGGTGCCGGCGCCGCCGACCCGGGCGAACACGTCGTGCAGCGAGGTCGGGTTGGCGGCGTGGTTCGCCGCGCTGCCGGTCGGGCCGATCTGGAGCAGCACCGGGGAGTTGGTCGCCCCGGCGTCGAACAGCAGGCCGGCGAGCTTGACGCCGTCGACGTCGGCGACCGACATCGCGATCGCGCCGGTGGTCGGCTGCAGGGTCGCGAACCCGAGGCCGAGCACGACGGTGTTGGCGTTGTTGACCCGGATCGTGTCGTTCAGCGGGTAGATCCCGGGAGTGAGCAGCAGGTGCTTGCCCTGGGCCAGCGCGGCGTTGATCGTCGCGGCGGTGTCGACCCCGGCGCGCGCGATGAAGAACTGGTCGATCGGGATCGAGGTCCCCTGGGTCTGCGCCGACGCCGTCCAGGTGACGCCGTTGGTGTTGGTCCGCAGCGCGGGCACGAACACGGCGTAGCGGGTGCCGTCGAAGGTCAGGAACGGCTTCTCGCGCGAGATCGGCGTCGGGTTGATGAACGTGTTGGGGGTGCCGGGCCAGGTCCCGCCGGGCAGGTTGCTCGGGATCCCCAGGAACACCATGTTCCAGACGTGGCCGGTCCAGCTGCCCCACTGGGCATTGCGCGAGATCCACTGCTGCTGCGAGCCGCTGTTGACGTCGAAGTCGATCACGGAGTCGGAGATCCAGCCGCCGCTGGTGAACCCGCCGTTGAGGTGGAGCGCCAGGTTGTTGTTGCGGACGTGCATGCGGCGGAACGGCACCGCCTGCGACACCGCCCACTGCATGCCGCCGCCCGGCGGCACGACCGCGAAGTTCTCGACCCCGCGCCAGAAGTTGACGAGCGCGCTGTTGTTGGGCAGCGTCGGGTCGGAGTGGACCTGGCCGTTGATCGTCACCTGATCGGGCAGCGCGCCGACGCCGCGCACCTCGGTGTAGTAGCCGACCGGGATGTCGAGGTTGTAGCTGCCCGCCTTGAACAGGATCGCGAACCGGCCGGTCCCGAACTGGCTGTTCTGCTGCTGGCTGAAGATCGTGTTGATCCGGGACTGCATCGAGGCCTGGGTCTGCGACGGATCGAAGATCACCACGTTGGGGCCGAAGTTCGGCGTGCCGCCGCCGCCGCCGGTGCTGCCGCCGACGACCGTGAACTGCTCCCACGTGCTGGCCGTGGCGCGGTTGGCGATCAGCACGCCGCCGATGTTGAGATCGGCCGACACCCACTGGTTGTTGACCACCGCCTGGAACGACACGGTGCCGTTGCTCTGCGCGACCATCCGGAACTTCTCGCCGGTGCCGATCGCGGCCTGCGACGCGATCAGCCGGTTGCCGTTGCCGGCGTCGACGGTGACGAACCGGCCGTTGATCGTCGCCTGCAGCGACGTCGTGCCGTCGCTGTTGCTCACCACGGAGAAGTCCTCCCAGGCGCTGGCGGCCGTGCGGTTCGCGATCAGGTTGCTCGCGCCGGCGTTCTCGGCGCTGACGAAGTCGTTGTTGGCAGACGCCACGAGGTTGGCCGCGTGGGCCCCCGTGGGTAGCAGCGCGAGGCCGGCGAGCAACGCTGGAATCCGGAACATCTTGAGCTTCGACATGGGTTCCTCCTGATCGCGAATGGGTCGTGGCCTGCGAGCAGCGTGGCGCAGCCGCGGTGGGCGGCGGGTTCGCCGTCGCTGGCTTCCGTGCGCCGGGGGCGTTTCTCCGTAAGAAACGTCAACGCTCCGTAGAAATGGTCATTCACCGCACGGAGTCTGGCGCGATACTCGCGACCGGCCGGATGCGGTGACCGCCGCAAATCGCGCCGCCGAGCACGGGGGCCGTTTCCCGTCACCCGCTGTCGCACATCCACATCGAGCGCAGGAGATCGCCATGCATCGTTCGCCATCCACCTTGCGAGACGCCATCGTGCACCGGATCGCGCGCCTCTGGGCGCCGGCGGTGGTCGCCGCGAGCGTCACCGCGCTGGCCGCGCCGGCCGGCGCCACGACCTTCACCGTCAAGAACAGCTGCAGCTACACGGTGTTCCCCGGCATCTTCCCGGCGTCGGTGTTCTCCAACGGCGGCTGGACCCTGGCGCCGGGTGCGTCGTCGACGTTCTCGGTGCCGAGCGGCTCGGTCGGCCGGCTGTGGGGCCGCACCGGCTGCAACTCCGCGAGCCCCGCACAGTGCACGACCGGCTCGTGCGGCGGCACCGGATTGCAGTGCGCCGGCACGACCGGCCAGCCCAACACCTCGCTGTTCGAATGGAACATCAACGCCAGCGGCACCGACTGGTACGACGTGAGCTACGTCGACGCGGTCGACAACCCGATCGGCGTGTCGGTGACCAACGCGAGCTGCGTGTCGCCCAGCGTGTGCAACGCGTCGGTGCTCACCAGCTGTCCGACGGATCTCCGGAGCGGTGCATTCTGCCTCAGCCCGTGCTCGCGCTTCAACACCGACCAGTTCTGTTGCCGCGGTGCGTTCGGCACGCCGCAGACCTGCGTGGTCGCCAACTGGACCGCGGTGGCGCAGACCTACGTCAACAACATCCACGCGCAGTGTCCGCGCGAGTACTCGTACGCCTACGACGAGAACTCGGGTGGCGCGCTGCAGACCTGCCCGACCGGGTCGAACTTCACGATCACGTTCTGCCCCGGCGGTACGGCGCCGCCCCCGCCGCCCCCGACGACCAACGTGGCGCAGGGCAGGCCGACCACGTCGTCGTCGAACGAGTCGGCCGCGTTCACGCCCAACCTGGCGGTCGACGGCAACGGCGGCACGCGGTGGTCGAGCGCGTTCAGCGATCCCCAGTGGATCCAGGTCGACCTCGGCGCGGCGTTTGCGATCAACCGCGTGGTGCTGCGCTGGGAGGCTGCGTTCGGCCGGGCCTACCAGATCCAGACCTCGAACGACGGCAACACCTGGACCACGATCCGCACCACCACGAACGGGGTGGGCGGCGTCGAGGACCTCGCCGTGACCGGGTCCGGCCGGTTCGTCCGCATGAACGGTACGGCGCGAGGAACTCAGTGGGGTTACTCACTGTTCGAATTCGAGGTCTACGGCACCCGATAGTAGGCCGGGCGCCGACCGAATCCGCCGCACTGCGGCGAGCGCTGACATGCGATCACGCCGCGCCCGGCTGCGGTTGAAATCTGCCGCGTCATCGGCCTATCGTCGCCGCCGAGCTTCGGCTCGAGGTCCGGCGGTGCACGCTGGCGTCGAGCTCCGCTGGTTCGGCGATGACCCAACTGTCGCGGCGCTTCTCCGGAGCATTCCTCCTGCTCGTCGCGATGCCGAGCCTGGTGGTGTCGGTGATCCTGTCGCGGCTGTACCTGAGCGCGCTGCGCAGGACCGTCGAGCTGCACAGCCAGGCGACCGCCGACCAGGTCGCGCAGAATGTGCGCGCCGAGACCGAGGGCACGGCGATCCTGGCCGCCGCGCTGTTCCACGACGGCGAGCTGCGGCGCCTCGCGGGCGGCTACGCCCAGGCCGCGGGGCCCACCGAGCGCTTCGTCTCGGCGCGGGCGCTCGACGAGAAGCTGGTGAGCTTCTTCACATACTCCAACCGCGTCGGCGAGGTGGTGCTCTACCTCGGCCAGGCCGGCATCTACCGCTACGCGAACTCGTTCCGGCTGGCGGCGGCCCCGCCGGTGGAGCTCGCCGAGCTCGCCGGGGCCGCCGCCGATCCGGGCAAGGTGTTCCTGCTCGACACGCTCGACGCAACGCACGGCGCCGAGCACATGATGTCGATCGCGGTGTGGTCCGCACCCGATGACCCGAGCGCCGCCACCGCGCTGCTGGTGCGGCTCCGCGTCCCGGCGTTCGACGCGCTGGCCGCCGGGCCCGGGGGGGGCGGCGGTCCGGATGTCGTGATGCTGGGCCGCTCGGGCCGTCCGATCCTGTCGAGCCTGCCCACCGGCGCGCTGGAGGGCGGGCTCGCCCGCGAGCTGGCGGCGCGGGTCGCGTCCGGGGCGCCGGGCGGGCGCGGCGATCGGTCGTCGTTTCGCGCACTCCAGGCCGGTGGTCGATCGTGGCTCGCCACGGTCCAGCCGCTGGAATCGACCGGATGGACCCTGGTGTTGCTCGCCGACGAGGCCGCGCTGTCGCAGCGCGTCACGCGCTACGCCTGGTACCTCTACCCGGCGATCGCGCTGCTCGCCGCGCTGTTCATCCTGCACGCCAGCCGGCTCGCGGCCGAGCGCGAGCGGATCGAGCGCGACCGGCTCGCGGCCGAGCTCGAGGCGCTGCGCTACCAGATCAACCCGCACTTCATCGCCAACACGTTGAACTCGATCCGGCTGATGGCGAGCGCCGCGCGCGCCGACGCGATCGCGAACATGACCCGCGACCTGATGCGGATGGTGTCCGACAGCTACACCGGCGCCGGCGCGCTCACCGAGCTGTCGCGCGAGCTCGCCAGCATCTCGGCCTATGTCGGCATCATGAAGGTCCGGTTCGGCGAGCGCTTCGCGCTGGAGATCGACGCCGCGCCGGGCACCGAGTCGCTGCTGGTGCTGCGCATGCTGCTCCAGCCGATCGTCGAGAACGCGATCCTGCACGGCTTCGCCGGGGGCGCGAGCGGGCGGTCGAGCCGCGCCAGCCGCGGGACGATCCGGGTGTCCGCCCGGCGCGAGCGGGGCGCGGTGCCGGCGCCGCCGAGCCCGGAGCCGTGGGCCGCCGCGGTGCCCGGCGAGGTGCTCGTGCTGGAGGTCCACGACGACGGCGCGGGGATGGCGCACGACGCGGCCGCGCGCGCCCGCCCCACCGGCCGGCGCGGGCCGGAGAGCCTGCACCGCATCGGGATCGCCAACGTCGAGCGCCGGATCGCGCTCAACTTCGGCGCGCCCTACGGGCTGGAGATCGAGAGCGAGCCGGGAGCGGGCACCCGCGCGCGCTACGTGCTGCCCGCGCTGGTGCGGCTGGCCACCCCCGACCCCGCCCCGCGCGAGGCGCCCCGGGAGGCCGACCATGCATAGCGTGCTGCTCGTCGACGACGAACCGTTCGTCCGGCTGTCGCTGGCCAGCCTGTGCCCGGCAGGTGCCGGCGGCTTCGATCTCACCGCCGAGGCCGGCAACGGCGCCGAGGCGCTGGCGGTGCTCGCCGCCCGCCCCGAGATCGACATCATCCTGCTCGACCTGTCGATGCCGATCATGGACGGGCTGGAGATGCTGCGGCGGCTCCGCGCCGAGCCGCCGGCCCGCCCGCTGGCGGTGATCGTGCTGTCGGCCCACGACGACTACCACCTGGTGCGCGACGCGTTCACGCTGGGCGCGATCGACTACCTGCTCAAGCACGAGCTCGATGCCGGCGCGCTGCGCGCCGCGCTCGACAAGGCGGCGTCGGGCCTGGCGCCGTCGAGCGAGCGGACCCGGGCGATCCTGCAGCGCCGCGAGCTGGAGCTGCTCAAGGCGCAGGTGCTCCGCGACCTGCTCGCCGCCGCCGCGCCGCCCGAGCTCGAGCAGACCTTCGCGGGGCTCGGCATCGCGCTCGCCCCGCCGTTCGCCGTGTGCTGCTTCTGGATCGAGGACCTCGAGGCGGTCGCGCGCCGCGAGGGCGGCGACGGGCTCGCGCGGTTCTCGGAGATGGCGGCGCGGTCGCTGCGCCAGGCGCTCGACGCCGCGGGCCGCGGCGAGCTGGTGACGCGCGGGCCGGGCGAGCTGGTCGCGCTGTTCTCGCCGGAGCCGGTCCCGGGCACCCCCGCGGTGGATCGCACCGCGCGCGCGTTCTGCGAGGACGCGGCCGACTACCTCGCCCGCTACCTCAGCGTGAAGGTCACGTTCTCGGTCGGGCCGATCTGCGGCGCGATCGGCGATGCCCCGGCGGCGCTCGCCGCGGCCCGCGCCGCGCACAAGGTCGAGTCGCGGATCGTCGTGCTGGCCAAGCGCGCGATCCACGAGCGGTTCGCCGATCCCGAGTTCTCGCTCGAGGCGGCGAGCATGCGCGCCGGCGTGTCCAAGAACCACCTGAGCTTCGAGTTCTCGCGCGAGACCGGCGAGACCTTTACCGAGTACGTCGCGCGGGTCCGGATCGACGAGGCCAAGCGCCTGCTCGCGACCACCCAGATGCTGGTCTACGAGGTCGGCGCGCGCGTCGGCTACCCCAGCGTCGAGCACTTCAGCCGCGTGTTCAAGAAGCTCGCCGGCGTCAGCCCCGTGAAGTTCCGCGCCGGACTCCACCTGCCCGGCAGCGGTGCGCCGTAACCGGCAGCCATGCGGTCCAGGACACTCGTGCTGGCGTCCTTCGCGCTCTCGGCGCTCGCCGCCGCCACCGGCGCGGAGTCCAAGGTCACCGTCAAGATGGGCGACAACCTGCCCGATCGCAGCAACACCTGGGGCGCGATCGTCGAGCAGATCAACAGCGAGTTCAAGGCGGCCCACCCCGGCACCGAGATCGTCACCGAGAGCTACCCCGATCAGCCCTACCAGCAGAAGATCAAGATCTACGCGACCGCCCGGCAGCTCCCCGACGTCTTCAAGTTCTGGAGCGTCCCCTCGCTGCTCAAGCCGCTGGTCGACGGCGGCTTCGTGGCGTCGCTCGACCGCGCCCAGTTCGACGGCCTGGGGTACCTGCCCGGCGCACTCGACTCCAGCACCTACAACGGCAAGCTCTACGGCATCCCGGTGTCGACCGACTTCTGGCTGGTCTACTACAACAAGCAGCTGTTCAAGGACGCCGGCGTCGACCACGTGCCGGCCACGCTCGACGAGCTCTACGCGATGATCCCGCGGTTCAGGGCCAAGGGCATCATCCCGATGACCACCGACGGCAAGGACGCCTGGCCGCTGTCGATCACCTTCGACCTGCTGGCGTGGCGGATCTCGGGCCGCAACGGGCTGCCCCGGCAGGCGATCGAGCGCAGGATCAGGTTCATCGATCCGGTGTTCGTCCAGGCCGCCGGCGAGCTCCAGCACCTGGCGACGTCCGGGCTGTTCCAGGACGATCTGATGGTCTCGGACTACGCCGCCGCCCGCAACCTGTTCGGCCAGGGCAAGGCCGCGATGTTCCTCATGGGCTCGTGGGAGCTCGGCCTGGGGGCCGACAAGGCGTTCTCCGCCGAGTTCCGCGCCAGCGTCGATGCGTTCAAGTTCCCGGCGGTCAAGGCCGGCAAGGGCTCGATCGACGATCTCATGGCCTGGTATGGCGGCAACTACGTGGTGAGCGCGGCGAGCAAGAACCTCGCGCTCGGCAAGCAGTACCTCGTGTACTACGCCCGGCGGTTCCCCGAGCTGGCGTGGGACAAGCAGGCCGCGCTGCCGGCGCAGATCGTCAAGCCGCGGACCGCCGACACCCAGGTCGCCAGGTCGATCCTGCGGATCATCGGCGAGGCCACGGCGACCTCGGGGACGCCGTCGCTCGACCTGTCGAGCCCGCGGTTCAAGGACGACACCGAGAACGCGATCCGCGAGCTGTGCTCGGGGCTGATCACGCCGGAGGCGTTCGTCAAGAAGCTCGACGCCGCCGCGGACCGGGCCGCCCGGAAGTAGCGCCCGAGGCGGCCGATCCGCCGCGGCGCCGCGCCGCGATCGTCAGTGCGAGCCGTTGGCGCGCGCCCAGCAGACCGTGGAGCCCTTCAGCATGCGGCTCGCCTCGCACACCCGCCGCCAGGGCTCGTTGTACTTGAAGATCGCGCCGGTCCCCGCCGGGTCGGGCACCGTCAGCGCCGCGCTCGGCACGCCGCCGCCGGTGGTCGTCGTCGGCGTGCTCAGGAACGGCGACAGCGGCGCGGGGCTCCCCGCCGCCCGGACCCCGACGTGGAGGAACGGCGTGTTGACCTCGAGCGAGTGACAGCCGTTGCAGGTGTTGAACCCGAAGTGATGGCGCTCGATCGGCGCGAGCGGCGAGACCGGCGTGTGGTCCCAGAACGGCGGCGCGGCGGGCAGCGGCGCCGTGGACTCGCCGCCGAACAGCGACGGCGGCAGCGGCCGCTGCTGGAACGTGGCGAGCGCCCCGATGTTGGCGTTGAGGTACGCGTCGAGCGGACCCGACATGTTCATCGAGTCGTCCGGGGTCTCCGCGGTCGTGGTCGACAGCAGCAGATCGCCGCTCGGCACGCCGGAGCCCGGCATCAGGTGCATCTCGCGCAGCTTCCACGACCCCGGGCCGAACGCGATCTCGTTGGTGCGCACCTGGCCGATCGACGTGCCGAGGTTGGGCCCGCCGGGGAGCGCGCCGACCGCGGTGATGTCGCGCAGGATCCCCTCCAGCACGTTCAGGTAGGGCGGCGAGCCGATCGCCATCGAGCTCAGCGCGTGCCAGT
>Ga0307476_10002860_pt1 | contig 10220 bp, 5 predicted proteins | sample atmos_gasesECM2C_2_FD_203314 | JGI IMG/M metagenome (GOLD analysis project Ga0307476, IMG submission 203314) | Hardwood forest soil microbial communities from Morgan-Monroe State Forest, Indiana, United States - atmos_gasesECM2C_05 | ecosystem: Environmental > Terrestrial > Soil > Temperate...
GCTGCTGGTGTTTCGTAAGACGTTGGATGATTTGCGAGCGCGTTTCAAAACGCCGATCCAGTCGGGCCAGATGCTCCTGTGGATTCTGCGCCTGTTCTACGGCATGATTATGATCGGTCTGTCCGTCACGGCCTTCACCAGCTTCCTTGAGGCCACGGAAGTGACCAAGGACAATTATGTGTCCGGGTTGGTGCAAGCCTACCTTTTCATCCTGGGCATCCTGGCCGGCAGCTTGCTGATCGTCCTCACGGACATGTGGATCGTCAACAAGCAGATCACGACGCTGTCCGCCCTTTACTTCGGTCTGCTGCTCGGACTGCTTCTCGGCTTCCTTTTGTCCACCGCGCTGGAACCGTTTCTGCCCTTCCCGCTCGGCACCCAGGCGAGAGCGGTGGACACGCTAAAACTGGTCGTGCGCCTGCTGATAACGACGGTTTGCTGTTACATTTGCATTTCCACGCTTTTGCAGACCAAGGACGAATTCCGCTTCGTCATTCCCTACGTGGAATTCTCGAAACAGATTAAGGGCGCCCGGCCGCTGGTTCTCGACACGAGCGTAATCATCGACGGACGGATTGCCGATATTTGTGACACGCGGTTCGTCGACACCAAGTTGATCGTGCCGCGCTTCGTGTTGCAGGAGCTGCAGAGCGTCGCCGACAGCTCGGACAAGCTCAAGCGCAACCGCGGCCGTCGCGGCCTGGATATGCTCAAGCGGATGCAGGGCAACACCAAGGTGGAGCTGCAAATCCACGAGGGCAACCTCTCCGAGCTGCGCGAAGTCCAGAAGGTGGACGAACGGCTGGTGGTGCTGGCCAAGGTGCTCGGCGCCCGCGTGGTGACCAATGACTTCAACCTCAACAAGATCGCCCAGCTGCAAGGGGTCGAGGTCATCAACCTGAACGAATTGGCCAACGCGCTGAAGTCGGTGGCCCTGCCCGGCGAGCTGATGGGTGTGCGCCTGGTCAAGCCGGGCGACCAGCTCGGCCAGGGCGTCGGCTACCTCGAAGACGGCACGATGGTGGTGGTGGAGCAGGGACGCTCGTACATCAACCAGGAAGTGACGATCACGGTCACCAGCGTGCTGCAAACGCCGGCGGGGCGGATGATATTCGGCCGCATCGAGTCCCGCTCGCCCCCCACGCCGCTGCCCCCGACGAACGCGGGCCCGGCCGGCTGAGAGGCGCAGGTTCCGCAAGCGGCCGGGAGTGAAACCATGCCGCGCCGCTGTGCCGTTCTCGCCGCCCTGGCCGCTTTGGGGCTTGCTCTTGGTCTGGGCGTATGTCTCCACGCCCAATCGTTGACCGCTTCGCCGGACAAGGACAAATCGAAGGACAAGGACGCCGCGCCCGGCAACACCGGCGACGTCGACAAAGTCGAACGGCTCATGACCGCGCGGCATGAGTATCGGATGGCCCTGGAAAGCCTCCGCGCCTACTACATTTCCACCGGCGACGTCGAGCGAGCCCGCTGGGCCGAGGACGAGCTGCTGCAATTCCATCGCGCCAATAAGCAAGCGTTCCGGATCGACATGGATGTCCCGCCGCCCACCTTGCAGGGCAATTACAACATCCCCGAAGCCAACGAGCTGTACAAGGAAGCGATGAGCTACAAGGACAAGGGCTGGGGCACCGATTACATCGACAACCAGCGGCGGGCCGAGCTGCGCTTGCAGCAATTGCTTTCGGATCATCCGCAGAGCGACAAGATCAGCGACGCCGCTTACCAGCTCGGCGACATTTACGAGAGCAAAGCGTACAAGCATTACGACCGGGCGGCCCACTACTTCGAGCGCTGCTTCCAGTGGAACCCCAAGACGCAGTACGACGCCCGGCTGCGGGCGGCCCGGCTGTATGAACGCAACGTCGGCGAACGCAACCACGCCATCCAGATTTACCAGGAAATCGTCAACCGCGAAACCGACTCTAAGCGCATCGAGGAAGCGCAGAAGCGGCTCGCCGAACTCAGCGCGGGCAAATAACACCAACGAGCCGGAAGCGTGAGCGTCGGCGTCCCGTTCGTCGCTCGCGCTTCCGGCTCGTTGGCAATTCACAACGCGTCGGCCGCCGCGCCGTTGGCGCCGACCGCGTCCATCGACCCCGTCAAATCCGTCGATCCGGCCGCATCCGAGGTTGCACCGGCGAAGACCTGATCCAGCGCCGCCACGTCGGTGGAGGTCGCGAGTCTCGCCCCGAATGCCTCGTCCAGCGCCGCCGCGTGAGTCGAATCGCCAACGGTCGAACCCGAATCAGTCGCCGCGTCGTCGAAGCGGCCCGCGAACGAGGGCGGAGAGGTCGTCAGCAAAAGCGAGTTGAACGTCAAATCGCCCGCCAGGTTGCCGGCGGACGGGGCGGCTGCAATGGTCGTCGGCCCCGCAAGCGGCGCGGCGAACGAAAACGTCGTCGCTTGGCCTGAATCCGATGCCGCGACCGGCATCGCCGATTCGGCGTCCGTCGCCGGCGGATCGAAGACGCCGTCGGCCACGACGTTGCCGTTGGCCACGTCGCTCAGCACCACCAGGATCGTGTGCGGACCGGCGGGCACGGCGATCGTCGAGAGGAGCTGGATCGCGGTGGTTCCAAAGACCGCCGTGTTCGGGTTCTGCGTCTGATCCACCGCGATGGTTGAAACCGGTCCGTACTTCACCTGGTCAATGTAGATTTTATAGGTCGCATTGGTAGCGTTGCCCTGTGCGGCCGCCCAGCTCGCATAAATGGTGTAGGGCTTCGGGGCGCCGGTGTTGTTGATCACGGTGTACGACCACGTGGCGTCTGCGGTGTCGGTCGCGCTGGGGGCGTGGACGGTTTCGGAGCCGTGGAAGGCGGCCGCGGCGCTGACGATGTTCCAGCCGAAGGGCTTGGAGCCGCTGATCCCCGTCAGCGTAAAGGTTCCCAGCCCATTGGTCTTGTTATTGTTGGCCTGGTTGTCGTCCACCTGGATCGGCAAGGTGGATGAAGTTAGCACTGTCAACGCCTTTTCGGCGATGAAGTATTCGCCCTGGCAGCCGTTGGCGCTGCTCACCTGGAGGACGTAGGTGGCGCCGGCGGTCAGCCCGGTGGCGATCAGCTCCTCGTTGCGGCCGTCGGCGAGCAAGAGGACCTGGGCGCCGGGGACGGGGTTGCCCGAGGCGTCGAGCAGTTCGAGCTGCGGGTTGAGGGTGTTGGTGAAGACGTTCGGCCCCGGGTACGGCGTGCTGGTTTCGAACTCCAGCGCGGTCTGGTTGCCGGCCAGCGTCGCCTTGTAATAGTCGGTGGTGGGCACGAAGCTAGCGCCGTAGGCCAGCATGTTCGGGGCGTAGATCGTCGTCATCGCCGTCGCCGGCGGGTTGTTGCCGGCGCCGTCCAGGTAGAAGTCGAGCGGGATGGCGGCGTAGTAGACCCGGCCGCTGCCGAGGCTGTACGACAGGGATGCGACGTTTGCGGCGTTCGGTCCGTTGCTCATGAAGTCGGTCGTGCCCGCCGGCAGCGAGGCGGCGGTGACGTAGCCGTGGGCGGAGAAGTTGCCGCCGGACATGTTGGCGGTAGTGAGCGTCCCGAAGGGGCCGTTGATCTGCAGCGAGTTGCCGGGCGGGATGACCTCCAGGTCGGAGGTGAAGTTGTTGACGGTGACCGCGCCGGGGTCGCCGAACATGAAGGGGTTCGGGTTGTTGCCGATCTGGCCGGCGCTTCGGTCGTTTGTCTCCACGACGCCGCCGGCCTGGACCCAGGCCTGGATGGCCGGCAGGGCCGCCGTCAGGTCGGCGGAGGCCGGCCCGTTGTTCGACTCGTCGATCATCAGGATGTTGATCGAGTTGAGGTTGAAGCCGTTGATCGTGGTGATCTGCACTGGCGTGTCGCCGGCCGCGGTGATGGGCGTGGCCGGGTTGGTGTCCCCCGAGTTGTAGTCGGTGTAGTACCCGACCTTGAGCCCGCCTGCGCTGCCAGTGATGGCGCCCAGGGCGCCGTGGCTGTTGGTGACGTCCTGGGCCGTAGCCACGCTGCCGTTGGGATGCGTGTCGAACGAGGCGTTGTCCGTCAGCACCAGGTTGAACTGGCCGGTGGTCCCCGTCACCTCGATGATGTAGGTTCCCGCCGACGTGATGGCGTAGTTGCTGATCACCTGACTGAGGTTGGTCGAGCCGGCGACGCCGCTGGCCAAGAGCGTGCCGCCGGAGGTGAGCAGCTGAATGGTCGCGCCGCTGCCAGCCAGCTCCTTCATGCCGATCGTGATATTGTCGCCCGCCGCCGCCGCGAACTTGTAGTAGTCAGAGCTGGTTACGAAAGTGGCGCCATACGCCAGCATGTTCGGGGCGTAGATCGTCGTCATCGCCGTCTTGGGCGGGTTGTTGCCGGCGCCGTCCAGGTAGAAGTCGAGCGGGATGGTGGCGTAGTAGACCCGACCGCTGCCCAGGCTGTAGGACAGGGCGGCGACGTTCGCGGTGTTCGGCCCGTTGCTCATGAAGTCGGTCGCGCCGGCCGGCTGCGACGCGGCGGTGACGTAGCCGTGAGAGGAGAAGTTGCCGCCGGACATGTTGGCGGTGGTGAGCGTCCCGAAGGGGCCGTTGATCAGCGACGAGGCGCCGGGCGGGATGACCTCGAGGTCGGAGGTGAAATTGTTGACGGTGACCGCGCCGGGGTCGCCGAAAAGGAAGGGGTTCGGGTTGGCGCCGATCTGACCGGCGCTGCGATCGTTGGTGACGACCACGCCGCCGGCCTGGACCCAGGCCTGGATGGCCGGCAGCGCCGCCGTCAGGTCGGCGGAAGCCGTTCCGTTGTTCGACTCGTCGATCATCAGGATGTTGATCGAGTTGAGGTTGAAGCCGTTGATCGTGGTGATCTGCACTGGCGTGTCGCCGGCCGCGGTGATGGGCGTGGCCGGGTTGGTGTCGCCCGTGTTGTAGTCGGTGTAGTAGCCCACCTTGACCCCGGCGCTGGCGCCGATCAGGCCGCCGACTACGTCGGCGCGGGTGGCCGAGCCGAGGCCGTTGGTCAGGGTTTCAAAGGAGTTCGTGAGATCCTGCGCTGACGCCAGCGTGTTGTTGCTGGGGCCGCCGTTGCTCCCGCTGTCGATGGCGGCGTTGAGGTAGACCTGGATGCTGTAATTGCCGGTCGTGTTCGACGCCCCGCCGACGGTGATTGTGTAGGCGCCGCCCGCCGCCGAATATACCTGCTGCAGCGCCGGCTGGCCGGCCGCGCTGGCAGTTGCGCCGCCGGCCGTTGGGCCGGAGATGTTGAAGGTCGGCTTCAAGCCCGGGCTGGTCGGCGTGACCACGGCCGACAGCGTCTGGCCCGCGTTGATTGAGAACGTAAAGGTGTTGGTGGCGCCCGCGGCAGCAATGTCGCCGCTGGACATTCCCTGGTAGACCAGCGAGCCAAGCGGATTGACGGCGGCGAACGAGAGTGCGGTCGGCTGATAATTGAACTGCGTCGGCGCCGAGGCGATGCCGTTGGCGATGACCGTCAAGCTGTACTGTCCGAACGGCAGGCCAGCGGGCAGCGTGAACTGCGTCGTCTCCGGCGTGGCGCCGGTCGCCACCCCGGTGCTGCTCCAGTTGGAAGTGCGCGCGTAGTAGACCTTGCCGCCGGCGCTGAGCTGGACGATCGGGTAATTCGTGGCGTTCGACACGTCGTCGCCGTAGCTGGAGCCCTCGGAGATGCCGTTGAACTGCGTTCCGGTGAGGGTGTAGGCCCCAGCGCCGTTGGCGACCACGGACGAGATCGTCGGTTGCGACCCCGGGGTCGGTCCGGCGGGGGGCGTGTACTCCCACAGCTGGTTCGTCCCGTCGCCGAGCAGCAGGTCCCCGTTCGGCAGCATCACCATCCGGTCAATAAAGCTCGACGTGCCATTGAGGCGGCTGGTGAGAGCGGCGGGCAGGGTCATCTGCGTGATTGTGTTAGCGACCGGGTCGTAGTCGAACAGCTGCGTCGGTGCGTTAAACAGCGGCACGTCGGCGGCGAAGATGACGTGGCCGTCAGGCAGGATCGCGGCGGGGGCGTCGTCGGCGCCGTGGCCGCCCGGGATCGTCGGTCCGGCGATCCATGTGTTGGTCGTGGGGTTGTAGATCGCCGTGTTGCTGTTCCCGCCGATCTGGAAGACGTTGCCGTTGGGAAGCAGCAGCGCGGGCCCCAGTTCGTCGCCGACCCCGTTGCTGCTCAGCGACACGGGGACCGTCCCGGCGTCCACCCACGCGCCGGTGGAAGGGATGTAGCGCTGGGCGTGGCCGGGCGTCGTGTTGAGGCTGGCGAAGATGTCGTAGGACAAGATGCTGCCGTCGGGCAGCTTGACCCAGGCTTCCTCGTCGCTCCGGTCGCCGAGCAGTTTGGTCCCGGTCGGGCTCCAGGAGTTCAAGGTTGGATTGTAGATGTACGTCTGCGGGCCGCTGACGTAGCCGGCCAGGACATTCCCATTGGGGAGCACTTCCACCGGGTCGTCCGCGAAGTCGCTCTGGGGGAAGCTCGCGGCCGGCGTCCAGGTGTTGGCGACCGGGTTATAGATCTCGGCCGTGTTGTCCACGCCGGAGTTGAACTGCGTGGCGAGGACCCCGGTGTATTCGCCGCCGACGACGAAGACGTCGCCATTGGGCAGCACAGCTGAGCCGTCGTAGAGCCGGCCGATGCTCATCGACTTCAGTTGCGACCACGTGCCGTTGATGAAGCTGCCCGTGGAGTCGGGCGTCAGGTTGTACCACGTGGGGACCGAATCCCCACCTTGCACCATGACGGAACCGTTGCTCAGCAGCATCATGGTTCCGACGGTGCGCCCGAACTGTCCGGGCACGGAGGGCGCCTGGTTGGTAAGCGGCGTCCACGTGCCAGCGCTGAGCAGATGGCGATCTTCGAGCAATTCCAGGGCGGGCCGGGTTGACTGGGAACGGACCTTCCTTGAGGCCGCCTTGCGACGGCTGGTGCGCTGGTGAAACAAGGTGTCTTTCTCCGGATCGAAGGATCGATGCGAGTGCGAGCGCCGCGTCCGTGGACGGCTACGCCGCCGTCCTGCAGCGCTCTGGGGGAAGTCCTTCTTCTACCGTTCCGAATGATCACCCCGGGCGCGCAGAAGCGCTCGGGGCGCATCGCCGTGGTTTCATTCCTGATGCGGATGGCCTGGCCTCCCTGGCCCGGCCGTCGAGGGATCCCGTAGCGAGTGGGGGAACTCGGAAAGGAATCTTCCCGTGAGGAGAACAACCGACCCGTGTGGCCCGGCATCTCCGGCGGGCGCCTCTTCGACAACACAAGAGGATACCTAGGCAACTTGGAAAAGCAAGCATGTTTTCAAATTATTCTGGTCTGCTCACGTGGGCGTTACTCCGCCTTGACCTGTCCGCGGCCCAACGGTAGAACCCATCGCTCGCAAGAGGCGACATCGGGCGGAGAGGTTCCATTCCGACAGTATCTCAGCCAGCGCGGCGGCGGGACCGCGGCTGTCGGGCGTCTCGAACGAGGAGAACGGAACGTGAAGAGGAAATGGATCATTGCCACGGTCGGCGTGGCGACCGCGGCGGCGCTGGTTTACGTCGGGACGCTGTGGGCGCAGCAGCCGGCCGCCCCGGCCGCGCCGCACACGGCCGCGGCGCCGCGCACCAAAGTCGCGCTGCTCAACCTCACCTACGTCATTTCCTACTACGACAAGTACAAGGCTTACAAGGACGATATGAAAAAGCAGGCGCAGCCTTACGAAGACCGCATCAAGGCCTTGCAAGCCGACATGGAGAGCCTGCGGAAGCAGGTGACCGATCCGCAGCATCCGCTCGATGAGCAAGGGCGCCAGGCGGCCGAAAAGAAGATGAAGGACGACCAACGCGGCGCCGAGGACATCAACACCGAGGCCAAGGCGAAGCTCGCCAAGGAGGCGGCCGATCAGATGGTCCTGCTGTACCAGGAAGTGCAGGCGGCCGCCGGCAGCTACGCCGCCGCCCACGACTTCGACATGGTGTTGCAGTACAACGAGCCGCTGGAACCCAAGGACTACTACAGCCCGGCCAACATCGAGCGCAAAATGGGCGCCAGCGCCATGATTCCGCTGTACTACTCGCCCGGCATGGAAATCAGCCGGGACGTGCTGGGCATGCTCAACGCCAAGTACCACCAGATGAGCGCCGCGCCGGCGGCCGGCGCGCCGGCGGCGCCGGGCATGTGACGTTGAAGCGACGAGCCGGAAGCGTCAGTGACGGCCCTCAACCGTCGGCGACGCTTCCGGCTCGTGCGGCGCGCCGTCCCTTCTCGGGACAACGGAGACGGATTGTGAAAAGGCTCAGCTACCGCTATCAGCGGACCCTGGCCGGCCCGGCCGAGGTCCGAGGCGTCGGCTTCCTGACCGGAGCGGCGGTGCGGATTCGCTTTCTGCCGGCGCCGGCCAACGCTGGCGTCGTCTTTGTCCGCACCGATCTGCGGCCGCGGGCCTATCTCCCGGCCCATGTCTCGCAAGTGACCGGCTCCAGCCGTCGCACCACGTTGGGCCGGCCGCCGGCCCAGATCGGGCTGGTCGAACATGTCCTCGCGGCCCTCGCCGGGCTGCGCATCGACAATTGCCACGTCGAACTTAACGCCCCGGAGCCGCCGGGCCTCGACGGTTCCGCGCGGGCTTTCGTGGACGCCCTGATTGAGGCCGGGACCTGCCTGCAAACGGCGCGACGGGCCGTTTATGCCGTGGACGAGTCGGTCGTCCTCACCGCCGGAGGCGCCAGTCTCGCTCTGCATCCGCCGACCAGCGACGGCCTGACCATCAGCTATTTCCTTGATTACGGCCTGGGTTCGTCCATCGGTCGGCAAGTGCATACGGCCGTCGTCACGCCGGGGCAGTTCGCCGAGAGCATCGCTCCGAGCCGCACGTTCATCCTCGAATCCGAGGCGGAGGAATTGCGGCGCCAAGGACTCGGCTCGCGGACGACGCCGGCTGACTTGCTGGTGTTCGGCCCGCGCGGCCCCATCGGCAACCGCCTGCGTTTCGCCAACGAGCCGGCCCGGCACAAGGTGCTGGACCTCGTCGGCGATCTGTCGCTGCTGGGCTTCGATCTGTGCGGCCACGTCACCGCCTACCGGTCGGGCCATCCGCTCAATGTCGCCCTGGCGCGGACCCTGCACGAGCGGCTGACCGCCTCATGCGGATGTGGGACGCCGTTGGCGGCGTGAAGGAGCGAGCATGAAGCGTCTGCGCATGGGCGTGGTCGGCGTCGGTCATCTGGGCAAGGAGCATGCCCGCATTCTGTCGAACCTGCCGGAAGTGGAGCTGGTGGGAGTCGCCGACCCGCATAACGCCCAAGCCGAAGCTGTCGCTCTCCGCTGCAACACGCGGCCCTATGCCGGCCATACGGCCCTCCTCTCGCTGGTGGATGCGGTGGTGATCGCCGCTCCGACCTTCGCCCATCATGGCGTCGCTTCCGATTTCCTGTCGCGCGGCGTCGCGGTGCTGGTCGAAAAGCCGCTGACCGCCGATCCCGCCCAGGCCGAAGAATTGGTCGCGCTGGCGGAGCGTTGCGGCGTGCTGCTCCAGGTCGGCCACATCGAGCGGTTCAACCCGGCTTTCGAGGCGATGCACCGCCTGCCCTTGCAGCCGAAGTACATCCACGCCGAGCGCTGCAGCGGCTTTTCCGGCCGATCAACTGACGTCGGCGTCGTTCACGATTTGATGATCCACGATTTGGATCTAATTCGCGCGCTGGTGCATTCGCGGGTGCGATCGGTCGAAGCGCTTGGAGCGGCTGTGCTGGGTGGTTGCGAGGACCTGGCCCAGGCGCGCATCACCTTCGCCGACGGCTGCGTGGCGGATGTGCGCGCCAGTCGGGTCCATCCGACGGCGGTGCGGCGGATGCAGGTGTGGGCGCCCGAGGGGTTCGTCGGCGCCGATCTGGCCGCGCGGAAACTGACGCTGACGCAGCCGGCCCTGCATTTGCGGCATGGTCGAATGGACTCGCGCCGCCTGGATACGGCGTCGGCGGCGTCGCTCAAGGCGGAGCTGTTCGGCCGGCACCTGCAAGTGCGCGAAGTGGAATGCACGGCGGTCGGCGATCAATTGACGCGCGAATTGCAGGAATTCGTGCAGTGCGTGCGATCGGGAAGCCGGCCGCGCGTGGACGGCAAGGCCGGGCGCGATGCGGTGGAGCTGGCCGGGCGCGTGCTGGAAGCGATGGCGGCGCATCGGTGGAACGGTACGGCGAACGGTCCCGTCGGGCCGTGGCAGCTGCCGACGCCGCTTGGGATGCTCTTCTCGGATGAGGCGCGCGAGGCGGCATGACGGTTATTTCACCT
>Ga0307476_10002862_pt1 | contig 10214 bp, 12 predicted proteins | sample atmos_gasesECM2C_2_FD_203314 | JGI IMG/M metagenome (GOLD analysis project Ga0307476, IMG submission 203314) | Hardwood forest soil microbial communities from Morgan-Monroe State Forest, Indiana, United States - atmos_gasesECM2C_05 | ecosystem: Environmental > Terrestrial > Soil > Temperate...
GAGGTCGATCTCGACCGCGTGTCCGCGAAGGAACTCCGTTCGATGCAGGCTACTGCGCAGGGGGGTGCTGATGTGGCTGGGTTCCAGGCTGCTCCCGGCCACTTCCGCGAGCATGGGAGTAAAAAGAAGCGCGTTTGTGTCGCTCACCAGGGTAATGGAGACCGAGGGGTCGGCACGGAGGTGTTCTTCTAAACATTCTGCTGTCCGCATGCCGCCGAATCCGCCGCCGAGGATGACGATGCGCCGTTTTGCCGACGATACCTGCAATCGGGGCGCGGTCTCTGGCCCGAGCATACGCTCCGCGATGTCACTCAAACCCTGGCTGATGATGCCAAGAGCACCACCGTACAGCACCCAACCGACCAGAGCTGGAAAATGGGCTCGCATCTGCTCCGCGCTCCACTCCGGCATCTGACCGGAACCCAAGGGGAAGGCGATCACACTGACCAAACCCCAGAGCGGAATGCCGAGCGCACCGGCCGCCATGAGATTGTCGACGTAAGCGCCGCGAGTGGGGCGCGAAATGACGGCATAAGCCGTACCCACAGCGATGCCCAAGATAATGCTCCATCGCGGATAACCAAGAGTGGGCACCAGGCACACGCTAGCCATCGCTCCAGCCAGCATCCCCAGAGACCCTCGCCGGAGGAGGTGGTTCATGTGGCTCTTGACACAAAACTGCTGGCCGCGATCGGCAGTAACCGGTGAGGACGGCTCATGGTAGACAGGCACAATTGATCGATCTCAGTAGAAGCCATGATCGCGGTCTCCATGGGTGTCAAAGACTCGCGACTTTTTTCGGGGCTGCGGTCAAACGAAACCGGAGACCCTGAGGACCACGAGTTGTGCATGTGATGAATTCGTGGGTCAAGAAGTTACATTGCACGGGCTAGCTTGGGATCCCGCTGTCTCTGCGTATCAGGCGGGCAAAAAGCCAAAGGGATAGGGAGATCTGCGCCCGGCATCATGGGAGCCACGTCCACGTTATCAATGTAGAAATCGATTTTCCATTCTCCCTTAGAGTTCCTCTGCCAAGTCTCAAAGTATCTCTGTCGGGTGGTAATGGGCTTGCCTCCGTCTCTCGGCGTGAGCGTCAGACTATGCCAGCCATAATCAAAAGCCGTATTGGCAAACACGCGAATGGCTATGACGGTGACGGTAAGAGTCGCGCGACATTCCTCAAAAAGCCTCGTCATGCGCGACCGAAACACAGACTTGGAGTCGGCTCCAAAGAAGCTCGGCGCTCCGGAACTCATATCGGTACATTCGTCCGCGAACACCGCCAAGAGGCCATCCAGGTTCCCTGCGTTGTAGGCGTCCCTAAACTTTGACTTGGCGACGTTTATCTCGTAGACGCGACTGATGGTGACTCCCATTCTGCCTTTCGCGACTAGCGATCTTTGCCCAGTCTGCGGTTAAGTTTTAGATATAAACGGTTGCTGAATCCGGCAGGTAATTCAAAAGCCCTGGCATCGCCAACCAACTGCACCACGTTGCGAGTCCCATCCAGTACTGCCGTACAATGCTTGCAGCCCTTGAAGTGTTCCTCCATCCTGGCACGCATTTCCCCATTGATCTCGCCGTCAAGGTATTTCGAGATCTCGCGCCAGACCTCCTCGCAACTGATTTCCACTACCATGGTCTCACCTGCTCGTACTCAGCCCGGCCCGCGCTCCAACTCCCATCGATACCAGGTGCGAGAGCGTCGCGCATCTGCAGGCGGGCGCGCAAGAGGCGGGTTTTTACGGCGCTTTTCCTGATACCGAGCAACTCAGCGGTTTCCTCGATAGTGAAGTGTTGCACATCCCTCAGGACAAATACATCCCGGTGCTTGGGCGTTAGTGAAGCTACCGCTCGGGATAGTGCTTGCCGCAACTCCTTTTTCTGCAGCGCATCGGAGGGAATCTCGCGCCAGTCAGCGAAGTCCCGGGGAACATACTCGCCTTCCTCGCCATCGCGCTGTTCATCCAACGAATCGTGGAGCTTCTGATGGCGTTGCTTTCTCAACTTCATCAGAGCTTCGTTGGTGGCGATGCGGATCAGCCACGTGCCAAATTTCGAGTCGCCCCGGAACTTGGCAAGATTGGTAAATGCCTTGAGAACAGCCTCCTGGGCTGCATCTTCTGCATCGGCTTCGTTGTTCAGGATAACCTGAGTCGCCATGAACACTGCATGTTCGCAGGGATGCACAAGCTCGCGAAAGGCCTCGTCGTCTCCCTTGAGCACGCGTTCGATCAGTTCCGCCTCGGACGCGGCCCCCAGTGGTTTGGTAAGAACGGCGCTGGTCGCGGCCGATGACCTGGGCGGGGCTTCCGCCTCAAGACTCTCGTGACCTCCGTGCGCGGGGTCAAGTTGAGCGATACGGTTCACATTTACCTCTTCGTCGATGCTTTCGTGTCATCCGGCGACGTTTGGGGAGTGTCGCCCTTCGTTAAATCACGTGACTTGCCAAGAGGTACATTCCTGTTACCACGTTGGAAACAAACATCGTTACGAGGATCCGCCCAGAGTTGTCGCACTACGAACTATCGTAGAACCTACGAGTTTTCGTTGGCGTTCTACGATGAATCGTAGTAAATTTCTCATGTCAACCATGAAAACCCTGTTGCCCGAAGACGAACCGCAACGAGTGGAGGCGCTGCGCCGCAAGATCGCTGAACTCGAACAGTCGCAACGCATGATGAGCGAGCAACTGCGTCAAGCGAACAAGGCGCGGGCGCAGAGCGAGGAGCGATTCCGAGATCTTTTCGAGGAGGCCCCGATCGCCTACGTACATGAAGGACTGGATTCGCGTTTTATCCAGGCTAACCGCACGGCGATGAGGATCCTCGGCCTCAGGCCAGACGAGGTCAATGGCACATTCGGGAAGTCTCTCGTGCCCGATACCCCCGACGCCCAGCGCCGATTACACGAGGCACTCGATTCAATCGGACGCGGCACCGACACCAGCGGGGTCATCTTAGAACTACGCCGCAAAGACGACGGCAAGTCGGTGTGGGTCCAGTGGTGGTCCAGGCCCGCCGCTGGCGGCGACTACACGCGTACGATGTTCGTCGACATTACCGACCGGGTATTGATGGAGCACGAGCACGCCCGGCTTCAGGACCAGAACGCCTACCTTTGGGAAGAAATCCGCAGCGGACACAACTTCGGCGACATTATTGGCGAGAGTCCCGCCCTGCGTAAAGTGAAGCAACAGATTCAGCTCGTCGCACCAACGGATGCTTCTGTGCTCGTCACCGGGGAAAGCGGCACGGGCAAGGAACTCGTCGCCCGCGCAGTTCACGACCACAGCGCGCGAAAGGGCCGCCCCCTCATCAAGCTGAATTGCAGCGCAGTGCCTGAGGGCCTGTTCGAGAGCGAATTCTTCGGTCACGTGAGAGGTGCATTCACCGGCGCGCTCAAAGATAAGCCTGGCCGCTTCGAACTGGCCGACGGTGGCACACTCTTCCTTGACGAAATCGCCGAAGCGCCGCTCACAATGCAGGCAAAACTCTTGCGCGTTTTGCAGGAGCAGGAACTGGAGCGCGTTGGCGACACACGCACGCGCAAGGTCAATGTCCGTATCATCGCTGCGAGCAATCGCGATTTGAAGAAGGACGTCGACGCTGGCCGTTTCCGGGAGGACCTTTTCTATCGCCTGAGCGTTTTCCCGATTGAAGTCCCGCCGCTGCGTGAATGCCGCGAGGATATCCCAGTGCTCGTGGAACACTTCCTGGGGCAAAGCACGCGGCGAATGAATCGTCCCGCCACGCGAATCACGCCGGCCGCGCTAAGCCAGCTTACCGCCCACGACTGGCCCGGTAACGTACGCGAACTTCAGAATACTGTTGAGCGCGCCGTCATCCTCTCCCGAGGAGGCCCACTGCGTTTCGACCTGACCGGGTCGGATGTAACCCGCGCCCCCCTCGCGCACACTCGCACGGCTCCACAGCCTGCCTTGCTGACGCGTAACGAACTGAAGCGGCAGGAACGCGACGGCATCGCCGCCGCGTTGAAGCAAACCGGCGGTAAGATCTTCGGCCCAGGCGGTGCCGCGGAATTGTTGGGCATGAAGCCTACGACACTGGCTTCGCGGATCACCGCTCTCAGGCTCAATCGAAAGACGACGGCGTAATGAGTTCAGCGGCTTCATTCTTCAGAATAGCTTGAGTAGCCAGGAATGTTCGCAGGGACGCGCAAGTTCTCGGAACTCCTCTTCCTGCCCACTGAGTGCGCATTCGATCAGTTCGGCCTCAGACGGGTCAACCTGCGATTTGGTCCCAGCCAGCATTTCGCCTCTGATCCGAGAAGTGGTCACGGAAATCGCCGGTCGCACAGATGGCGGACACGATGCTAGAGACTTGCACGCGCGGGCACGGGAGTCTTGCATCGTTGTTTGCCTTGAATTTCTGAATACCGATATCACCAGGCGATATCCGAGCAGCAGTGACAGTACAGCCGCGTACTGCAGCGGCTTGCGGACATCCGCTTTGACCAGCCAGTAGTAATGAATCACACCCGCAATCGCAGCGGGATAAATAAGCCGATGCAGCCGGTTCCACCGGCGGCCGCCCAGCCGGCGAATCCAGCCCGATGTCGAAGTGATGGCCAGAGGAATTAGCAACACAAAGCCGGTGAACCCAACGGTAATAAATTTCCGCTTGGCGATGTCGACGAGCATTTCGTGCATGTCGAAAAACTTGTCGAGCCAAATGTAGGTAAGGAAGTGCAGAGTCGCATAGAAAAATGAGAAGAGTCCGAACATGCGCCGGAAGCGAATCAGCCAGAGTTGGTCTGTCAGCTTTCGCAACGGCGTGACCGAGAGCGTGACCAGCAAGAAGATGAGTGTCCAATCGCCCGTGGAGTGGGTAATGACCTCAATCGGATTTGCGCCCAGGTTTCCCGAGTACGCCTTCCATGCCAACCGTGCAAGCGGTGCAAGGCTGGCCAGAAAAACAATGGGTTTGAGACGGCGAATCATTTCTGGAGAATCCTAGAAATATTTCCTCAGGTCCATGCCGTTGTATAGGCTGGCCACCTGATCCGCATAACCGTTGAAAATCAGCGTGGGCCGCTTGAGGAAGTCCCCCAACCGACGCTCGTTGGCCTGGCTCCAGCGCGGATGGTCCACGTTCGGGTTTACATTGGCGTAGAACCCGTATTCGTTCGGCGCCGCCTCGTTCCAAGTGTTAATGGGCTGATTTTCCGTGAACTCGATTTTTACGATGGCCTTGGCGCTCTTAAACCCATACTTCCAAGGCATGACGATGCGCAACGGCGCTCCATCCTGATTGGGCAGAATCTCGCCATACATGCCGAAGGTAAGCAGGGCGAGCGGGTGCATGGCCTCATCCATACGCAAACCTTCCACGTAAGGCCACGCCAACACAGATTCCCTTTGTCCCGGCATCTGCTTTGGGTCGTAAATCGTGGTGAACTTCACGAACTTGGCTTTCGTCTCCGGCTCCACCCGGTTGATGAGGACGCTCAGCGGGAATCCGATCCACGGCACTACGATCGACCACCCTTCCACGCAGCGATGCCGATAAATGCGTTCCTCGGGCGCGGCGAGCTTAATGATCGAATCGACATCGAGGATTTGTTTCTTCTTCACCAACCCCTCGATACTGACCGTCCACGGCCGGGTTTTGAAATCCCTGGCCAGCCCCGCGGGCGCGTACTTGTCAGTCGAAAATTCATAGTAGTTGTTGTAGTTGGCGACACTCTTATAAGGCGTGACGGATTCACTGGTGCTGAACTTGCTCTTCTGGACGCCGTCTATCTTCGCGTTGGCCTGAACTATAACGGGCGGGGACCGACGCTCGTTCAGTCCCACGCCCGCCGCCACTGCTGCTCCGGCCAAAGCCGCGCCGACGAGGAAATTGCGGCGGTTCAGGTAAACATTCTTGGGAGTAATCTCGGAAGAAGCAATATCGGCCGGCTTTTTGATCAGCATACTGGAGTTCATTCAACGTGACGAACTAACCCCGACACCTTCTCGGGTTGGCGCGCGTTGCCCTTACAATGAAGACGCATTCAGTCCGGGAAAGTTACACTCTTTTCCTCCCAAGCCGTGAAAAACTGACCTTTCAATAAACGCTTCCTCTTTTAGTGAGACAGGGAGCTGATGCAGAACGACGCTAACTACCAGTTCAGGGGGCTTGCCGCGAATCTGTACCGGCAGTAATAGATTTGCGTACCGAAGCGAGTGGGGCGTCATCGATGAAGGAAATGTCGCCGTTCTGAGATCGCTGAATCCCCAATTCTTTCCATAGATTTGTTAGATTGACCGCCACAGGTTTATCTTTCATGTCTTCATAGAGAGTCTCCAGAACGCGCGTCCCCGTGGCTTCATCTCCGACTCTGAGCGCGCGCTCCAGCGGCCAGTCCTCGGTAATGTTGCCGCCTGCGGCGAGAATTCCACGCAACGCATCTTCAAGACCTTTTCGATTGTGAGTTCGCTGGTGGATCTCCACGTCCGCTAGAAGGCAAAACAGGGCTCCTCCCCAGTACGTTCGTCCCCACGTGTGTGTGTGATCGAGACCCGCATCTCCCTCCTTGGGGAGTCCTTGCGGGAGATCGCGAATCAAATCGCTCCACATCCGGGAGGGTTCGAGAATCCCGGACTGAACGCGAGCAATCGGTTCCACGTACGTGGCGGTTCCTTCCTCAATCCAGTGATGTTTTTCCGCCACCGAGGGGAACGCCAAATGGACCATCTCGTGTGTCATGGTCCAATCCTCCTCCAGATCCGCCAGGGTTGTTTTGCGGCCAACCGAAATGGTGATGAGAGCAACTGGCGAGCCAAAGGTCCGACCGTTGTGAACGCCTTTGCCCTCGCTTGTAGTAATTTGTACGGCTACGTGAGGCACAGGATATCGACCGAAATAGGTAGCGACCGACTTGGAGGCGGCGTTGACCCACCCTATCAAATCTTCGCGCGTAGCAACTCCTTCCTCGCGAGAAGTAAATACATCGATGACCCCGCCAGGAGCCATGATCGTCGTCAGTTTCTGACTGCCGGTATCGCTAGCGAACGAGAGCATCCAGGTTAACAGAGCAACCTTCGAAACGATTCTGATTATCAACAGAGCAAACGACCCGATACGATCTCTCATTTCCAACTCCGGGTTTCTCTTTCCATAACAACATGCGGCAAGGCACGGTCCCGGAGGTCAAACCAAAAACCGGCACTCGCTGATGGCGAAAGGTCCCGTTTGGCCTTTCGAATCATCGGCGTCTAAAACGGTGGAACAATCTTTCATGTCCTACCGATAAGTAGCCGTATTTGAGCTAGCAAGCTGTCCAGACTTGCGCCTTTCCCTACATAGGCGTCGACGTGGGTCAATTCCTCCGGTTCCCAAAGGGTATAGCCAGAAATCAGGATGACTGGAGTACCTGGACTGCGACGCTTGAGATCGTGCGCCACCTTGAAACCAATCACTCGGGGCAATCGATACGCCAGCAGGATCAGGTCAAACCTGTTTTGTTCCATGCTTTCTAACGCTTCCCGTGCCGTGCCGGCAGCGATTACCTTGTACCCACAACCCTCGAGAACAGATGTCAACACTCGCAGAGCCCTTGGGTTATCGTCCACATAGAAGATGCTCGGCTGCTTTTTTGTCTTTCGGGTAGCCCCTCCACACGCCGCCCTCGCGGCGTTCTCCTCGTCGAAATCGCTCATGAGTGTGGCTCAATCTTTCTTCCGCGAACTGCACCTTCGGGCTGGCCAACCGGCAGATCGCTGATCTGACTGAATACGGCAAGCAAATCAGAAATTGCGGCGTCACCGACCAACCGCACTAGGTTGCGTGTTCCGACCAGCACCGCCGTACAACGTTTGCAGCTCTTGAAATGCTGCTCCATTCTGGTGCGCAAGCGGGAACTCACTTCATTGTCGAGGTAATTCGAAACCTCGTGCCATACCTCGTCGCACTTCATTTTCACTGCTCGGGCCACCCTGTTTGTCCGTTCAGAACCGTTCTTCACATGACAGCTATGCTCGAAGTCCGGGCATCGTCACCCGCAGCGAGATCCCCGGGTCGCGGCGCCGCGGCCTCGATGTCGCTACAGCGCGGGGCGGACTCATGTCATTCCCCCCATAACCCCAATGAGCCGATCCAGTGTGTTCACTGTGACATCTGGCCTGACAGCCAATCTGTCCTCCGGAAGATTGGACCGGTTAGCCCAGCACGTCCAGAACCCGCAGGTTTTGGCGCCCGCGATGTCCCAGAAATTCGACGATACGAAACCAACGGTGCTTTCAGATACGCCGAGGCGCTGCGAAATCAGACCATATACGCGGGGGCTCGGTTTATAGATCTTCACTTCATCGGCGCTGATCACGGCGGTGAACACACCCCTCACGCCGGCGCTCTCCTCTGCGGCCGCAAGCATCTTCGGCGAGCCATTCGATAAGATGGCTAATTTGTATTGCGACAATTTGGCCAACATCGGCCGCACGTCCGGAAAAACTTCAAGGTGCAGATAAGATTCCATCAACTCTCTGCGGGTCTCGGGCGGGCAAGCAAGGCTCAGACTATTGCAAGCAAATGACAGCGCTGATTCGGTTACCGCCCAGAAGTCTTCATACCGTCCCGTCAGGCTGCGCAGCCAGGTGTACTCCAGTTGTTTAGCGCGCCATAGCTGGCTCAGTGCGGCGCCTTGGCCGGGAAACTTGCGGTCGCAACGCGCAGTCACTGATCGCAGGTCGAACAACGTACCGTAAGCGTCGAACGCAATCGCTTTGATACCCAGCTTCATCATGACTCTCCGGCCGACCGGGAACGACGCGCCTTACCACGCAAAGTCTACGTTAGCTTCAGTGGATGTTTCGTATCAGGTGGCGGAAAAAGCTGAGGTCCCACGCAGGTCCTGTAGCCCTGCAACTCTCCTTCTACGCAAATAGCCGAGCGCAGAATCAAGAGAAGCCTTTCCCGGACCGAAGATCAGGACGATGAGTGAAGCAACTAAGAACACGAAGGGTGCCGCGGCCGAAAATTTATCGGGGTCGGAAAAGAACGAGAACAACGCCTCCCGATCGGCAATCACGTAGGCCATGACCATGTTGACCGTGAGCACCAAGGCCGTTAGACGCGATAAAAGCCCAAGGGCCAAAAAGATGCCGCCGAAAAATTCCACACACGCGATAAAGAACGCCATCTTTGCCGGCATGGGCATATTGAGGCTGGCGAAGTATTGGGCCACATTATCCAGATTGTGGAGCTTGCCCCAGCCACTCTGAGCAAGTTGCCAGCCCCAGTAGAGGCGTATCGCCAGCAGCAGGGGAGATTGCAAATGAGAGAGTGCCTTTTCGCAAAACGAATACGCTCGAATAGCAGTATCGATAATCTTGTTCATGATTGCCTTCCTGATGAGGAAATGAATTCCTGGTTTGGAGATTCGGGCCTGCAGAACCAGCCCAAGCTCGACCAGTTCGCAAACCAACTCTGTACGATTCCCAGGAGCTTGCTTTCTGGAATGTCTCGTCCCTGAAAAGCCAGGACCGCCGCTTCGGACAGGGTCTTACCTTGTCGGAAGGCATTGAGAAACAAGAAAGCCTCCGCCTCGATGCGCTTGAAGTAAACCGAGTCGTCAAGGCGATGGACCACCAAGAAGACAGCTTGCGGCTTCTGGCGCGCGACTTTGCGCACTCGCCTTTGTTTCCGGCGCTCCGCGATCGCGTTGCTTGCCATCTCGCCATCGGAGTCATCTTTCCTGATCTCAACGAGCAAATCATCTACGGGGTAGCGCAGGCTAAGCAGCTGAATGTAGGGTTGCAATCGGAATCGCGGATCCGGTTCTGAGGCCAGCATCTCTTCAGGCATCAGGACAGGCTCCGCCGCACCGTCGAAAGCTTCGATTTCAGCCCATTCCAAGCGAACCATATCCAGAGCTAGGGCTGCGCGCGGTTGGATGTGTTCGGGATGGCTTCGTAACCACCACTCCAACCGAGAGCCAAGATTTCGCAGAGTAAACGACTCAGAAGGACAGTCGATAAGATAGGCTTTGGACAATGCCTCAAATCGTCGCGGACCGATGGTCGCCCGAAGACCCCGAAAATCCTCCTCCAAAGCCGCGAGTACGCGAAACCAATATTGGCGATTGTAAATTTCCAGGCGCTCAAACGAGCTCAAGCGATCATTTGGCTTGACGAACTCTGCAGCCACCTCGTACATTGACCTGCCGTCCCGAGCACGCGGCTGCATCTGCTCGCCGGGAGTGAGGGGCTG
>Ga0307476_10002863_pt1 | contig 10214 bp, 6 predicted proteins | sample atmos_gasesECM2C_2_FD_203314 | JGI IMG/M metagenome (GOLD analysis project Ga0307476, IMG submission 203314) | Hardwood forest soil microbial communities from Morgan-Monroe State Forest, Indiana, United States - atmos_gasesECM2C_05 | ecosystem: Environmental > Terrestrial > Soil > Temperate...
ACCAAGGGTGGCCTGCGCAAAGCGGGCGGGCAGCTGCTGCGCGACTCCAGCCCGGCGTGGCTGCGGAGCGGCCTGCAGGCGAGCCTGGAGAACCTGGGCACGGACTACGTGGACGTCTACCAGGTGCATTGGCCCGACCCCGAGATCCCGTTCGCCGAGACGGCGGCGGCGCTGGAGGACTTCGTGCGGGAGGGCAGGGTGCGCTACGTCGGGGCCTCGAACTTCGACGTCGGGCAGATGGCGGAGTTCGCGCGTACCCGCCGGCTGGACACGTTGCAGCCGCCCTACCACATGCTGCGCCGCGACATCGAGCAGGCGATCCTGCCGTACTGCCGGGAGCACGACATCGGCGTGCTCGGCTACGGGCCGCTCGCGCACGGCCTGCTCAGCGGGCACTTTACGGCCGAGACCAGGCTCGACCCCGACGATTGGCGCACCGGGAGCGACCTCTTTCGCGGGGAGGCCTTCGCGCGCAACCTGCAGATCGTGGAGCGCCTGCGCGAGCTCGCCGAGGAGCTCGGGGTGACGGTCGCCCAGCTGGCGATCGCCTGGACGCTGGCCCACCCGGCGGTGCACGTCGCGATCGTCGGTGCCCGGCGCCCCGAGCACATCGAGGGGGCGGCGCCGGCCGCCGAGATCGAGCTCGACGGGGACACCCTGGGACGCATCGAGCAGATCCTCGACGAGGCCGCCACGGTTGCCGGTCCCACGCCGGAGGGCGTCTCGGGGTAGGACGCGGCGGGTCCGCCTCTGGCTCGTGCTTGCTTTGGTGATCGTCCGCGTGTGTCTGCCCGAGGACCGTGCGCTGCGGGCGCGGGGCATCCGTGCCCCGCGAACTCGCGCTGCTATCCTCCTTCTTACGTTTACGTAAGGTTTCGACCGGAAGGATCGCGATGGCCGACCAAGCGGCACCCGGCATCCGCCGCCTCGGGGTGGGGGCCGAGCACCACAACTACAAGTGGTGGGCGTTGTCCTGCACCAGCCTCGGGATGCTGCTGGCGGCGACGAACTCGGGGACGCTGATCATCGCGCTGCCCGACCTGGAGCGCTCGCTGCACGCGAGCCTGCTGGCGCTGGTCTGGGTGATCCTGGCCTACTTGATCGCGGCGACGGTGCTCGTGCTGATGGCCGGCCGCCTCTCTGATCTATTCGGGCGCAAGCGGGCCTACGTCGGCGGCTTCCTCGTCTTCGCCCTGGCCTCGCTCGGCGCCGGCTTCTCGTCGGACGCCACGGTGCTGATCCTGTGGCGGGTGCTGCAGGGCATCGGCTCGGCGTTCCTCTTCGCCAACGCGGCGGCGCTGGTCACCGATGCGTTCCCCCGCGAGGAGCTGGGACTGGCGATGGGCACGAACACGATGGTCGCCGCAATCGGCCTGGCGATCGGCCCGGTGCTCGGCGGCGCGCTGGTCGGGATCTCGTGGCACTGGGTCTTCTGGTTCAACGTCCCGCTCGGTCTCGCCGGCGCCGCGTGGGGCGCGCTGATCCTGCGGGAGCTCGCCAAACCGGACGAGGTCCGTGGCTACGACGTGCTCGGCAACGTGACCTTCGTGCTCGGCCTCACGGGCCTCGTGCTCGGCGTCTCGCGCGGCGGACTGAGCGGCTGGAACGACACGATCGTCATCGCCGGCCTGCTCGCCGCCGTGGTGCTGCTGCCGCTGTGGGTGTTGATCGAGAGTCGCTCGCGGGCGCCGATGCTCGACCTCTCGCTGTTCCGCAACCGCCTGTTCGCGGCGGCGACGGCGGCGGCGTTCATCAACGGCCTGGCCCGGTTCGCGCTGATGTTCGTCTTCGTCTTCTACTTCCAGGGCGCCCAGGGCGACACTCCGATCGAGGCCGGCGTCAAGCTGATCCCGCTGGCGCTCGGGATGCTGGTCTCCTCGCCGCTGGCCGGCATCTACGCCGACCGCCACGGCTCGCGCGGACTGGCCGCGCTGGGGATGCTCGTCAGCGCCGCCGCGCTCGCCGCGATGACCACGCTGCAGGTCCACAGCCCCTACTGGCAGAGCACCCTCTGGCTGCTGCTCGTCGGCGTCGGCTCGGGCATGTTCAACAGCCCTAACACCGCCGCCATGATGGGCACCGTGCCGGCCAAGCGCCGCGGCATCGCGGCCGGCGCGCGCACCCTGCTGCAGAACACCGGCGCGGTGCTCTCGATCGCGTTCGTGCTCGCGATCATCACCTCGGCGGTCCCGAAGTCGACGCTGTTCGCCGTCTTCTCCGGTCTCGCCAAGGGCCTCTCGGCGCAGAAGCTGGCGCCGTTCATCGACAACATGCACGTCGCCCTCTGGGTGCTCGCCGCGACCTCGGTGCTCGGCGCCGGCGTCTGCCTGCTGCGCCCGCGCCACCAGGGCACGATCGTCGAACTCGACGTCGGCCAGCCCGTCGCCGCCCCCGCGGCCGCCGTCGAGGCCGCCCCCCAGCTCGCGCGCAGCGCAGGTCGAGCATGAGCGGCGCGCTGCGTATCGGCGATGTGGCGCGTCTGGTCGGGACCACGCCGCGTACGATCCGCTACTACGAGGAGATCGGCCTGCTCGCGGAGGCCCCCGCGCGGCCCTCCGGCCAGCACCGCACCTACACCGAGGCCGAGGTCGAGCGGCTGCGCGAGGTGATGCGCCTCAAGCACCTCCTCGGGGTGACGCTGGAGGAGCTCAAGACGCTGCTCTCCGCCGAGGAGGCCCGCGCCGAGGTGCGCGCCCAGCTGCGCGCTGAGAACGTCCACCCCGAGCGCCGCGGCGAGCTGCTGGGCGAGGCGCTCGGCCACATCGAGCGCCAGCTCGAGCTAGTCGAACACCGCGCCGCCGAGCTCGCCAAGCTGCGCGACGAGCTGCGCGACACCCGCGCCCGCGTGCGCCGCAAGCTGCGCGCGCTCGACGCCGACCGCGCCGAGACCACCACGACCGACCCAGCCGACCGCGCCGAGACCAACGCGACCGACCCAGCCGACCGCACCCCCGCCGAGACGCTCACCGCCTCGTGACGTACCGCGGGGTTCCTACATTGAGTATCGACCCCCGCCGTTCCCGGGCGCGGGCGTGAAAGGAGGCGTCGCCGTGGAGCGCAAATGGTGGACCCTGATCGCGGTCTCGATCGCGATCTTCATGCTGCTGCTCGACATCACCGTCGTCAACGTCGCGCTGCCCTCGATCCAGCACGCGCTGCACTCCTCCTTCGCCGACCTGCAGTGGGTCGTCAACGCCTACGCCCTGACGCTCGCCGCGTTCCTGCTCACCGCCGGCGCCGTCGCCGACCTGGTCGGGCGGCGCCGCGTGTTCCTCGCGGGGCTCGTCGTCTTCACCGCCGCCTCGGCGGTCTGCGGCCTGTCCACGAGCCCGCTGATGCTCAACCTCGCCCGCGCCGTCCAGGGCACCGGCGGGGCGATGATGTTCGCGACCTCCCTCGCCCTGATCGCCCAGGCCTTCCACGGCCGCGAGCGCGGCGTCGCGTTCGGCGTCTTCGGCGCCGTCACCGGCGCCGCCGTCGCGATCGGCCCGGTGATCGGCGGCATCATCACCACCGGCATCGGCTGGGAGTGGATCTTCTTCGTCAACGTCCCAATCGGTGTCTTCGGGGTGCTGCTCACGCTCGCCCGCGTGGAGGAGTCGCGCGACCCCGGCGCGACCGGCGTCGACTGGCTCGGTCTCGTCACCTTCTGCGGCGCCCTCTTCCTACTCGGCTTCGCCCTGATCGAGGGCAACGAATACGGCTGGGGCTCGACCCGGATCGTCTCCTTCCTGGCCGCCGCCGCCGTGCTGCTCGTCGCGTTCGTCATCGCCGAGCACCGCCAGGCGCGGCCGATGCTGGACCTCGCCCTCTTCCGCCGCCCGGCGTTCGCGGGGGCCAGCATCGTCGCCTTCACGCTGTCGGCGTCGATCTTCGCGATGTTCCTCTACCTCACCCTCTACATCCAGGACGTCCTTGGCTACGACGCCCTGCAGGCCGGGCTGCGCTTCCTGCCGATCACGCTGCTCTCGTTCTTCGTCGCCCCGATCGCGGGACGCCTCAGCGTGCGCGTGCCCGTCCGCCTGCTACTCGGCGGCGGGCTCGTCCTCGTCGGGGTGAGCCTGCTCGCGATGACCGCCGTCAGCCCGACCTCCGCCTGGACGGTGCTGATCCCCGGCTTCGTCCTCGGCGGCGCCGGCATCGGCATGATCAACCCGCCGCTCGCCTCGACCGCGATCGGCGTCGTGCACTACTCCCGCAGCGGCATGGCGTCGGGCATCAACAGCACCTTCCGCCAGGTCGGCATCGCCACCGGCATCGCCGGGCTCGGCGCGGTCTTCGAGCACGAGGTCGTCACCCACACGACCTCCAGCCTGGCCGCGGCCGGCCAGCAGCACGCCGTGACAGACGCCGCCCACGGCCAGCTCAAAACGCTGCTGGTCTCCGGCGAAGTCAGCCATCTCTTCCACACCCTCTCCCCCGCCGCGAGCAGCGCGCTGGCCCACGCCTACCGCGTCGGCTTCGTCGAAGGCTTCGACACCATCCTGCTGATCGGCGCCGCCATCGCCCTCGTCGGGGCGGCGTTCGCGTTCACGCTGATCCGCAGCCGCGACTTCGTCGCCTCCGGCCAGCCCACCGCAGAGACCGTGCCGGCACCCGAGCCCGAGCCCGTCGGCGTCGGCGGGTAGCCCGGCACCGCCGCCCCAGTCGCCCGCTGTCCTTCAAAATGTTTCCCTCATTTTGAATATCTGAACGCCTGCGCGTATGATTGGCGCATGGCGCACAGGGCGATCACGGTGCACTGAGCGATGGACGAGCCGCTCGATCCTTCCGGACCCGACCAGTCCGTGCCGAATCCTCCCGAGCCCGGCCCGCCCGAGCCCATCCAGTCCGAGCCCGGCCCGCCCGAGCCCGGCCCGCCCGAGCCCGGCCAGGCCGAGCCAAGCCAGCTCGCACCCGGCCCGCCCGAGCCAGACCGGCCACCACGCAGACGCCGGCGGACGCGCCTGTGGCAGCTCGGCGCGACCCTCGCCGCGGTTGCCGCGGGTATCGTCGCGATAGCCGCCACCAGCGGCGCCGGCGTGCAGCCCGGGTATTCCGGTCCTCACGCCGCGACCGAGGCGCTCGTCGCCTCGATGCTGCACGGCATCCCGCAGCAGGCCGACGCGCTCGGCTCGCCGACGGCGCCGCTCACGCTGCAGTACTTCGGCGACCTCGAGTGCCCGTACTGCCGTGAATTCACCGTCGACGCGCTGCCCACGATCATCGCGCGCTGGGTGCGCACCGGCAAGCTGCGGATCTTCTACCGCTCGTTCGAGACCGCCACCAGGCAGCCCAGCGTGTTCGTCACCCAGCAGGTCGCCGCGCTCGCGGCCGCGGCGCAGAACAAGATGTGGAACTACCTCGAGCTCTTCTACCACGAGCAGGGCCGCGAGGACTCGGAATACGTCACCGAACGCTACCTGCGCGGGCTCGCCAAACAGGTGCCCGGCCTGAACCTCGCCCGGTGGAGCAGCGAACGCGCCAACCCCCGGCTCACGGCGATCGTCAGTGCCGACAACCGCACCGCCCGCCACGTTCACCTGCCGGGCACGCCCGGACTGTTCTTCGGCCCCACCGGCGGCGGCCTCACGCTCTACCGCCCGTCCTCGCTGAGCAGCCCGGCCGGCTTCGACCGGCTGATCGAAGCCCTGCTCGCCCGCCTCAACCAGCGCGCGGCGACCGCCGAACTCAGCTAATCAAATTTTGCGTTTTCAGATCGGCGCAATCGCGCGGATTAGAAATCGCGATTTTTGTATCGCGTCTCACGCTCCTTACTTTTCGGCGGCGGCGCCCGCGCGGGGCGCGTAGCCGGCACACGCCAGCACCGGCAGGCGCGGATAGCGAGAGTAGGTCGGGTCAACACGCGAGCGCCGGCACAGCGAGAAGCGCGAGCCGCGCGTCGTGCGCACCTCCTGCTGGAAGCTGCAGCTGTCGCACAGCCCCGCCGGCGGGCCGCCGCGGGATGGAGAAACCGGCTCCGGCACCGCCTCAGCGTACCCCGGTGGCGCCCCTCCGCCGGCGGCCTGCCATAATAGTTGACTAAGCAACTATGAGGACTTTCTACCGACTACTCGGCTTCCTGCGTCCGTACCGGCGCGGAATCACGATCTCCTGGGTCCTGGCGAGCGGCGCGATGGCGATGACGGTCCTGCTGCCGCTACTCACTGGCCGCGCGGTGCAGGCGATCAGCAGCGGCGCCCACGCCACCGCCAGCCACCAGGCGGCGTTGCGCACGCACGAGCGCCACACCCTGCTCGTGCTGGCGCTGGTGATCCTCGGCGCGGTGCTCGCCCGCTGGGGCCTGACCTACTGGCGGCGGATGATCGCCGGGCGCGTTTCACTCGGCGTCGAATACGACCTGCGCGCGCACATGTACGGGCAGCTGCAGCGCCTGGAGCTCGGCTTCTTCGACCACCAGCAGACCGGCCAGCTGATGTCGCGCGCCACCGTCGACCTGCAGGCGGTGCGCTTCTTCCTGGGCTACGGGCTGGTGTTCATCCTGCAGTTCATCCTCACGATCGTGCTCGCCGGCGCCGTGATGATCGCGATCGAACCCCGGCTCGGCCTGGTCGCGCTGGCGCCGGTGCCGTTCGTCGTCGCGATCTCCTACCGCTACGGCCGCCGCGCCCGACCGGCGATCCAGGAGGTCCAGCAGCGCATCGCCGAGCTCACCGCGGAGGCCGAGGAGAACATCTCCGGGGTACGCGTCGTGAAGTCCTTCGCGCGCGAGCCCCGCCAGCTGCAGCGCTTCCGCGACGTCGTCGGGCGCACCTTCGCCCAGGCCATGGTCGCCACCCGGCTGGAAGCGAGGTACAACCCGATGATCGGCTTCCTGCCCCAGCTCGGCCTCGCAGCGGTGCTACTGCTCGGCGGCCAGGCCGTGATCCACGCCCACCTTTCCCTCGGCCAGTTCACCTCGTTCTACCTCTACCTCAACATGCTCGTCGGCCCGATGCGCTCGCTCGGTGTCACGCTCAACCTCGCCCAGCGCGCCACCGCCTCGGGCGCGCGCATCTTCCAGCTGCTCGACCGCGAGCCGCGCATGAGCGAGGCGCCGGGCGCGCCGCCGCTGCCGCCCGGTAACGGCCACGTCCAGCTGCGCGGCGTCACCCTGCGCTACCTCGACCCCGGCGACGAGCTCGGCGGCCGGCCGGCCACGGTCGCCGCCCCCGCGAACGGCTCGCCGGCAGCGGCGGACGATCCAGGCCACTCCACCGAAGGCTCGCCGGCAGCGGCGGACGATCCAGGCCACTCCACCGAAGGCTCGCCGGCAGCGGCGGACGGCGCGGGCCCCTCCGCCAACGGCTCGCCGCCGGCACGGATCGTGCTGCGCGACATCGACCTCGACGTGCCCGCCGGGCGCACCGTCGCGCTTGTCGGCGCGACCGGCTCGGGCAAGACCAGTCTCGTGGCGCTGATCTCGCGCCTCTACGACCCGGTGGAGGGGAGCGTGCTGCTCGACGGCGCCGACGTCCGCGACGTCAGCCTGCGCTCGCTGCGCGAGGCCGTCGCCGTCGTCAGCGACGACCCCTTCCTGTTCTCGGCGTCGGTCGCCGAGAACATCGCCTACGCCAGCCCCGACGCGCCGCGCGCCGAGATCGAAGCCGCCGCCCGCCGCGCCCAGGCCTACGACTTCGTGATGCGGCTGCCCGAGGGCTTCGACACCCAGATCGGCGAGCGCGGCCTCTCGCTATCCGGCGGCCAGCGCCAGCGTCTGGCGATCGCCCGGGCGCTGCTAGCCAACCCGCGGGTGCTGATCCTCGACGACGCCACCTCCTCGGTCGACGCCTCGACCGAGCAGAGCATCAAGCTCGCGCTCGCCGAGGCCATGGCCGGGCGCACGACGTTCGTCATCGCCCACCGCCTCTCCACGATCTCGCTGGCGGATGAGATCGTCGTGCTCGAGCACGGCGAGATCGTCGCCCAGGGCGACCACACGGAGCTGCTCGAGGAATCCGAGCTCTACCGCGAGATCGTCGAAAAGGGTCTGCCCGAGCACGTCTTCCTGACAAAAGAGACCCGCGAGCGGGAGGTCAGCGGGATATGAGCACCCAGCGACCCACGCCCGCCCAGCGGCTCGCCTGGCGGTCTCGCCGGCCAGGATCCGGAGGGCGGACCCGATGAGCCCCGGCGGCTTCGGCGGCGGCGGTGGTGGCGGCGGGCGCATGGGCGGCGGCATGGGCGCCGCGCGGCGCGGGCTCGGGCCGGGCATGGCGCGCGGCGGCGCCCAGTGGGACGGCGAGCGCGCCAGCCGCGAGAACCGCGGACGCAACCTGCGCGGCCTGCTGGCGCTGCTGCGCCCCTACCGGCTACGGGTCGCCGTGATGATCGGGGCGCTCGTGCTCGGCACCGCCGCCGGCCTCGCCCCGCCGCTGCTGGCGCGAACCGCGATCGACAGCGGCATCGAGCGCCACGACAGCCGCACGCTGGTGTTCGTCGTGATCGCCTTCCTCGCCGCCGCGCTGCTGGTGTGGGTGATGACCTACCTGCAGACCTACCTCGTCGGCTGGGTCGGCCAGCGCGCCCTGGCCGACCTGCGCATCCGCATCTTCACCCACCTCCAGCGTCAGCCGATCGGCTTCTACGACAGCCGCCCCGCCGGGGTGCTGATATCGCGCATCACCAACGACGTCGAGGCCCTGGAAAGCCTCGTCACCGACTCCGTCGTGACGCTCTTCCAGGCCGGCCTGACGTTGATCGGGGCGATCGCCGTGCTGGTCTACCTCGACCCCAAGCTCGCGCTGCTCACGTTCTGCGTCGTGCCCTTCGTCGCCGCCGGCAGCGTCTGGTTCCGCCTGACCTCCGCCGGGGCCTTCCGGCGCACGCGCGAGACGATCGGCGCGTTGACCGCCTACCTCCAGGAGACCCTCTCGGGCATCCGCGTCGTGCGCAGCTTCGGCCAGGAGGGCCGCCACGAGACCCAGTTCGCGGCACTCAACGAGGACAACTGCGACGCCAACATGACCACCGTCCGGCTCAACGCCGCCTACTTCCCCGCCGTGGAAATGCTCTCCGGCGTCGCCCTCGCGGTGATCGTGCTCTACGGCGGCTACCAGGCGATCGATGGGCACATCACCGCCGGCACCGTCGTCGCCTTCGTCGCCACCCTCTCCTACCTGTTCGAACCGATCCAGCAGCTCTCCCAGCTCTACACCACCTACCAGTCCGGGATGGCCGCCCTGGAGAAGATCTTCCAGCTGCTCGACACCGAGCCCACCACCGTAGACCGGCCCGACGCCGTGCAGTTGCAGCGCATTCGTGGCGCGGTGCGCTTCGAGAACGTCTCCTTCGCCTACCGGCCGCGCGGCGACGGCGAGCAGGTCCTCGCGCTGCAGGACATCGACCTCGACATCCCGCCCGGCCAGACCGTCGCGCTGGTCGGCGCGACCGGCGCCGGCAAGTCCACGATGGCCAAGCTGCTCGCCCGCTTCTACGACCCCACCGTCGGCCGGGTGCTGGTCGACGGCCACGATCTGCGCGAGGTCTCGAGCCTCTCGCTGCGCTCACAGATGGGCATCGTGCCGCAGGAGGCCTTCCTGTTCTCCGGCAGCATCGCCGAGAACATCGCCTTCGGCCGTCCCGACGCCAGCGAGCAGGAGGTCCGCCGCGCCGCGGCGGCCGTCGGTGCCGAGGACTTCATCGCGGCGCTGCCCGAGGGCCTGCAGACCGAGGTCGGCGAGCGCGGCGCCCAGCTCTCCGCCGGCCAGCGCCAGCTGATCGCTTTCGCCCGCGCGCTGGTCGCGGATCCGCGCATCCTGATCCTCGACGAGGCGACCTCCAACGTCGACCTGCACACCGAGAACCGCATCGAGCACGGCCTGCGCCGCCTGCTCGCGGGGCGCACCGCGATCGTGATCGCCCATCGCCTCTCCACCATCCGCCGCGCCGGGCGGATCGTCGTGCTCGAGCACGGGCGCATCGTCGAGCAGGGCACCCACGAGGAGCTGATCGCCGCCGGCGGGCGCTACCACGCGCTGTACCGCGACTGGTCGGCGCAGGCGGCCTGAGCATTCACACGCAGGGGCCCGGCGGGCGCGGCGGAGGCGCCTCTGCGGTGGCGACCTGGCCACACCCCGCCACGGCGAGCCTGGCTCATGGCCATGATAATCTTGCATGGCCATGATCAAGCGACTTGTGATCTCCAGCGGGGGTCAGATATCGGTACCGGCGAGCGTCCGCAAGCGTTGGGGAACGCGCGCCGTGCTGGCTGAGGACCACGGCGACCGGCTCGT
>Ga0307476_10002864_pt1 | contig 10213 bp, 6 predicted proteins | sample atmos_gasesECM2C_2_FD_203314 | JGI IMG/M metagenome (GOLD analysis project Ga0307476, IMG submission 203314) | Hardwood forest soil microbial communities from Morgan-Monroe State Forest, Indiana, United States - atmos_gasesECM2C_05 | ecosystem: Environmental > Terrestrial > Soil > Temperate...
GCGGTCCGCCGCTCGCGCTCAGCCGCGGAGATTGTCTGCCGTGTGACACTCACCATCAGATTCGCGATGACGAGAGCCACCCCAAGCATGACTGCGAGCGTGAACAGATACTGCGCGTCGGCGACATCCAGGCTGAAGCGCGGTGGCACGAAGAAATAGTCGAATGCCAGAGTGTTTGCGACCGCGGTGAGCACGGATGGACCGCGACCGAGCCGCAAAGCCGCCACGGTCGTGCCCAGAAGGTACAACATGACAATATTGACGAGATCAAAACGCGGATAGACCGGGTACGCGATTGCCGTACAAAGCGCGCTGATTCCAAGCGCTCGCACATAGCGGGACGCGACCGCGAGCAGAGAGTAAGGAAGACGTGAAAATAGCTGCCCGGGCATTTCGCAGCCCTTTCACCTGCGAAGGAGCATCAGGTAGACGATACGGAGTGCGGCGTTATGAGGCTGTGAGCAAAAATTGCGCGGCGGGAGGACAGAGAATCGCGCCAATCCGGCATCCAGCGCCAGACACAAACGCGTTAAAAAATTCGCGACCTGATCGCACGCGGCGGGCGCCGCCCGATTGGCAGCGCCCGCGGCCGTGAGGCAGAACGAAGGTCTATTTGAAGGTTGCTTCCGTCTGCGCCAGATCGTCGCGGTGCGCCGAGAAGTCCACCATCGAACCGAAGGCCGGGCCGGCGAGCGGACTGGCTTTCAAGGTCTCGCGTATGGCGTTGTCGAGCTTGTCCTGGCCAGCCGCGCTCTTGGAGATCGAGATGATCCAGAACATATCGGTCGACTGCGTATGTACCGCCTCCTCGTCAATCTCGTACTCGAGAAGGGTGCCATCTGCCAGCAGCTTCTCCAATAAGGGTACGATGAGTTGCTTGGCCAGCAGATCCAGCGCGTCGCTGTTGGCGTCCGGTTTCAGCTTGTAGGTGGCTTCACGGGTGTATGCACCTTTGTAGGACCCGGCATGCCAGTTGTAGTAGCGACTCACATAGACGTGGTCCCAATGTTTGGTCGCGCTGTTCAGGACAGGAGCGGGCGGAGCCTTGTGAAGATCATCGAGGACGCTGAGCAGACCGGCCATCGACATGGACGACCACCAGTTGTCGTGCGTGGGCCCGTCGGCGCTGTGCACCAGAGTCGTGTCGTTGCCGTAGCCGACCAGCGTGCCGCTGCTCAGCGCCTTCTCATATATCTTCGAATCGCCGCGACCCTTTTCCAGCTCGGCCCACTGCGCGCGTGGAATGACCCAGTTCGCAACGTATGAGTACATCGGCGGCTTCTCTTTCACCTCCGCCTGGGCGTAAGCCTGCCCCGTCCAAGTGCCGCAAACCACGAGCGCGACCGCACCTGCAAACACACCGCTTGACTGGTAGTTCATGTAGCCCCCCCGAAATCCGCCAGGATTTCTGTTCTTAGTGTTGAGCAGCGCAGTATAGCCCAGCTGTCACACCAGCGTTCCCTGCTCCGCTGCAGCGAGGTAGAGCTATCGTGCTGCCCGCAGCCGCGCCAGCTTCATGTGGGAGTCAATGAACAGCTTGAGGATTGACTCGGCGCGTTCCACGGTCATCTCCATCGGACTGGAGAGCAGGCTGAGCTTGACGCCTTCGGCCAGGCTGATGAAACCCATCGCGATCGACTCGGCCGGCAGCGGCGGCTCGATGCCGACGCGGACGTAGAAGTAGCTGATGAACCCGGCGATCTGCGCGCACTTCTCCGCCAGGAAGGTGTTGAGCTTGGCGCGGAACTTCGCATCGCGCGTCGCCAGCAGGCGCGCTTCAGTCCAATTCATGAACGATTCGCTGTCCCGATAGAGCTGGCTGTAGACCCCGGCGACGCGCGCCTGGATCTCCTCCAGCGGCAGCGCGTCGTCGCGCAGGGCGGTCAGCTCGCTGGTCGCCTTCTCGTGATCGCGGCGCAGCAGTTCGATGAACAGGTCGCCCTTGCTGTTGAAGTTGGAGTAGAAGGCGCCGCGGCTGTAGCCGGCGGCAGCGGCTATGTTCTCGACGCTGGCCGCCTCCAAGCCCTTGCGGGCAATCAGTTTCTGGGCGGCTTCCAGGAGGCGCTGCGTGGTCAGCTCGCGGCTGTCTTCGCGGCTCAAACGTTTCCGGCTCATGCGCGCCATGCTAGCACATGCACTTCTACATTGAAATTCATCTTCGTATACAGATACAATATCGTATCTGAATACTATTCTGGATCCATCGGACGCGGCCCCAAGCCGGGGCCCCGGGAGTCGCAAGCCGCAACCGAGCATCCGAAGGTGGGTACGCGCGTTCTGGCACCCGCCTAGCGAGGAGTCGCCGCCATGAGTGTCGCCGTCAAGTCCCGCGCCGCAGGCCGGCGCTCAGCACCCCACCGGGCGATTGCAGCGGCCGCCGTACTTCTGGCGGTCGGCGGCTGCGAGCACCCCGCGCCCCCCGCCCCGCCTGCAGTCGTCGTCGCATTGCCGGTGCACCCCGACTCCAGCGCCGGCGGCAGCACTGCGCTCATTCGCTATCCCGTCGAGGTGCTGGCCCGCTACTCGAACCTGATGTCCTTCCGGGTCCCGGGCAAACTGATCGAGCGCAAGTTGCGGCTGGGTGACTCCGTCAGACAAGGTGGGGGGGTCGCCCGCCTGGATCCCGACGATGCCGGCAAGCAGCTCGCCAGCGCCCGGGCTGCGTTGGATGCCGCCGAGCACCGCCTGCTGTTCGCGCGCCAGCAGCTCGATCGCGACAACGCGCAGGCAGCGCAGAGTCTGATCGCGACGAACCAGCTGGAGCAGACTCAGGACGCCTTCACGGCTGCGCTCGCGGCGCGCGAGCAGGCAGCCGACCAGTTGGTAGTGGCGCGCAACAACCTCGAATACGACACGCTGGTCGCCGACCACGACGGCGTCATTACCAGCGAAAATGCGGATACCGGGCAAGTAGTCGCCGCGGGGCAGGCCGTCTATGGCCTGGCGTGGACAGGCGATACCGACGCCGTGCTGGACGCTGCGGCCAGCGACCTTGGGCGGATTGCGGTGGGACAGCCGGCGCAGGTCACTTTTCCCGCGCTCGCGGGGCAGAGGTTCGAGGCACGCGTGCGCGAGATCGGGCCTGCCGCCGATCCGCAAAGCCGCACCTACCGCGTGAAGCTGACACTGACTCAGCCCGGGCGGGCGGTCAGGCTGGGTATGACAGGGGATGCCACTCTGGCGCCCCTCGCGAGCGCGGGCAGCCCCACTGACCCACAGACTTTCACATTGCCGGCCACGGCCATCTTTCACAAGGGCAACAGCCCCGCGGTATGGGTGGTCGGTTCGAGCGACTCATCGCTGGAATTGCGAGCAGTTACGGTGCGCACATACACCGATCATTCCGCGGTAATCGCCTCGGGCCTCAAGGATGGAGAGAGTGTGGTCCTGGCAGGCGTGCACACCGTTCACGCCGGCGAGCGCGTGCGACCGGTCAGACCGCTGTTCGATGGAGATGGCGACGTAGAGAGTCCCGCAAACGGCGGTACCAACAGCGGAGCCCCCCGATGACCACCGCCGGGATGGTCGGCCGAGCCGCGCCGCCCGCTGACACTCAGGGGTTCAATCTATCCACCTGGACCCTTGAGCACCAGGCGCTGGTGATCTTCCTGCTCGCGCTCATAACTGTGTTCGGCGTGATGTCCTACGGCAGGCTCGCGCAGTCGGAGGATCCGCCGTTCACCTTCAAGGTGATGGTCATCCGCACCTTCTGGCCCGGCGCGACCGCGCGCCAGGTCCAGGAGGAAGTGACCGACCGGATCGCGCGCAAGCTGCAGGAAACACCCGACGTCGATTTCCTGCGCAGCTACTCGCGGCCCGGCGAGTCCACGCTGTTCTTCAATATCAAGGATTCCGCCCCCCCGTCCCAGGTACCCGCGACCTGGTACCAGGTTCGCAAGAAGGTCGGCGACATCGCCTACACCTTGCCCGCGGATATCCAGGGCCCCTACTTCAACGACGAGTTCGGCGACGTCTACACCAATATCTATACGCTCGAGGGCGATGGCTTCTCGTTCGCGCAGTTGCACGACTATGCCGAGCGCCTGCGCACCGAGCTCCTGCGGGTGCCACATGTCAACAAGGTCGATTTCATCGCCGACCAGGAGCAACGAATCTACCTGGAGATCGCCAACGCGCAACTCGCCAAGCTGGGCCTGACGCCGCAGCAGATCGCCGCGGCAGTCGGCTCGCAGAACGCGGTTGCGGCCGCCGGAATCTTCACCACTGCCGACGACCGCGTCTACGTTCGCCCGAGCGGCCAGCTCCAGGACGTCGAGAAGCTGGGCGACACGCTGATCCGAGTCAACGGCCGTGTCGTCCGCCTCGATGACATCGCGAACATCAAGAGGGAATACACCGATCCGCCGGCCGAATACATGCGCTTCAACAATCAGCCGGTGCTCGGAATCGGTATCACCATGGCGCCGGCCGGCGATGTGATCGAGCTCGGCAAGGCGCTCGATGCCGAGACCGCGCGGCTGCGGGCCTCGCTGCCGGCGGGACTCAAGCTCGTGCAGGTGGCTGACATGCCGCAGGCAGTCGCACATTCGGTGGACGACTTCGTCGAGGCGGTCGCCGAGGCGATCGGAATTGTCCTGGTGGTCAGCCTGCTGAGCCTCGGCGTGCGCACGGGCATGGTCGTGGTCATCTCGATCCCGCTCGTCCTGGCTTCGACGGCTCTGTTCATGTACCTCCTGGGTATCGGCCTGCACAAGGTGTCGCTGGGCACACTGATCCTCGCGCTCGGTCTGTTGGTGGACGATGCGATCATCGCGGTTGAAAGCATGGCGGTGAAACTCGAGCAGGGTTTCGACCGGTTACGTGCCGCTGCTTTCGCGTACACCAGCACCGCATTCCCGATGCTGACGGGTACCCTGGTGACAGTCTCGGGCTTCCTGCCGATCGCCCTGGCGAAGTCGGTGACGGGCGAATACACACGCTCCATCTTCCAGGTGTCCGCCATAGCACTGTCACTTTCGTGGCTCGCCGCGGTGATCGTGATTCCGTTGCTCGGTTACCGGATCCTGTCGGAGCACCCGACGCGCCGCGCCTTCAGCCGTCGGGACGAATCGGCCCAAGGCGGCGAGGATACCCACGAGCACCACGATGTGTATGACACGAAGTTCTACCGGCGTTTGCGTAGCTGGATCGAGTGGTGCGTAGAGCGCCGCCGCCTGGTTCTGATCGTCACGCTGGCGATCTTCATCGTGGCGCTGGCTGCATTCAAGCTGGTGCCGCAGCAATTCTTTCCGAGCTCGGACCGGCCAGAGCTGCTGGTGGACTTCCGCTTGCCCGAGGGCGGCTCTATTTCAGCCACGCTGCGCGTGGCGGAGCGTTTCGAGGCGTTGCTGGCGAAGCGGCCCGAGATCGATCACTTCATCGACTTCGTCGGCGCGGGCGCGCCGCGCTTCTACCTCCCTCTCGACGAGCAACTCGAGACACCCAACTTCGCGCAGTTCGTGGTGACCGCGAAGAACGTCAAGGATCGCGAGCGGCTCGCTCACTATCTGGCCACGGTGCTGCCGGTTGACTACGCGTCCGTGCGCACGCGCATCAGTCGTCTGGAGAACGGTCCACCGATCGGCTTCCCGGTGCAATTCCGTGTCAGCGGCCCCGAGATCGCCACGGTACGGCAACTGGCTGAAGGCGTCGCGCGGATCATCCGCGCCAATCCTGACACCACCAACGTGCAGTTCGACTGGGACGAGCCCGCCGAGCGCTCCGTGCACTTCGAAGTCGATCAGACCAAGGCGCGCCAACTCAACATCTCCTCGCAGGATATCGCGAACTATCTGCAGATGTCGTTGAGCGGCTACACGATCACGCAATTTCGCGAGCGCGACAAGCTGATCGGCGTCGACCTGCGAGCCCCCGAGCGGGATCGCGTCGATCCCTCGCAGATCGAACGATTGGCGCTCCCGTCACAGGACGGGACCGCGGTTCCTCTCGCGGCCCTCGGTCACTTCACTTACGGCCTCGAATACGGCGTGATCTGGGAGCGCAACCGGCAGCCGACGATTACTGTGCAGGCCGACGTACTGCCCGGCGCACAGGGAATTGACGTCACCAACCGAATAGACAAAGCGCTGGCATCGTTCCGACAGCAACTGCCAGTCGACTACCGCGTGGAGATCGGCGGCTCCGTGGAGGAAAACGCCAAGGCCCAGGCCTCCATCAACGTGCAGATGCCGGTGCTGCTGGTCGCCGTCCTGGTTCTGTTGATGGTGCAGCTGCAAAGCCTCAGCCGGGTGCTGATGGTGGTGTTGACCGCGCCCCTCGGGCTCATCGGCGTGGTCGCAGCCCTGCTGCTGTTCCACATGCCCTTCGGCTTCGTCGCCCTGCTCGGCACGATTGCGATGTTCGGCATCATCATGCGTAATTCGGTGATCCTGGTGGACCAGATCGAGCAGGACATCCGGGGCGGGCACACTCGACTCGAGGCCGTCGTGGGCGCCACCGTCCGGCGTTTCCGGCCGATCACCCTGACTGCCGCGGCTGCCGTGCTCGCCCTGATTCCCCTGCTCCGGAGCAACTTCTTCGGACCTATGGCGACCGCGCTCATGGGCGGCATCACGGTCGCGACCGTGTTGACGTTGGTTTACCTTCCGGCCTTGTATGCCTTGTGGTTCGGAGTCGAGACGCAGGCACCGCCACGGGGGACGACACCATGAAACTGCGACTCGCGATGGTCACTCTCACTCTCGGCATCGCTGCCTGCACGGCATTCGGACCAACACGCAAGCCGCCGGCGGTGCCTTCGTCCTCGCACTATTCGGTGGCGCCCCAATCGCCGCAGCTACCCGCCGCCGACGGCGTCGCCCAACAAATCGCCATGGGCAGCCGCCCCGTCCCCGAGTGGTGGCGGGCGTATGAGTCCGATGACCTCGATGCCCTCGTGGCGGAGGGTCTCGAGAAAAGTCCCTCCCTGGCGGCAGCTCGCAACAACCTGCGGGCGGCCCGCGAGGCATTGCGCTCGCAGATTGGTGAGTCGATGCTTCCAACGGTCGATCTGGAATTCAGCCCCAACCGTGCGCGCACGCTCGGCATCCCGGTTCTCCCGCAGCAGACTTTCCTGGAGGATATCTTCGTCGCGGACGTTCACGCGTCGTACACATTCGATTTTTTCGGAGCGGCCTTGCTTGCCAATCGCGCGCTGGCGGGTCAGATCCAGCAACAGGCCTTCGAGCTCGAGAGCACCCGGCGTGCATTGGCGACGAACATCGTGGTCGCCACGATCAACAGCGCTTCGCTGCAGGAGCAGGTCAGCGCGACCGAGCAACTCGTCGCGCTCGGCGAGCAGCGCGCACAGCAGACCGCCGCGCGCTACAAACTTGGCAGCGCATCGCGGGATGAGATGCTGGCGGCCGAGCAGGACGCCGCCAATGCGGCTGCATCATTGCCTCCGCTGCGCGCGCAGGCGCTGGCGATGCGCCACGCATTGGCGGTGCTGTTGGGACGCCCACCGGACACTGCGCCAGCACCGTTGCAGCTGGAATCATTGCACGTGCCCGAAACAGTTCCCGTCGCGATTCCTTCTGACCTGCTGCACCAGAGGCCCGACATCCTGGCTGCGGAAGCCGCCGTCCGATCAACTGCCGATGAGGCCGGCGCGGCCACGGCCGCGCTCTTTCCTTCCCTCACCCTGTCCGCGTCCTATGGGCGTGGCGGGTTCGATTGGTCCCATTTCTCCTCGCCGGAAGGGGCTATCTGGGGCGTGGGGGCGTCCCTGACGCAGCCGCTGTTTCACGGTGGCGCGCTGTTGGCGCGTAAACGCCAGTACGAGGCGACCTACGACACCGCGGTCTCTCAGTACAAGCAGACCGTGCTCTCGGCTTTCCGGAATGTAGCGGATACGCTGGTGTCGCTCGAGGAGGATGCAAACACGCTCAGCCAGGCCGGCCGGGCGGAAGCTGCCGCGCGCGAAACTCGAGGTGATACCGAGTCGCGCTACAAGCTTGGTGCCACACCTTTCTACGCAACGTTGACAGCGGGACAGCAGTATCAGAGCGCGCGCGTCCAGTACATCCGGGCGCGCGCGTCACGGTTGGCTGACACGGCCGCCCTCTTTGATTCCATGGGCAACCCACCCATCCAGACCCGGCGAGCCAGAGGCACCGGCGGGCTCGAAGAGTCGGGCGGAAGCTGAGGCGCTACAGTTTTCTTCACAATGCCCGGCCGACTCTGAAGAATGGTCAGTCTTTGGAAACAACATCGGTTGCGCTTGCGGATCAGGCATCCAGCGTGCTGAGCTTGCGGGTTTCGCGCCGGTCAAGGCGTAGCAGGCAAGCAATGACGAACGAGAGTCCCGAGAACCCCTCACCCTTACAGAAACCTTTCAGCCCGGAGGAAAGGCAGCCTGCGCACCCCTGGTATCGCCGGCCGTGGGTCATCGGCGCGGCGATCCTCGTAGTCGGACTCTTTCTGCTGCATCACTGCACGAGTGGGCCCACGCAGGGGGGAGGCGGACGCGGCCAGCAGGGCAACGCCACGATCACGGCGGGGCAATCCCGGAACGGCAACATGGGCATCTACGTCAGCGCGCTCGGTACCGTGACGCCGACCTACACGGTTACCGTCTTTAGCCAGATCACCGGGAGGGTCATGGAAGTGCGCTACCGGGAAGGCCAGATGGTGAGCAAAGGGCAGTCTCTGATCGACATCGATCCCCGCCCGTACGAGGCGACGCTCATGCAGGCCGAAGGAACTCTGCAGCATGACCGGGGCCTGTTGGAGCAGGCCAAGATCGATCTGCAGCGATACAAGGACGCGTATGCGAGGAACGCCATCGCGAAACAGCAGCTCGACGATCAGCAACAGACGGTCGTCCAGTACCAGGGCACCGTCAAAGCGGACGAGGGAACGGTGGCCTACGATAAGGTGCAACTGGAGTACTGCCACATCGTCTCCCCGGTCGCCGGTCGGGTGGGGCTGCGCCTCGTGGATCCGGGAAACACCGTCTTCGCCGGCAGTGGATCGACGCTGGTGGTCATTACTCAGCTGCAGCCCATCACGGTGGTATTCAACGTGTCGGAAGATGACCTGCCGCGCGTACAAGCCCAGCTGCAAGGAGACAACAAGCTGTCCGTGGATGTGTTCGATCGGGCCAATGACCACCTGATCGAGTCAGGAACGCTGACATCTCTGGACAATCAGGTCGATACCACCACGGGCACGGTCCGCTTCCGCGCGGAGCTGCCGAACAAGGACCTGGCGTTGTTTCCAAACCAGTTCGTCAATGCGCGGCTCCTCGTGCAGACGCTGCAGAACGTGACGCTGGTGCCCACGGTTGCGATCCAGCACAACAGCACCAGCGACTTCGTATACGTCGTGAAGCCTGACGATACGGTAGCCGTCCAGAACGTGACGACGGTGACCTCGAACGAGCAGGACACCGCCGTGAAGGGCCTGCAAGCGGGGGTCACGATCGCAACCACCGGTTTCGACCGCCTCGAGAACGGCGTACACGTGACAATACGGGTCCCCGGCCAGGCAGCCGAGGCGGCAGCGCCAACCATCAAGCGACCGGGACGGATTCCGGCGCCGGGACAGCGGCAGCAATGAGTCCCTCGGGCCCGTTCATCGTCCGGCCGGTGGCCACGATGCTGCTGATGGTGGCGTTGTTCCTCGCGGGAGCGGTCGCTTACTTCCAACTTCCGGTCTCGGCCCTTCCCGAGGTGGATTACCCGACGATCCAGGTACTCACCTTCTACCCGGGTGCCAGTCCCAGCGTGGTCGCTACCGCGGTCACCGCGCCCCTGGAGCGGCAATTCGGGCAGGTGGCGGGCCTGAGCCAGATGACCTCGACGAGCGCGGGCGGCATCTCCGCGATCGTGATGGAGTTCCAGCTCAGCCTCAACATCGACGTCGCCGAGCAGGAGGTCCAGGCGGCGATCAACGCCGCGCAAAGCTACCTCCCGGCCAACCTGCCGACCCCGCCGATCTACAGCAAATCCAACCCGGCCGATGCTCCTGTGCTGACGCTGGCGCTCACCTCCAACGAGATGCCGCTGTCGCAGGTCGAGGACCTGGCCGACACGCGCCTCGCCCCGAAGATCTCCCAGATCTCCGGCGTCGGCCTCGTCAGCATCTCCGGAGGCCAGAAGCCGGCCGTACGCATCCAGGCCAATCCAACGGCACTCGCTGCTTACGGCATCAATCTCGAGGATCTGCGCAATGCGATCACAGGCAACAGCATCAACTCGGCCAAGGGGAA
>Ga0307476_10002865_pt1 | contig 10210 bp, 10 predicted proteins | sample atmos_gasesECM2C_2_FD_203314 | JGI IMG/M metagenome (GOLD analysis project Ga0307476, IMG submission 203314) | Hardwood forest soil microbial communities from Morgan-Monroe State Forest, Indiana, United States - atmos_gasesECM2C_05 | ecosystem: Environmental > Terrestrial > Soil > Temperate...
TGCACGTCGTGGTCGGCGCGGAACGCAACTTGAAAATTACGCGCCCGGGAGACATGGAGCTCGCTGAATTCTATCTCCGCCAGGAGCGCGCCGGCCGATGACCCGCGTGGGCATCGGCTACGACCTACATCGCCTCGCCGAAGGACGCAAGCTGATCCTCGGCGGCGTGGAGATCGCGTTTCACAAAGGCCCGGTGGGCCACTCCGACGGCGATGCCCTGGCACACGCGCTGTGCGACGCGCTGCTCGGTGCCGCGGGCCTCGGCGACATCGGCGCGCATTTCCCCGACACGGACCCGAAGTGGAAGGACGTCTCCAGCCTGCGATTCCTGGAACATATTCGCGACCTGCTCGCCGAACACCGCTTTCGCATCGTGCATCTCGACGCAATTGTCATCACCGAAAAGCCGAAACTCGGCCCGCATTTCCCGGCCATGCGTGAAGCGCTTTCCAGGTCGCTCAGCATCGCGCCGTCCATGATCAATTTGAAAGCAAAAACGAACGAGTCGGTGGACGCGATTGGCCGTGGCGAAGCGATTGCAGCGCACGCCGTCGCCACGCTCGATCGCTAAACGCGTAGTGTTCGGCTCGCTGAAACGGAGAGACACGTCTGAATGGACCGGCTGACCGGAATCCACGCCGTTCGCGAAGCGCTCGAAGCAAGCCGGGCGCTTGACTCGATCACGGTCGCGAAAGGCGCGCATCGAGGAGCTGGTCCGGCTCGCGCGCAAGCTGGGCATTCCCGTGCGCTTCGAGGAGCGCGCGCAGGTCGATCGCGCCGCCGGAACCCGTGAACATCAAGGCGTGGTCGCGTTCGTCTCCTCCGCGCCTGCCGCCAATTTCTACGATCTCTTGAAACCTCGGCCCGCGGGAAGCGCTCCGGGATTGCTGGTATTGCTGGATGGCGTCGAAGATCCGCAGAACCTTGGCGCCATCGTTCGAACGTCCCTTGCAGCCGGAGCGCAGGGCGTTGTGATCCCCGAGCGGCGCGCGGCCGGGCTTACCGACACGGTCGCGCGCGCATCCGCGGGTGCCCTCGCGCATCTGCCGGTGGCGCGCGTCACGAATCTGTCGCAAGCGATGGAGGAAATGAAGGAGGCCGGCTACTGGCTCGTCGGCCTCGACGAGCGCGCCGACCAGCTTCACACTTCCGTCGATTTCAAGATACCGGTAGGAATCGTCCTCGGCGGAGAAGGCAAGGGGCTGCACGCGCTGGTCCGCGAGCGCTGCGATTTTCTGGTCTCAATCCCCACCACAGGCCCAGTCCGCGCCCTCAACGTGTCAGTAGCCGCCGGAGTAGTCCTATTCGAAGCAGTCCGCCAGCGAAGGGAAACAAAGAAAGCAACCACGGATGCACACGGATGAACACGGATAAGAACGAAGAAGCAAAAAATGAAGGAAGAAACCGCCGCAAGATTGAACCGAATTAAACAGCAACCAGACAGAGCAGAATCTTCCTTATCATGTTTATCTGTCTTTATCCGTGTTCATCCGTGTGAATCCGTGGTTCCAAAGATTTTTCCGTTTACTTGTCGTACTGGATCATTGTGAAGACGTCGATGCCGGGCAATCTGGCGCGGCCGTTGAGGAAAGTCAGTTCGACGGCGAAGGATGCACCGATCACTTTTCCGCCGAGCTTGTGCACGAGTTCGACGGTGGCTGCCGCGGTGCCGCCGGTCGCGAGGAGGTCATCGCTGATCAGCACTTTCTGGCCGGGCTGGATCGCGTCCTCGTGAATCTCCAGGGTATCCGTGCCGTATTCGAGCTGGTAGGTGACCGCAACCGCCTTCGCCGGCAATTTTTTCGGCTTTCGGACGGGAACGAAGCCGGCGTTGAGGCGGTACGCGAGCGCCGGCGCCAGAATAAAGCCGCGCGCCTCGATGCCCACAACGGTGTCGACCTTCTGTCCTTCGTAGTGGCCGCAAAGCTCGTCGACCAGGCTGTGGAATGCGGCGGGATTTTTCAGCAGCGTCGTCAGGTCGTAAAAGAGAATTCCCGGCTTCGGGTAATCCGGGACCTCCCGAATAAATTCCTTCAAATGGTTCATCCCGCGGAATTTTCCTTTCCCAAGAATTCGATCACTCGGAAGCGATTGCTATCGCGTGCGCGCGTTTCGCGCGGGTCACTCGCCGCGCTCGATGGAAAACGCGTCGGCATATTCGCGCAGCGTTTCCGCGACCTGCTCATCGACGCGCTCGACGTTCGCCATCCTCGGTCCGCGCTGAAGCGCTTCTCTTAGCGAATCGATTTGTTCCGCGCTGCCGATCGCGTAGACTTCCACTCGGCCGTCGAAGAGATTCCTTACGAATCCGCCGATGCCAAGGCTCGCCGCGGTTCGCTCCACGAAAAAGCGAAAGCCCACTCCCTGCACCATGCCCGAGACGAAAAATCGCTTGGCCTGCGTTTCCACGGCACTACTTCGCGCATCCCCTGGTTCTTGCAGCCGGGCGATTGTAGCAAAGGTTTTGCGCTCAAGGTAGGACAGGCTTAGGCCTGTCGCCGTCGACCGACGCCGCCCTGTCTTCCCGCAACGTCAAAAAACCGACAGGCTGAAGCCCGCCCTACTGGATTTCTTCCGAATCCATGCTGCACAATAGCGGCGGGTTGCATCCAAGAAATGGAAGCAAAATCCATGATGTATCGATCGAATTTCGTCGCCGCGCGCTGCGCGCTTGCCTTGGCTCTTGCAGCAGCCGCTCCTCTCTTGATCCGCGCGCAAGGGAACGGCCCGATGCGCGCGCCCGAGCCGGAAAAGCTTCCGGCGTCGCTGCCGGCCCCAAAGCCGGAAGCGCCTCCCCTGCCGCCGGATGAAATCATCCGCAGGTTCGCGGCCAGGGAGGACGACATGGTCCGCGCGATCAAGGGCTACACGTTTCAAAGAGACATTCGCGTGCAGGAACTCGGCCCCGACCGCAAGCCCGCCGGCCAATATGACGTGGTGACGCAAGCGCGCGTCTCTCCCGACGGCAGGATGTATGAAAAAATGGTGAGCCGGCAGCCGCCCACGCTTCAGCACCTGGATTTGCAAAGAGGCGACAGCGATCTGCTCGCGCCCGCGCCGATGTTTCCCCTCACCACGGCGATGCTTCCCAAATACGTGATCACTTACGGTGGCACCGAGCGCGTCGACGAGCTGAACACGTACTATTTCATGGTGAAGCCCAAAGCCGTCGAACGGGCCCGCGCTTATTTTTCCGGCGTCGTATGGGTGGATACGCAGGATCTGGCGATTGTGAAGACCATCGGAAAATGGGTGACCGAAACCGGCGACGTGAAGGCCGGCGATCTTCCCTTCACGCTCTTTGAAACCTACCGCCAGCAAGTCGGCAAGAATTTATGGTTTCCCGGATACGCGCGCTCGGACGAAACGTTCGAGCAGGGCGGCGCGCACATTCCCATTCGCATTATCGTCAAGTGGAGCGGCTACGCGCCGCAGACCGGCGATCCAAGTTCGGATGCGCCGGCGCCTGCAAAGCCATCGGACAATCCGGACAAACCCTAGGCGGTTGTCGTCGCGGCTGAGCCTACCGCCAGTCATCGATCAGAAACACTTCCGGCCGGTTGTATCCGGCTTCTCCGTTCCGCTGCATCGCGACTCCCTGTGACGTCGTGCGAAATCCGGCCTGAAGCATTTCGCGGTAGGCGTCGAGCCGCGCAAGGTTCATGCCGGCGGAGAGTATTCGGGCGCCGCGCACCTGCGCAAATTCGCGGCACGCGCCGATCAGCCGCCGGAGCTCGCGCGGCGCGTCAGCACCGCTCCGCACCGCGGCAAATTTGATGTAGCACTTCCCGCTGCCCGCTTCCGTCCCCGCGCCGGCGTGGCAGACGGCCAGTCCCGCGAGCCGGGAGCCGTTCCAGGTCAGCAGCGTATCTCCCAGCTTTTGGTTCTCGACTGCGCCTATCTCAAGCATGAGGTCGAGCCCTTCGTAAATGGAATCCGTCAACTCAGCGCAACCCTTCACGCACTCGCGCTTTTCATCCGCGGAGAGCGCGCTAAGCCGCGTGCACTGCGCAGCGCCAGGCGCGGCGTCGCTCGCCAGCGGAAGTTCCATCAGGCAGGTCAGAAATCGCGGCCAAAAGCCGAATTTCTGGTATAGGGTCACGTGCTTCGTGCTGTTCGCAAACGTGAAAAGGCCCGCGTGGGTCACGCGCCAGTCCGCAAACAAATCCATGGTAGGGCGCAGCAATTTTTGCGCGACGCCCCGATCCCAGAGATCGGGGCGAATGGTCAGCGGTCCAAAAAATCCGACGCTGCCCCATCGGGTGGCGAAGTTTGTGCCGGCGAGCGCCCCCGCCATTTCCGCCGCCAGCGCGGCCGGCGGATTCGCCAGCCAGCGCGTGCGCACGTAGTCGGCGTCGCCCATGAATTTCAGCGGGTCGGGCAATCCAAGAAATGTCCCAAAGGCGAGCCGCACAATCCGGTCCGCCTCCTGGAGATCCGCTTCGCGCAGCGTGCGAACCGTGATCTCCGGCCGGAACGGCGCGGAAGAAGTCGTCGATACGCTCATTTCACTTCACCATTTCAGCCGATCAGTAGCCGCCCTTGTGCAGAAGCGTTGGCCTGTCGGATCCGTCCGCCGGCGCCTGGCTCTTCGAAGCCTCTCCCGGTGCAGGAGGCGGAGGAGCGGGTGCAGCTGGCGCGCCTCGTGGCTGGAGGATCCAATGGAATCCTCCGTCGTAGTCGACTCTAGCCATCGTGACTTTCGTGTCCGGAGGCGAGACCGCGGGAAGCGCCGCTTTCAAGAACGTGGCGAGCCCGGCGGCGTCGGACTTCTGGCTCTGCCCCTGCGTCACAAGCCCCACCGACTTCGCCTCGACTTGATCCGCCGCGCGAATGTTCGCCAGGCGTGAATCATTCTGCTGCAGGAGATCGAGAAGCTCGGGCTCGCCGGTGGCTCGATCTTCGGGAGGATAGCGAACCTCCATCAGGGTTTTCGGCTTACCCTGCTCGGGGGGATAGATCTGGTTGTAGCTCGGCCGCAGGACGCGCGTGCGCCAGATGCCGTTCCGGAGTTCATCCTGAGCAATGCGATAGTCGAGCACCCATGCTTCCGGGCCGTAATCCCGCACGTACCCGGCAAGAACGATCCGGATGAGGGGCTCGTCTTCCCCCAAGTTCACTTTATGGTGCAACTGTCCCGCAACCAGGCGAACCCGCTCGAGCATAGCGATGCCGATGGACTCCAAATCGGTCGCCTGGAACTCGTCCGCCTTCTGGCCGCTGTTATTGAGGGCCGCGCCCACCAGCTTGGTGAATTCCGCATCGAGCTCAATGGGCTTGTCGTTCGATTCGGGGAAAACCCATTCCGTGGCCCCGAGCATCACCGCCATGCGAACCGGGGAGAGGATGGTGATTTCCGGGGGCCGCGAGCCCGGCTCGCCGTGCGTATCCGTCGCGGCGAGCAGAATCGCGTCCTTGGTGGCGCAAATGACGATGCGCCCCTCGGTCAGATTCACCACCACTTCCCGGTCCTTGAACGTCTGCGCTTGGCAGGGGGGAGAGAGAATCCACAGATGAACACAGATGAACGCAGATAAAAGCGAAAACCCTGCGGCTACGGGCAATGAAAATCCGCGCTTCTGATGCGGCCAAATCATGCGACGTTCCTTCAAAAGATAGTAGCTTGTTTCTAGAACCAGCACTCAATCGTGACTCGTGATTTGTGGAATCGCGAGCGACAATTGGCGAATCGCGTGTTCACCAGTCACGAGTCACTGGTCCACCAGTCACGCCTCTTGTTTTTTCCTATCCGTGTTTATCCGTGTTCATCTGTGGCTCCAAAGCCTTTTCCTTCCGCGCAATCGCCTGCAGCGCCGTGAAGGCGATGACGCAGGCGACGTCTTCGGCCGAGCAGCCGCGCGACAAGTCGTTCGCGGGGCGGTCCAGGCCCTGGAGGATCGGGCCGAAGGCTTGCGCGCCGCCCAGCCGCTCAACGAGCTTGTAGGCGATGTTCCCCGAATCAAGATCGGGGAAAATCAGGACGTTGGCGCGACCGGCGACCGGCGAGCCCGGAGCCTTTGACGCACCGATGCGCGGCACTAGCGCGGCATCGGCTTGCAACTCGCCGTCCGCGGCCAGCTCCGGCGCCCGCGCTTTGAGGATTCGCAGCGCCTCTTTAATTTTTTCCACGTGTGGGTGGCTGGCCGAGCCCTTGGTGGAAAAGGAAAGCAGCGCGACGCGCGGTTCCACATCCAAAATGGCTCGCGCATTTTCCGCCGTGGCGCGCGCGATTTCGGCCAACTCCTCGGCGCTCGGATCGGGCACCACCGCGCAATCGGCAAAGAGCAGCGCCCCACTGGGGCCGAGTTCGATTCCCGCCCGATCCGGCGGGATGACCATCACGAAGAAACTGGAGACGAGTTTGGCCTCCGGCGCGAGGCCGATCGAGTGCAGCGCCGCGCGCACGGTCTCACCCGTCGTGTTTGCCGCTCCTCCCACGCTGCCGTCCGCATCGTCCGCAGCGACACTCAGGGCCGCGAAATACAGCGGCCGCCGCGTAATCTCGGCCGCCTCCTCGGACGATACGCCACGGGCGCGGCGCCGCTCAAGATAAATCCGCGCATACTCATCGGCTCGGGCGCTTGTCTGCGGATCGACGATCGCCACGCCGTCAAGCGGCCCTCGCAAGTCGCTCGCAACGGAATCGATGATTTGCTTCCTGCCGAGCAACGTAATTCTCGCGTAGCCTTCCCTCGCCGCTGCCAACCCAGCAGTCACAATGCGGGGATCCTCGCCCTCGGGCAACACGATCCGCTGAGGATTGGCGCGCGCCCGCGCCTTGATTTTCTCGACCAGGGTCATCACACGCTCAACTTATCACAGGTCCGCTTCGGGAGCGATTCGGAACAGCCGGAGCCGTGGCCCTTCGAATGTCCAGCTTTCAGCGCCCTTCGGCGAGTCGAGTTGACTCTTGTGCAACACGGAATCCGCCTCCGTTGACACAAAAGGGGCGTTCAGTTTATTAATGGGTGAAGTCTCCGAGAGGGTATGTGGCCAACACCAAGATTCTCGGCATCGAGGGACTATCCCCCGACCAGCTCCGGTTCGAGCTGCAACGGGGTGGCCGTTTCGTTCTGTTTCAGTACTGCGTGTCCATCCTCATCCTTTCGTTCAAAAGGCCTTCCCCCATTTATTTCGTCCGCAGCGGAGAAAACGCCGCCGGGAAAGGCATCCGTTACACGCTGCTAACGGCTGTAGCCGGATGGTGGGAATTCCTTGGGGACCAATCTTCTCGGTACAGACCATTTACCGCAATCTTTCCGGCGGCAAGGATGTCACGAACGAAGTAACCGCCGCCCTGGCTTCCCCTACTGCGCCCGTCGCGCCGCGACCGGCGGATCTTAGCAAAGTGCCGGCCGCACGCTAATTCCGGGAAGCCCGCTCCTCCTGGGCGATTTGTCGCCGAACGCCCGCCTCCAGCTTCATTTCGGTTTCCGCTTCCTGAACTTGCCCTTCATGGCTCAAAGCCTGTGCGAGCAAAGCGTGGTAGTTCAAAGCATCGGGCGCGAGCTTGACTGCCTCGCTCATGTGCTCGGCGGCGGCTGAGAATTCCGAGCGTTTCAATTCAAGCTGGGCCGTTTCGGACAGAAGGAAGGCCCGAAACTTTGGAGAGCCCGGCACGGAACGCAGCGCCGCTTCATATTCCGACTGAGCCTCATCGTCGCGGCCGATTTCAGCAAGCGCCGCGCCGTAGCGCTCGTGCGCGGTCGAGGATTGCGGCGAAAGCTCGGTGACAAACTTAAATTCCCGGATGGCCTCGTCCTTTCTCCCGTAGTTCCAGAGCGCCTCGCCATAGTAGCTGTGGGCCAGAAAACTTCGAGGAGCAACCTTCAGAGCGCTTTCGTAAATGGTTGCGTCATCGCTAAATCTGGGAATCTGGACGGCGAGAGCCGCGAGCAAAATCGCAACGACAGCAAAACAGGCAATCGTGGCGGATCTCGCGGGCCATCTCGGATGTGTAAGCAACGAGGCGGCAATGAAGCAGATGGGCACTGAAGCCAGATACATGTGCCGGTCGTGGACCCAGTCCTCACGCACGAATGCGTACACGCCCAAAGCGGCCGGCGCAAATAGAATCGCAGCCCATATGACCTGCAGCCGCATGGCCTTTTGTTCGCGAAACTGGCGCCACAGGAGCGCAGCCGCGGCCAAGGCGAATACGACAGCAGCGCCTCTCGCGAGTGTCCAGTGTGATCCCCACTCCGACGGATAGAAAAAGCTCAGTCGAAACGGCCATACGAGGTTGCGGAGATAGACGACGGAGACGAGCGGAATGTCAAGAAAAGCGGCCAGGCGGCTTCCGCCCGGGCCCGGCCCGGTGTTCAGCCCAAACAGGAAAGACCGAACGGCCACGTATGCGCCGACGACTGCGAAAAACGGCAGAGTCCATACCAGCGGCCGCAGGCGACGCTTAGCCTCGGGAACATCCGCCGGAGTCTCCCGCAGCAACTCGTAGGCGACCAACAGGAAAGGAAACATCACGGCCGTCTCTTTCGACAGCATGGCCATTGCCGCCGCAACGGTGGAAACAATGTACGACGCGAGCGACGCTCCTTCCTCTCGAAACCGGAAATACGCGAGGAACGAGGCGATCGAAAATAGCGCGACGAGCAGGTCCGTCGAAGCCGTGACGTAGGCCACCGATTCCGCGTGAATAGGATGAGCCGCGAAAAGCGCGGCCGCCAGCGCCGCCGTCCAGCGGTCCTTCAGGAGCTTCACTCCCAGGACGTAGACCAGAAACACGACGCACAAGTGCAAGAGGAGCGAACTGAGATGCCACCAGGGAATGACGAAACCGAAAATCTGCGCGTTCATCAATTGCCACAGCCTGTAAATCGGACGGTAATGTACGGCCGTAATTTCGACCGGTAGCGCCTGGCTCTTCGCCGTGTAAATGTTCGTCAGGAATATCGTTTTCCAGTTGCGCCAGGAACGGAGCGTCTCGTTGATGAGGATCAGCGGAACATCGTCGAGGATAAAGTCGTAGCGAAGGTCCTGGATATACGCGAGCGCGGCCAGCAGTGCGGCCACGAGGACGACGCGATCCGGTGTAATGCGCGACGGGGAAGCCATTCCTATCAAAATTATAGTGGGAGAACCGCGCCGGCGGCCGGCCCGTGCCAAAGGCCACTCCGTCCTGGTAAACCCCGGGCTCGCCGAAAATGCCGCCGGATGCTGTTTGCGCGTCCTTTCAATTTCAGTAGAATGGAGGCTCACACCAATCGATTTGGGTCGCAGCGGCACGGCCGTCTGGAACCTCGCACTTTGTTCCGCGAGGCCGGGCGGGGAGAGGCGGAGATCATTCGACACAAAGGCAAGAAGCTGAAGGATATTTTAGACGCACACGAAAAGTTTCATAAGGGCTACCCGGGCGGGGAGCGGGCGGACCTTTCGGGCGCGGACCTTTCGGGCGCGGACCTGAAGAAGCGCGACCTGACCGGCGCCAATCTTACCGGCAGCAACCTGCGCAAGGCCGATCTGCGCGGGGCCAAGCTGAGCCACGCCGATTTGAGCCGCGCGAACCTGCGCCAGGCGGATTTGCGGAATTGCGATTTTACGGAGACCCGCCTGGAAGGCGCCGATTTGAGCGAGGCGGATTTGAGCGGGACGGAACTCTTTCGCGGCGATCTCCGCTCCGCGAAATTGCACAAGACGATTCTTCGCGGTACGGTGCTGCGCCAGGCCATTCTTCAAGGCGCGGATTTTTCCGGCTCGGATCTGGCGCTCGCCAGCTTCCGCGAGATTGACTTGACCGACGTCACGCTGGAGGGCGCCGACCTCAAGGATGCCGTGGTTCGCGACAACCGGACCTCGAAGACGGGGTAAAGTGCCTGGCCCAACAGCAGTGACCAACCAGCCCAAGATCGACGTCGAGAAAGTCCTCGTAGAGTTTCAAGACTACCTCGCTCCTAAGCTGGATACTTACGAGCAGGCCGTCGACCTGTACATTTTCAGGCACAGCCGGCTCGTTGGAAAAGACGAAGTAATCATCGGGTTCAAGTCGGCGCGTCGAGAAATGAGTTTCGGGATCGGTGAGCGCGGAAAACCCATGTCGGAGGGTACGTGCTATAGAAAGTTGGCCTCACTGAAGAAAAAGGGATGCGTCGAGGTTTTGGATACAGTTCAAAACGGCACGAGGATTCGGCTTCGATTGCCCGATGAAATCGAGGGCGTTAATTCCGAAGGCGCTCTCCTCAATTCCGCCTACTCT
>Ga0307476_10002866_pt1 | contig 10207 bp, 9 predicted proteins | sample atmos_gasesECM2C_2_FD_203314 | JGI IMG/M metagenome (GOLD analysis project Ga0307476, IMG submission 203314) | Hardwood forest soil microbial communities from Morgan-Monroe State Forest, Indiana, United States - atmos_gasesECM2C_05 | ecosystem: Environmental > Terrestrial > Soil > Temperate...
TCATCACCTGCTCCGTCTTCATCCGAGCTTCATGAAGGCTCGATACACCTGATCGAGCACACGCAGTATCAGCCGCAACCATCGTTACTCCACGACGACAGGAAAGCCAATGGCTGGTTTTCACCGGCCCCTGCGCAGTGCGACCCTGCTGGCAGCCGCGCTGCTGGCGGTGGCGCTGGCAGGGTGTGGCAGCAACAGCAACGACACCAGCCATACGGGTGCACACGGCGACGGCACCCACAGGCCGGTGACCACCAGTGACGCGGATTGGACATCGGTCACCGATGCTTTGGGTCGCACCGGAAAATTCGGCGACAACAACACTGTTTACCGGATTCCTTTGGTGCGCAGCGACTTGCAGGTGGTCACCGTGGGGGTGCCGATCAAGCCTGGTCTGTCGCTCGGTGGCTACGTGGCATTCGCGAAATATGACGACGCCACGATGGTGATGGATGATCTGGTGGTGACCGAGGCCGAACTGCCGAAGGTCACCGACGCGCTGCAATCGCACGGCATCGAACAGACCGCGCTGCACAAGCACCTGCTCGAGCAGTCCCCGCAGGTGTGATGGACCCACATTCACGCCATGGGCGACCCCGCGAAACTCGCGGCCGGGATCAAGGCAGCCCTGGACGCGACCGCCATCGCGCCCGCGGCGGCCCCGCCCACACAGCAGCCGCCGGTCGATCTGAATACCGCAGGCATCGATGCGGCGTTGGGCCGCAAGGGAAATCCCGATGGCGGGCTGTACAAGTTCAACCTGGCCCGCCAAGACACCATCGTCGATGACGGGCACCTAGTGCCACCGACGTTCGGCGTCACCACGACCGTGAACTTCCAGCCGCTCGGCGAGGGCACGGCCGCGATCAACGGTGACATCGTGATGACCGGACCCGAAGTCCAGAAAGTGATCCAGGCCCTGCGCGCCGGCAACATCTCCCTGGTCACGGTGCACAACCACTCCCTGACCGACGAACCGCGCCTGTTCTACCTGCATTACTGGGCCGTCGATAACGCCGTCACACTGGCCAAGGCGATGCGGGCCGCCCTCGATGCGACGAATCTGCAACCGGCGAAATGACCCGTGGCGGAGTGTGGGAACACCTGCCGCGCCACCCATCTCGGCTGCGAACCTGCCCGAGCACCAACAGCGCACCGAGTGCGGCACTGGAGTCGGAGTTGGTGCTCGGGCCTATGCCCAGAGTCGTTTCATCGTGGCTTCATGTGTGCGCCATACCGTCGGATTCGCAACCATAGTTACCCCAGAAAAGGAGACAAACAATGAACCGTCGAACGAAGATCGGAATCGGCGCCGCCGGGGTGTTCGTCCTGGCAGCAGTCGGTACTGGCATCGTGTATGCCGACGAGCCCCAGATCACCGGCTCGGCAGCCGATCAGGCCCGCGCCGCGGCCGTGAAAGCGGTCCCGGGCAGCACCGCGGGTGAGGTCGAGGCCGAAACCAACGAAGGCGCCGCGGTCTATGGCGTCATCGTCACCAAATCCGATGGCTCCAAGCTGGAAGTCCACCTGGACAAGAACTACCACTTCCTGGGCACCGAAGCCCCAGACAAAGACGACGATGGGCACTGACCGCCACAGCCGAACAGGTCACCCCGACCGCCTGCCGGGCCCGCCATCCGGAATCGGCAGGCGGTCGCCCATCCATCCGCCACCTATTCCCCCCCGATGCCCCATCACGTATCCAACCGTGGCTACTTCCTTCCTGTGGATGAGCTAGAACCGGGACCCAGCGACACATCGGGGTCCACACCGGCAGAGGTGGGGTTCGGCCGGATACTGCGGTATTTCCTGAAGCTGGGCACGATCGGATTCGGCGGACCGATCGCCACGGTCGGATACATGCAGTGCGGCCTGGCCTGACGGTTCCTCCTGGCCGTCAGCGATGCTGGCCGGGCAATGGGAAGCCCGGTTGTCGATCGACGAAAATATCGTGAGTGTCGAAAGTGCCGTGCGATCGAGCGCGACTCGAGACGCTAAGTGGCCCTGCGCGCCAGCGTCTTTCGGCCCTTCCACGCTTGGCGCGCGGGATATGGCGCCGGACGGGCGGCTCCTTGGTGTTGGGGAAGCCCGCCCGTCCGGTTCCTCCCCCTAGAGAGGACATGAGCCATGTTGCACGTCCCGTTTAGCCCGTCGCAACGCGCAAGAGCAAACTCACAGCCAGGCGTCTAGTAATTACCTTTGTACCAACGACGAGTTGGAAGCTGGAGGACTCCCGTCGGGCGGGTGCGGTGACTCAAGTGCCGAGCGAAAGTTCCCATCGGACAAAGGTCTACCGCCGCGATGACCGCAGGATCGTCGGGGTCGAGTCCCTCAGCCTGGAGGGCTTGGCGTTCGTCGTCATCCACACCGGTGTTGGACGTGCGGCCTGTCGTTATGGTTCCTTGAGTTCTTCCCTCACGAACACGCGCGGCTGAGCGTCCTATCATTCGCCACTATGGCGAAAGGCAACGTCCAGATGGGCGAGATGAGCGACGATCCGAACGCGCTCGACGCGCATGGCCTCGAGTTCCAGCATCACCAGGGTACCCAGCACGTCCTGCAGAAGTGCCTGGTCGGTGCGCAGCGCGATCTCGTTGCCGGGCTTCATGTTTCCACTCACCAGGTGTGAGTTGATCAACGTTTGGGTCAGGTTGAACGCCATCGGAGATGTCCCTTGCTTTGGTTAGATCTGGTCTTCGGCCAACAGGTCGGCGTAGGTTTTCTCGAATTCCCAGACCTTCGGGAAGCCGATCATGTCGACGAAGTCAGCGAAGGCGTACAACGGGTCGGAGACCGGTTTGCCTTGTGCCAGGGCTTGATAGACGCTGGCCAGGGCGTGACTTGCGGCGAACAGCCCGACGGTGGGATAGATCGCCGCGGCGAATCCCATCTCAGCCAGCTCTGCGGGCGGCAGGATCGGAGTGATGCCACCATGCGTTTGGTTGGACAACACGGGCACGTCGAACGCGGCACCGATCGTGCGCATCTGCTCTTTGGATTCGGGCGCCTCAATGAACAGGATGTCTGCGCCGGCGTTGGCGTAGGCTTCCCCGCGCCGCAATGCCTCGTCGAGGCCCAGCGATGTCAGAGCGTCGGTGCGCGCCAGGATCAGGAAATCTGCCGACGAGCGCGCGTCTGAGGCGACTTTGATCTTGTTGACCATTTCCTGGGTGGGCACCACGTGGCGGTTGGGTGTGTGGCCGCACTTCTTGGGGAAGTGTTGATCTTCGATCTGGATCACCGCGACCCCGGCCTTCTCATAGCCGCGCACGGTGTGGGCGACATTGAGCAGCCCGCCGTAGCCGGTGTCGCCGTCGGCGATCAGCGGCTTGTGGATGGCATCAACGATGGCGTCGGCGCGGTTGAGCATGTCGGTGTAGGTGGCCAGGCCCGCGTCGGGTTGGCCCAGGTAGGAGGCCACCACCCCGTAGCCGGTCATGTAGATCGCCGACGCGGTGGTGCGATCAGCGATCTTGGCCGAGACCAGATCGAAAACGCCTGGGGCGGTGATGAACTGACCGCCGCGCAGCATCGCCTTGACCGAGTTGTTGGTGTCGGTGGTCATGGTGGTTCCTCGTTTCGTTCTCGCGATTGTTCGATCCGTTAATGTGACGATCCCGCACCCGCCATTGATCAGTCCAATAGACTTTCTGATGTGTTTGATCCAGATATTGAATGGTTGCGCGTAATCAGTCCGGAGCTCGCCATCGCCGTGGCGGTCCTGGAGGAGCAGCACGTGCGGCGCGCGGCAGAACGGCTGGGCGTGCCGCAGCCAACCGTCAGCGCCGTCATGCATCGCCTCGCCGACGCGATCGGCGCCCCGCTCGTGGCGCCGTGCGGGCGCGGAATCGCCTCGACCGCGGCTGGGCGCGCCTTCCTGCCCGCGGCACAACAGGCGTTAGTCAACCTGAGCGCCGCCGGACAAGACCTCCAGGAGGTCATCGATCCGGACCGGGGCCGCATCGCGCTCGGCTTCGGGCACAGCCGCGGCCCCCGCGATGTACCCCGGCTGCTCGATGCGTTTCTGGCCGCATACCCCGATATCTCGTTCACCCTCAAGCAGGGCGGGGCACCGGCGGTGCTTGACCAGCTGCGGGCAGGCGTCCTGGATGTCGTGATTGTCGCGCCGATGCCGGCGGCCGACGATCGCCTGGAAACGATGGTCCTGGCCGAAGAACCGCTGTGCCTCACGGTCGCCTCCGACCACCGCCTTGCCAACCGGGCATCGGTTGACTTGCGGCAAGCGGCCACCGAAACCTTCGTCGGGCTGACCCGCGAGCACGGCCTACGTCCGGTGGTTGATTCCTTATGCGAGCGAGCGGGATTCGTTCCACAACTGGCCTTCGAGGGCGAAGAGCACGAAACATTGCGCGGACTTGTGCGGGCCGGTCTGGGGGTCGCCGTGCTACCGCGCGCACCGCATCACGACCCAGCGCTCGTCGAAATCACCCTGCGCGACCCCGAGGCGCGCCGGCAGGTGGGGGCGGTATGGCAGAAGGGTCGCCGGCTGGCTCCAGCCGCGCGGCGCTTCATCACCTTCCTCACCACCTCGGGAGCCAAGGTGCTCCGCGGTGGCTGACTTGGCCAAAATAACTTCAGCCGACCCGGACCGGGTGTTCATGTCCGATCTTGCGCGACGACTCGAACTCGTCCCAGCTTGATGCTGGAAATCCCCATCTATGCCGCTGCCACGGCACAGTGCTGAAACTAGGCCAATCAATCATTTGCACTTGACGCTGACTGCTGCGCTTATCGCATTGGCTAACTGGTAACGGTGCGTGTTGAAGAGGTGCGAGTTCTGCGTAGGGGAGCGGTCAGGTATGGCGGGCTGCTACTTGGCAGAGTTGCACGCGCGAGGTGAGATCGAGTTTGGTGTAGACGTGGGTGAGGTGGGTTTGGACGGTGCGGGGTGAGACGAAAAGTCGTGCGGCGATGTCTTTGTTGGCGAGTCCTTCGCTGACCAGTCGCACCACGTCGCGTTCGGTCGGGGTCAGCGATTCCCAGCCGCTGGTCGGCCGCTTGCGTTCACCGCGACCGCGCTGCGCGTAGGTGATCGCCTCTTCTGCGGAAAGCGCCGTACCCTCGGTCCACGCGGTGTCAAAGTCCTGCTGCCCCATCGCATTACGGACAGCCGCGACCGAGGCGCGGTAGTCGGCGTCGTGAATCTTGTAGCGGGCCGCGCCGGTTCGTTGCCGCAGGGTGTCTGCGGCGCCGAAGTGCTGGGCCGCTTGGCGGTGGGTGCCGGCCTGGCCGGCCAGGCCGGCGAGACACTCGAAGATGTCGGGCAGGGCCAGCTGCGATCCGGTGGTGGCCGCGCAGGCGAGCGCGTCGTAAGCGTCGCGTTCGGCCTGCGCCGGCTCCCCTTGGGCGATCGCCACCCGAGCACGCGTCGTCAGGGCGGTCGCCAAGTGCCAGCCCGTCATCGTCGAGACGGCGTCATCGGCCCAGCGGCGGGCCGCGACAAGATCGCCGCGCGCCAAAGCAACCTCGGACATCGGGTTGAGGTTGATGGCCGCGAGGTCGCGCTGGACACTCAAACGCTGCCAGGCCGCCTCGCTGGCATCGGTCGCTGCGGCAACATCTCCCGCGGCCAGGCCGGTGATAGCCACCACCGCATACGCCCAGCCCTCCATGAACTCGCTTACTTCTGCGACGGTCTCGAAGGCCGCGTCGATCGTGGCCTGGGCCGCGCTCGTGTCACCGTGATACGCCAGCATCTGGGCTCCATTCAGGAGGCTGCCCACCCGCGACAGGAGGTCGTGAGCCGCGTCGGCCTCGATGGCCACCTCGCGGAACTGTGCTATGGATTCGCTGAGCTCGCCCTGCATTGCTTGCGCCAAGCCGAGGCGGTGGCGACAGCGACGAGACTGGAAATGGTCACCGATCGCGTCGGCGAGCTGGCGTCCTTCTTCGGCGGCGGCGCGCGCCACAATCGGCTCACCCGCCGTATCGGCTGCGTACGCCAGCCACCCGAGGGCCTGGCTCAGCGTCCAGCGATCGCCCAGTGCTCGGGCGAGTTCGATCGCCTCGGTGAGGTACGGCCGGGCCGTCTTGGCGTCGTAGGCGGCGATACCGCCGCAGGCGGTCAATGCGCGGGCCAGCAAGGCGGGATCGTCGAGTTCGCGCGCGATCGCCAGGGCCTGTTGGGCGGTCTGATCCATGCTGTCGTAAGCGCCCCGCGACGCGACGAGCACGGCCCTGTCGGCAAGCGCCCGTGCGTGCACGACAGGGGCCACTCCGAGGTGATGGGGGTCGTCGGTGAGGACGGCGTCGAACCAGGTCAGCCCTTCCCGGATGCGGCCACGCGTAAGCCACAGCGGCTGCAGCGACGACGCGAGCTGCAACGCATGCTCGAAGTCGGCGCTTTCATGACTCCAGGTAAACGCGGCCCGCAGATTGTCGATCTCGACGTCGGCCCAGTCGTTCAGCCGCTCGTCTCCGCCCCGCATCAGTGACCCGAGATCGGCGGCCCTTTCGGTGTAGTGGTCACGGTGGCGGTTGCGGACGGCGTCGGCCTCGCTGGACTCGCCGAGTTTCTCCAGCGCGTACTGGCGCACCGTCTCCAGGAGTCGATACCGCATAGTGCCCCAGACCTCGTCGGCGACGACGAGCGATTTGTCGACCAGCAGGCTCAGTTGGTCCATGACCTGGTACTGCTCGACTGAGGTGCTGGCGCCCACGGCTTGCGCGGCCTGCAGATCGAAGCCGCCCAGAAAGACGCCGAGCCGACGGAACAAACTCCGTTCGGGTTCGGTGAGCAGCGCATGCGACCAGTCCACTGAGGCCCGCAGGGTCTGTTGGCGGCGCACCGCGGTCCGCGCACCGCCGGTCAGCAGCCGGAACCGGTCGTGGAGGCTGCCCAGGATCTCGGTGACAGACAAGGCGCGAACCCGCGCCGCCGCGAGTTCGATCGCCAGGGGCATGCCGTCGAGGCGTCGGCAGATCTCGGCCACCGCGACGGCATCGCCGTCGACCCTGAAATCGGGGCGGGCCCGGCGGGCGCGGTCAGAGAAAAGTTCGATGGCTTCGTCGCCCAGCGACAGCGACGGCACCCGCCAGCTCACCTCGCCTGCCACCCCTATCGGCTCGCGACTCGTGGCCAGCAGCGTCAACCCCGGACAGGCGCCGAACAGCGCGACGATGAGGGCCGCGCTCGCGTCTAGCAGATGCTCACAATTGTCGAGCACCACCAACATCTGCTGGTCGCGGAGAAAACGGGTGAGGGTGTCCATTGTGGAGCGGCCCGGTTGGTCGGGCAGGCCCAGCGCGCGTGCCACCGCGACCGGCACGATGTCGGGATCGGTGGTCGCCGCAAGATCGACGTACAACGCACCATCAGCGAATTCGCCCGCGATCTGGGCGGCGATCTGCACGGCAAGCCGGGTCTTTCCGGCACCGCCCGCGCCGGTCAGGGTGACGAGACGGTTGTCGGCCAGGATATGCCGCACGTCGCTTATTTGCTCACCGCGGCCGACGAAACTGGTGAGTTGTACCGGAAGGTTGTGGGCAACAACGGGTTTGGGTGCGCGCAGCGGCGGGAAGTCGTTGTTGAGATCGGGATGGCACAACTGCACCACCCGTACGGGGCGCAGCAGATCCCGCAGCGGGTGGGTGCCCAGATCGGTCAACCAGACATCGGGAGGGAGTCGATCGGCGACCAGATCACCGGTTGTGCCCGACAACACGGTTTGGCCGCCATGGGCCAAATCGCGCAGCCGCGCGGTCCTATTGATTGTTGGGCCGATGTAGTTGCCTTCGTCGCGCCGCTGGATCTCGCCGGTGTGCACGCCGATACGCAGTCGGATCGGAACCAACGGGGCCCGCTGCAAGTTCAGCGCACAAGCGACCGCGTCGCTGGCACGTGCGAACGCGACGACGAAGCTGTCGCCCTCACCTTGTTCCACCGGCCGCACCCCGTTATGGGAAGTGATGACCGCAGACACGGTGCGATCCAGCAGGGCGACGGCGGCTGTCATCTCTTCTGGCTGGGTCTCCCACAGACGTGTCGATCCCTCGACATCGGCAAGGAGCAACGTTACCGTTCCTGTTGGCAGAAGCACGCTCTGGCCCACGTCGCTCCAGTTCCCTGGTGGCGCCTGCGCGCCGCGATCAATCTCGCTCATGTTAGCCAGCATGCGACGCCAGCGAGCCGCACAACATCGGAAGAACGCGTTGCGGCGCCGCTGTCCCTCGATGTGCGACCCCGTGGCCCGTGGGTGTACGACCCCCGGTCCCGCGTATCTACGCGATCTGACCGATGGTCTGTGCTCCCCGAGATCGGATAGTCGACTCATTCCAAAACGGGATTCACGACCGAGAGGAGAAGCGCATGCCATTTCTTCCTGCGAAGTTAGCGCCACGCTGTAACCCGAACATGCTGCTGCTGGACCCGTACGCGAAGGTGCCGTCAGCATGACTCGCCCGCCTGACCGCAAAGCCGGATTGGACGCCGAGGTGGCCGTGGTGGGATACGGACCAGTGGGCATGGTCATCGCTGCGCTGCTGGGACGGCGCGGCCACAGCGTCGTGGTGCTGGAGCGGTATCCGGGGTTGTACAACCTTCCGCGGGCCGGGGTGTTCGACGACGAGACGATGAGGACTTTGGCCGCGCTTGGTATCGCTGAGCAGATCTTGCCTAACCTCAAAGCGCCGCAACGGTATTGGTTCCAAAACGACGCCGGTGAGCGGCTGATGGAGTTCGACCTTGCCGAGTTCGGCCGCAGCGGCTGGGCGGAGATGTACGGCTTTTATCAACCGGACCTCGAGGACGCCCTCGACATCGTGTGCCGCAAGCTGCCCGAGGTCGATGTTCGGCATTCGGCCCGGGTCAGCGCGCTGGTGCAGAACAGCTCCTCCGTGACGCTCACCGTGACCACTCCCGAGGCCACTGAAACAGTCACCGCTCGCTACGTCGTGGCGTGCGACGGCGGAAACAGCTTCGTGCGTCAACACCTCGGCATCGACCAGGACGACTACGGTTTCGGTGAAGCGTGGATGGTCTGCGACTTCAAGCTCCACTGCCCGGTCGACCTTCCGATGATGCAGGTCTGCGACCCGCGTCAGCCGACCGCCGTCGTGCCGATCGGGCTCGAGTACCAACGGATCAGCTTCATGCTCGACAGCGAGCTGGACTTCGAGAAGGAGAGCCAACCGGAGCGGGTCTGGCACCGAGCCGCCCGCTACCTGCGCCCCGACGAAGCCGTATTGATCCGCGTGGGCACCTACACCTTCCGGTCTCTGGTCGCCGGCTCCTGGCGGGTCGGACGCGTCCTGCTCGCCGGTGACGCCGCCCATCAGATGCCGCCCTTCCTCGGCCAAGGCATGTGCTCCGGAATCCGCGACGCCCAAAACTTGGGGTTCAAGCTCGACCTGGTGTTGCGCGGCCGAAACCCGGATGTATTGGACACCTACCAGGCGGAGCGTGATCCGCACGTGCGTGCGGTCATCGAACGCGGGATTGAGCTCGGCCGAGTGCAAACGGTGCGCGACCCGGTGATCGCGGCCGAACGGGACCGACGGCTGATCGCTCAGCGCGCCGCGGGCCAGATGCCCGCCCAGATCCGGCTGCCCGGCCTCATTGAAGGCCTCCTCGCGGCCCACTCTGGGCCGGGGCGTGGCGAGTTGTCCGTCCAGGGCATCGTCGACGACGGAGCGGGGCCGAAGCGGCTGGACTCCATCGCCGGCCACGGGTTCCACCTCTTGGTGACCGCCGCCTTGTTGCCGGAGCTGGAGCGCCGTGGTTCTGTCGCCGCGCTGCGGGCGGCCGGGGTGGCTGTTGTCAGCCTGGCCGATCAACCCAGCACCGACGGCGCCGTCGTCGACGTGGATGCCACCTACCGACACTGGTTCACCGAACATCGCTGGGTTGCCGTGGCTGTCCGTCCGGACTTCTACGTCTACGGCACTGCCGTTGACACCCACTCCGCCGTGGCGCTCGTCGACGAGCTGGCCAATGCCCTGGCTGTCGAGATGTCGATGCCCGAACGTGACGTGCCCAGATCGGCCAATCGTCAAGGGATGCGAGAACTTTCATCTAATGCAACTCGCAGCACTTTGGACCCGATAATAAACCTTGCGTCAAGCGCGGGGGGTGTATCGCTGTCCTCTCGTCACTGTGACAAAAGAAGTGCGCTGGCAGACGGCGGTCTGCACGGTTCATCCCTTCAATCACGGTCGCGACCGAGACCGCCTCTGAAGAAATGACACG
>Ga0307476_10002867_pt1 | contig 10207 bp, 8 predicted proteins | sample atmos_gasesECM2C_2_FD_203314 | JGI IMG/M metagenome (GOLD analysis project Ga0307476, IMG submission 203314) | Hardwood forest soil microbial communities from Morgan-Monroe State Forest, Indiana, United States - atmos_gasesECM2C_05 | ecosystem: Environmental > Terrestrial > Soil > Temperate...
GCGCCTTCTGCTCGTCGCTGAATTTGTGGCTTTGCCAGTGCATGGCCAAAACCAGATCGGTCTGCTTGACCACCTGCGCGGGATAGAGCAGCGCGTACGGCTCGTGCAGCAGCAGCGGGTAGGTTGTCTTCTCGTCGAAGTCCCACTCGGCGTAGGTGGTGAAGCCTTCGGACTGCGGATGCACGCCAAGCTCTTCGTCGAAGGGAATGTGCGCGGCGTCGGCGGCGTCGCGCCATGCGGCGGTCTCTTCGGTGGTCACGCCCAGCTCGCGAGCGGTCTCGGAGTGCCGGGCGCACGCGTCGGCGGCAACCCGCAGGTTGTGTGCCGCCATCATGTTGGTGAACACATTGTCGCGCACGATCGCGGTGTATTCGTCGGGACCGGTAACCCCGTCCAGGTGCCATACTCCGTGGCGGTCGTGATGGCCGAGTGAATGCCACAGCCGGGCCGTCTCAATGAGCACTTCCAGTCCGCAGTCCTTCTCCAGCGACTCGTCGCCGCTGACGATCCGATAGCGCTCGAAAGCCATTGCGATGTCGGCGTTGATGTGCCACGCGGCGGTTCCGGCCGGCCAGTAGGCCGAGCATTCCTGGCCGCGAATCGTTCGCCAGGGATAGCTGGCACCCTCGAGGTCCAGCTGTGCGGCGCGCTCCCTCGCTAAGTCCAAAGTCGAAGCGCGCCAACGCAATGCATCGGCAGCCGCGTGCGGCAAGGTATAGGTCAGTACCGGAAGAACGAATCCCTCGGTGTCCCAGAAGATGTGGCCGTCGTACCCGGTGCCGGTCAAGCCTTTACTGGCGATACCGCGCCGCTCGGCTCGCGCGCTGGCCTGCAGCAGGTGGAAAAGCCCGAACCGCACCGCCTGCTGGCATACCGGGTCGCCCTCGACCTCCACATCGGCGCCGTCCCAATAGTCGTCGAGAATCTTGCGCTGGGCGTCCACCAGGCCCTGCCAACCGCTGTAGCGTGCGCTGTGCAAAGCGGCGGCAGCCTGGTCGCGCAGCGCCGGACGTGAACGCTGGCTTGACCAGCCGTATGCCAGGTATTTCACGATGCGCAGCTTCTGGCCCGGCCGCAGCCCGCAGATCACCGTCGTGCGGGCGAGGTCGTCGCGCGCGTCGTTGGTGATTTCCACGCGGCCTTCTACCTCGACTTCGTGGTCCATCGCCGCGGCCATCATCAAGGCACTGGCGCGCGTCCGGTGCATCAGCAGCGCGCCGCATTCGGTGTCCTCGTGGTCGACGGCCTCCAGCGGACTTTCCAGGATCGCCGCCACCCGCGGATCGCCCGAAGTCGTGGGCTGGTCCTCGTTGGCCACCAGCTCGGATTGCACCGTCACGCGAACGAATTCAGCAACCGCCTCGACGATGTACTCGATCGCGGCGACGCTGCGCTGTGTCAGTGACACCAGCCGGGTCGAGGTCACCTTCACCTGCTTGCCGACTGGTGACTGCCAGTGCGCGGATCGGGTCAACGTGCCGGCCCGCAGGTCGAGCACCCGCTCGTGGCTCAACAGCTTGCCGTAGCGAACGTCGAACGGCTCGTCGTCGACCAGCAGACGCAGGATCTTGCCGTTGGTGACGTCGACCACGGTCTGCCCGGCCTCCGGGTAGCCGAAACCGGCCTCCGCGTACGGCAGCGGCCGGACCTCGTAGAAGGAGTTCAGATATGTGCCGGGCAGGCCGTACGGCTCGCCTTCGTCGAGGTTGCCGCGGAGTCCGATGTGCCCGTTGGACAACGTGAACAGCGACTCCGATTGCGCCAACACATTGAGGTCCAGTTGGGTCTCGCGGACCTGCCAGGGTTCGACGGGGAAGGTGTTATCCGGGATCATCGCGGCGCCTACAGCAGATCGCCGAGATCGGTCACGACAACGTCGGCGCCGTGGCTGCGTAATTCATCGGCTTGACCCACACGGTCGACACCCACCACGTAACCGAAGTGTCCCGCATGCCCGGCGGCGACGCCAGAAAGCGCGTCCTCGAACACGGCCGCTGCGGCCGCTTCGACGTTCAGCAGCTCGGCTGCACGCAGGAACGAGTCCGGTGCCGGCTTGCCGGCGATGTGTTCTTCGCGCAATGTGACGCCGTCGACTCGCTGCTGGATGAACTTGTCGAGCCCGGTGATCTCCAGCACCTGGCGGGTATTGGCGCTGGAGGACACCACCGCCGTAGCGAGACCCGCGGCGGCCACCTTTTCCAGGTAGCGGCGCGAGCCGTCGAATACCTTGACGCCATCGCTCTGCAGCGTCTCCTGGAAGGCATCGTTCTTGCGGGTGCCCAACCCGTAGACGGTGTCCTTATCGGGCGTGTCGTCGGGGTGGCCGTCGGGCAGTTCGATGCCGCGGCTGGCCAGAAAGGACCGGACTCCGTCTTCACGTTTCTTGCCGTCGACATATTTCAGGTAGTCGTCGACCGGATCGAACGGGACGAACGGCTCGCCGGTCTGTTCGGCATGTTGCCGCAGGAACGCGTCGAACATGACCTTCCAGGCCTTGGTGTGGACACTCGCGGTGTCGGTCAACACACCGTCGAGATCGAACAGACAGGCGTGCACCGTTTCGGGTAGACCCAGCACGGCGGACCTCGCTTCCGGGGGTGTTTTCGACCGTGGCAATTAACACCTCACCATGCCCGACGCCGGTCCGCCACACGTTCGGCTGACCTACTGTTTCCCCGCCGTTCGGCTACGCGACCCGTCAGCTTGCCGCGGCCTGGAGAGCCCGCAGCGGAGCGCCGCTGATCACGCGGCTGCGTCGGCCACGCACGTCGACCGGCACATCGCCCATCACGGTGACTCGGTGCATCAGCCGATACTGGTCGTCGTAGTCGTCGATCGCGCGGTGCTGGGTCGCCCGGTTATCCCAGATGACGACATCGCCGGCCTCCCAGTTCCACCGGATCGTGTTCTCCGGCATGGTGATTCGTCGTTGCAGCAACTCCAGAAGCACCTGCGACTCGTAGTTGTCCATACCGACGAAGCCGCGGACGAAATTCCCGGCCACCAGGGTCCGCTCACCGGTTTCCGGGTGAACCCGCACCACCGGATGTTCGGTGCGGAAGTCCGCCTTTTCGAACCGGGTCCGATGCGCCTTTTGCTCTTCGGTCTGCAACTGGGAAGCAGCAACATAGTCAAAGCGATTGCTGTGCAGCGCCCACAGATTCTCGGTGAGGTGCTTGAGCGGCTCGGGCAGCTCCTGGTAAGCCGCCGCAGTGGACGCCCACAGCGTCGATCCTCCGTAGCTCGGCAGCGTGACGGCGCGCAGGATCGACGCGGCGGGGTAGTTCGCGACGAACGTGACGTCGGTGTGCCAGCGGTTGGCCTTGCCGTAGTCGGAGTTGATCGGCGTAATGATCGGCGCGTTTTCATGCTGGACCGAGGGGTGGGCGATCGGAGTGCCCAAGCGCGCGGCGAAAGCCTGCTGCTGGGCATCGTCGAGGTGGTGCTGGTTCCGGAAGAAGATCACCTTGTGGCGCAGCAGCGCCTCGCGGATCTGTCCGACCGTGGTGGCGTCAAGGTCGCCGGCCAGTCGTACGCCGTCGACGTGGGCGCCGATCCGGCCGCACAACTGCGTCACGGTCAATGTGGATGTCGACGGAATGGTCATTGCGGTGGTCCTTTCATCCGAGGTGTAGTCAACTGACTACACCTGCATGTAGGCTAGTGTAGTCAACCGTGTACATATCCGTCAAGCAGGCGGACGCGGTCGACCGAGAGCAGCGGCGCCGGGTCAGGCATTCTCGTGTTAGACCGACGGCCCCGTCACGCCTGTAGCGCGTTTATCCACTTTTCGAGGCGTCGGGTCTCATGGGCCATGAGTTCGGGCTGAGCCAGGGCGTGGGTGAGGACAGCGCTGCCCTGGTAAGCGATGACTAGTTCAAGCGCTAAGTCGTGGGCGTCGCGACGGCCCAAGGCATGGAATTGCTGCTCGGTCCAGTCCAGCAGGGTTTGCATCAGCGGAGCGGTCAGTGGATGTGACTTGCCTGAGTTCGCGAGCTCGGTGCACAAGGTTCCGTAAGGGCAGCCGTGGTCGGCGATCGTCTCGCGCGACTCGGCCAGCAGCCTCACGAGTGCCTTAAGGCGTGCCTTCGGGCTAGCGTGTCGGCGCTGCAGGGCTGCCGTTGCGGATCGGATTTCCTCGGTACGCGCCTCGACGACGGCGACCACGATCTCGTCTTTGGTCTTGAAGTAGTAGTACATGTTGCCTAGAGGCACCTCAGCCGCCTCGGCGATGTGCGCGAGGGTGGTGGCCGCTACGCCCTGGCGGTAGAACAGGTCGCATGCGGCAGCGATCAATCGTTCCCGCTTGGCGGGAGGCTTCAGCGTGGCCACTTCATCGCCGTCGGTTGAGTCAGCCATCTCACTCATAGACTATAGACGGACCGCTAACTGGGTAGGGCGCGTTGATATGCGCCCATGCTCAAGGCCCACAACAAAGCCCGGTTTTCCTGGGTGTTGTACGCAGTTTTGACGTTCTGCACCTTGGCGTTCGCGAGATACTGTCCGGAGATCTGCGCCGCATCTGGAGAGCCGGCGAGAAACACCGACGTGGCGGCGCCTTTGTCCGGAGACCGCGAAAAAGGCAGCGCGGCATAGGAGATCACCCCGAGGACTCCTTTCGCCCCGCGCATCATCGGCGTTCTGACGATCCCGGGATGCACGGCGTTCGCGGTGACCCGTGTCGGTTTGAGTCGTTGCGCTAGCTCGATGGTGAACAGCAGCACGCAAAGTTTGGACGCGGCGTATGCACCGATGGTCGAAAATCGTTGTTCGCTTTGCAGGTTGGCCGGGTCGAACTTGCCGGCGCGGTACACGCTCGAGCTTAGGTTGATGACCCTGCCTTGCGGACTCTTTTCCAATTCGTTGAGCAGCAATTGGGTGAGATAGAACTGCGCTAGGTAATTGACCTGAAACGTCGTCTCATAGCCGTCCTCGGTCAGTGCGCACCGCGGCATGATGACGCCGGCGTTGTTGATCAGGACATCCAGGCGGGGGTAGCGCGCCATGAACGTCTCGGCGAGGCCGTGCAACTGGACAAGCGAGCTGAGGTCGGCGATGAGATAGTCGACATCGCGGTTGCCCGTAGACGCGACGATTTCGGTTGTGACGGTTGCCGCCTTGGCCTCGTTGCGCGCGGCCAGGACGACGGCGTAGCCCTTGTCGGCGAGCGCGGTTGCGGTGACCTTGCCGACGCCGTCGGTGGCTCCGGTGATGAGGCAGATTGGCTTGTCCATGAGCGCTCCAGTGGCTATTCGGCAGTGGCATTAGCGGAGGCGGGCCGTGACAAGATGCGCGCCATCATCCATCGGCTCCACGCCGGCGGTAAGAGGGCAGCGCTCACCCGATTGATGCGGCCCGGTATGCAGCGGGCCCGATTGTGCGCCAGTGCGCGCAACGCCTCGCCGGCGCAATCCTCAGGCGCCATAGGCGCTATCGGCATTTTGTCGGGATGCAGACCCAGCTCGGCCAGCGCCGGCGTGCGGGTGGGTCCCGGGTGCAGCACCGTCACGTGCACCCCGTGCTTGGCCAGCTCGACGTGCAGGCCGGCGCCCAGGCTGGCCACATAGGCCTTGGTCGCTGCGGTGTTCGCCAGGCCGGGCACGCCATGGGTCGCGCCCAGCGCGGAGACCAGGACGATGCCGCCGCGGCCGCGCCGCGCCAGCCGTTCACCGAAGTGGTGCGCCAGACCCAGATGTGCGGCGGTGTTCAGGCGCAGAATCGCCCGCTGCGCTTGCAGGTCCGAGTCCAGGAACGGGCCGGGCAGGGCCGCGCCGGCGTTTGACACCAACAGGCCGACATCGATGTCGGCGGTGGCGTCAGCGATCAGGGTCGGCGCGCCCGGGTCGGACAGGTCGACGCCGACGGCGCGACTGTCGACGCCGTAGTGCTCGGCCAGCGCAGCGTCGAGGTCCTGCAGCATGGCCAGCCGCCGAGCGGCCAGCACCACGTTGATGCCTGCAGCGGCGAGCTGACGGGCGAATTCGCGTCCGATTCCGGATGACGCGCCGGTCACGACCGCCCAAGGGCCGAACTGATCTGCATTGACACTCATGCCTTTGACCACTCTTCCTCTGCTACGGCAAGCTCAGTATCGGTCAGCTAGTTACACAACTTATAACTACGGCAGGATCCTTGGCAAGGCCTAGAAGCTGTGTTGCGTTGGGGCCGCCGCTATGCGGCTTTCCAGCAGGCTGTATGCACTTAAAACGTTCTGCGGCAGGGTGATTTACAGTGGGAGTTGCGTCCAGGGATAGCGCGGTTGTTTAACCGCGCTGACGTTGATAGCATTGCACGTAGTTAGTTAGCGGACTAACTTATAATGCAGGGACGGAGACGAGCAATGGCGTTCGTCAAACGCGCGTGGGTTCCTCTAGCCATCATGGTCTTGGTCGGCATCGCGGGCTTCGCCGTTTATCGAGTGCATGGGGCGTTTGGCGTTCACGGCGCCACGTCAGCCGTCGGCGCCCGCGCAGACGACATCAGGCCCTTCAACCCCAAGCATGTGATGCTGGAGGTCTTTGGCACGGCAGGGACCGTCGCGGACATCAACTACCTCGACGTCGACGCCGCGCCGCAGCATGTTAACGACATGCGGCTCCCGTGGACTTACAGTGTCGCCACCACGGCCCCAGCGGTCAGCGTCAACGTCGTGGCGCAGGGCAATGGTGACATCATCGGCTGCCGAATCACGGTAAACGGTAGTATCAAGGATCAACGGACCGTCGCGGGAATTCACCCCCAAACCTTCTGCCTGGTGAAGTCCGCGTGAGCGACGCACCCACCCCGGCGCGGGAGCCCATCGCACGGGCAATTCGCTTGCTTTCGGTGCCGATCCTCCTGTTCTGGCTGGGACTTGCGGCGTTGACGAATATTGTTGTGCCGCAACTGGAAGCAGTCGGAGAAGCTCACGCCGTGTCGATGAGCCCCGACGACGCACCGGCGATACAGGCCATGAAGCGCGTCGGCCAGGTGTTCGGAGAATTCGACACCGACAGCGCGGTCATGATCGTCCTGGAAGGTCGGGCGCCGCTGGACGCTGCGGCGCATCAGTTTTACAACAAGCTGATCCTCGAACTGTCGCAAGACCACAAGCACGTCGAGCACATCCAGGACTTCTGGGGAGATCCGCTCACTGCGGCCGGTTCGCAGAGCTCAGACGGGAAGGCCGCCTACGTTCAGGTCTATCTCGCCGGTCATCAGGGCGAGACGTTGGCCAACGAGTCCGTCGACGCCGTCCGGCGCATCGTGTCGACCACACCGGCGCCCAACGGCATCCAGGCTTTTGTCGCCGGCCCCGCCGCCGTCACCACCGACCAGTTGGAGTTCGGCAACAAAAGCGCGCGCAAGGTTATGGGGGTGACGGTCGGCGTCATCGTACTGATGCTGCTGATCGTCTACCGCTCCTTGGTCACCGTCCTGCTGACGCTGCTGATGGTGTTCATCGAACTGCCCGCCATGCAAGGTGTGATCGCGTTCCTCGGCAGCCACGGTGTCATCGGGCTTTCGACCTTCGCGGTTCAAATCCTTCCGATACTTGCCATCGCGGCAGGTACCGACTATGCGATCTTTGTCGTCGGCCGATATCAGGAGGCCCGTCAGGCCGGACAAGACCGGGAAGCCGCCTACTACACCATGTTTCGCGGCAGCGCTCATGTGGTCCTGGGCTCGGGCCTGACTGTCGCCGGTGCGATGTTCTGCCTCAGCTTCACCAGATTGCCCTATTTCCAAACCCTGGGCGCGCCATGCGCGATCGGGATGTTCACCATGGTGGCGGGCGCCCTCACGTTGGGTCCGGCAATCCTCACCCTGGGCAGTCGATTCGGACTGTTCGACCCGAAACGGAAGATCAAGACGCGAGGATGGCGGCGGGTAGGAACCGCGGTCGTCCGCTGGCCGGCGCCGATACTCGCGGCGACATGCGCGACGGCTCTTGTCGGTCTGCTGGCCCTGCCGTCATTCACGACCAGTTACAACGACCGAAAGTACCTACCGGCGACCACGCCGTCCAATATCGGATACACCGCGGCGGACCGGCACTTTTCGCCAGCGCGGTTGAACCCCGATCTGCTGTTGATCGAGACCGACCACGACATGCGCAATCCCGCCGGCATGCTCGTCCTCGACAGGGTGGCGAAGAATGTCTTTCAGGCCGAAGGGGTCGCGCGCGTTCAGGCCATCACCAGGCCGTTGGGCGCGCCAATCGCGCACACTTCCATTCCATTTCAGATCAGCATGCAAGGCACCACGCTGACCGAGAACATGCACTACATGCACGACCGCATGGCCGACATGCGGGCCGTCGCCGATCAAATGACGGGCGTGATCGACACCATGCAACGCATGCTCACCCTGATGCGCCAGCTCGCCGACACCACACACGACGTCGCGGGCCAAACCAGGCGGATCGTCGCCGACACCAACGACGTGCGCGATCACATAGCCGATTTCGACGACTTCTTCAGGCCGCTGCGCGGCTACTTCTCCTGGGAGCGGCACTGCTTCGACATCCCCGTCTGCTGGGCGCTGCGCTCAGTATTCGATGCGCTCGACGGCGTCGACAAACTCACAGGCGACCTGGGCGGCCTGGTCAAAGACACCGACAAGCTAGATACGTTGATGCCGCAGCTGATTTCGCTGCTGCCGCCGATTATCGACGCGACGGCGACCATGCGGACGATGACGATGACCATGTACAGCACGTTCTCGGGTCTGCTGGATCAGATGGACGCAGCACAGCAGAACGCGTCCGCGATGGGGCAAGCCTTCGACGCGGCAAGAAACGACGATTCGTTCTACCTGCCGCCGGAGGTGTTCGACAACCCCGACTTCAAACGCGGTCTGACGATGTTCCTTTCGCCCGACGGCAAGGCCGCACGTTTAATCATCACCCACGACGGGGATCCTGCTACCCCGCAAGGCATCTCGCACGTCGACGCGATCAAAAAGGCCGTGCGCCACGCCGTCAAGGGAACCCCCTTGGAAGACGCCAAGATCTTTATGGGTGGCACCGCCGCGACATACAAGGACATGAGTGACGCGGCAAAATACGATCTGCTGATCGCCGGGATCGCCGCAGCCTGCCTGATCTTGGCCATCATGCTGATCATCACCCGCAGTGTGATTGCCGCACTGGTCATCATCGGCACGGTGTTGCTGTCGTTGGGATCCTCGTTCGGTCTGTCGGTGCTCGTCTGGCAGAACATCCTGGGCATTCCCTTGCACTGGCTGGTGATAGCGATGGCGCTGATCGTCCTGCTGGCCGTGGGATCGGACTACAACCTGTTGCTGGTCTCACGGTTCAAAGAGGAAATCGGCGCCGGTATCAAGACCGGAATCATCCGCGCCATGGGTGGAACGGGAGCGGTGGTGACCTCTGCGGGCATGGTGTTTGCGTTCACTATGTCGTCCTTTGTGTTCAGCGATCTACGGATGATCGGCCAATTCGGCACAACCGTCGGTATCGGACTTCTCTTCGACACGCTGATCGTGCGGTCACTGATGACACCGTCGATTGCCGCCCTGCTCGGACGCTGGTTCTGGTGGCCCCAACGGGTAGGCGCGCGGCTTCGCGCCGTGAGACCCCATGAATCCGAAAATATTTCGGCCCGGGCTGCCATCGAAAGCTTGCATCCATGACCTTTCCGCCCGCCAACGCCCACACGCTGTCCGGGTCGATACGCGTCGCGGCACCGCCCGCCAAAGTCTGGGAGCTGATCACCACCGTCGCCCGGATCACTGAGTGGTACGACACCTGGGACGCGGTGGAACACGCTACTGGTGACGAACGGCTACAGGTAGGCACGTCGTTTCGACTGATCCGTCACCGCATCGGCCGCGATGACACCGCGCTGTGCCGCGTAACCTCGGTAGAGGCACCGAGGCGTTTGTGCTGGCTCCAGCACGCCTCCCAGTTACCCCCGATGTCGGTCGAGTTCCAGCTAATTCCCGACACCGAAGGCGCCACCTACACGTGGGTGAACCACACCAGGACATGGATCAAACCCAACCAGCCACTAAGCTGACTGGCATGGCCGGACCTGCTGACCTCGAGGTGGCCGGATCGCCTGCCCGTCCTGTGCTGGTTGTCGATTTCGGCGCGCAGTATGCCCAGTTGATCGCCCGCAGGGTGCGCGAGGCCCGGGTGTACTCCGAGGTCATTCCGCACACCGCATCGATCGACGAGATCAAAGCCCGCGACCCGCAAGCC
>Ga0307476_10002868_pt1 | contig 10207 bp, 5 predicted proteins | sample atmos_gasesECM2C_2_FD_203314 | JGI IMG/M metagenome (GOLD analysis project Ga0307476, IMG submission 203314) | Hardwood forest soil microbial communities from Morgan-Monroe State Forest, Indiana, United States - atmos_gasesECM2C_05 | ecosystem: Environmental > Terrestrial > Soil > Temperate...
TTCCAGGATTCCCGGCTTGCCCAAAAAGCAAGCGGCCCCCGAAATCATTCGGGAGCCGCCGCAGCGATTGGAGAGTCGCAGAGCCAAGAGGCCCTTACGGATTCGGATTGGGACGGCCGGGGCCGCCTGGCCGCATGGGGAAGTCGCTGATGCTCAGCTCGAACTTGTCCCCGGTCAGGTCCTTCCATGTCTTTTTCTGTTCGTCGGTCATGCTATTGACGACCTTGCCGACGGCGTCGGCCGACATCGTCTGCACCTTCTTCATGGCGTCTTGCATCTTGGTCTGGTCGAAGCCGCCCTGGAAGGCGTCCTGCATCGTTTGCCGAATGTCTTTCTGGGCGGCGTCGGTGGCGTCCTTGATGCTCTTCTTCTGATCGTCGGTTAGCTTGAGCGAGTTCTGCACGTCATCCATGGCAAAGGCGGCGAGGCCGGCCGTTTGCATTTCGATTTGCTTGAGGCGCTTGGACTGTTCGGGCTTGAGGACGCCGGCGATGGCCTTGTCCATATCCTCGTTCTGGGCCTTCATGATCTCGGTCATCTTGTCGCGGTCGCCGCCCGCACTTTGGAACTGGTCCCGATACTTATCGCGGACCTTTTCGACCGCCTTCTGGGCGTCGCTGCTCTGGTCGTCGCTGAGCTTCAGTTCGGTCTTCACCTTGTCCACACGCAGCAGCCCGGCGGCGCCCATGCCCCGCCCGAAGCCGCCGCCGAAACCGCCGCCGCCGGGGCCGAAACCGGCGCCGCCGCCGCCCGGACCGAAACCGCCGCCGCCGGGACCGAAACCGCCGCCGCCGAAGGCCAGCACGATGTCGGTCTTGTCACCCGTCAGGTCTTTCCATGTCTTTTTTTGATCGTCGGTCAAGCCGCCCACGATCTTGGCCAGGCTATCCGCCCGCATCGACTGAATCTTCTTGGCGACCTCCGCCCGTTTGTCCGGGTCGTTGCCGGCGGCCTGGTTGATGTCGCGGATGTCGCCTTGCAGCGCCGTGGTTTCTTCCTTGATGTCGTCCTTTTGCTTGTCAGTCAGCTTCAGCGTGCTCGCGACGTCCTCCATACTGAACGCGGCCATGCCGGCGAACTGCACTTGCAGCTGCTTGGCCCGTTTGTATTGTTCGGGTTTCAGCGCGGCGGCCAGGGCCTTGTCCAAATCGGCGGACTGGGCCTTGCGGAGGTCGCCCAGCTTCTGGAAGTCGCCGTCGGTGCGCGCCTTCTGCATATCGTCCTTGTACTTGTCGTTGACCGTGTCGGTCGCCTTCTTGATGGCGGCCTTGTCGTCGTCGGTGATCTTCAGCTCCGCCTGGACTTTGTCGTTGGCCAGAATGCGTTCCAGGCTCGGAGCGCCCTGCCCGAAGCCGCGGCCGCCGCCGCCGGGCGGCTGGGCGAACGCCGGGGAGGCCGCCAGCAGCACCAGGCCGGCGGTCAGGAGCTTACGGTACACGCCACGCATCTTCCTTCTCCTCGGAATTGGGTAATGACAGCGCCTTGGGAGTACGCGAGTAGAAACTCCGCAACGGCTCGAAGGACTCGCGAGCCAGGCGCCAAGGGGATAGAGAAATACATAAGCCGACTGCAAAGGTACGGCAAGGGCGCTGCGCTTGCGCCGAAACGGCGGGGGCCGCCTGGTCGGACCGGCCGAGCCAGGCGGCGCGAACCGCACCCGCCGAGGAGGGACTCGCAACGCTCACCTATCCCTGCTGGTCGCAATCTCAGCCGCAAGACCGCCGCGCATTTTTCCTTCCGGATTTCGCGGCGGCGTCGCCGTTCGGCTGCGACTAGCAGGGTAGGAAGATGCAAACGCTGCTGGAATGTAACAACTACCGCGAATGGAGGAGCAGTCTCATGAAATCCGCATCCATCCGTATCCGCTGCACCCGATGCAGCGCCCGAATTAAGGCGGCGCGCGAACTTCTCGGCCGCCAATGCAGCTGCCCCCGCTGCGGCAAGCCGATCGTTATCCGACGCGCTGTGCCGCGGGACGCCGACCCGGTGCTGGTCCTGATGGCCGCGGAGGAGCCGAGCCGCCTTGCTTTCGCTTACCGCCGGGGCGCCTGACGGCCTGGTTCCGGCGGACCGCCGGACGCCCCCCTGGCGCGGTGCAAAAGGAACGGTCGGATTGGCGTTTCGGCCAATTACACACTAGAGTTGTGTGCCGTTCTTTCCCGTACCATACGTATGAGGGGCGTGAGGCGCGCATGGTGGGACACGTCTTTTTAGGCAAGTACAAGACGGTCCGGCAGTTGGACGAAGGAGGCATGAGCCGTATTTACCTCGCCCGCCAGACGAAGCCGGACCGCGAAGTAGTCGTCAAGGTGCTCAAGGAAACGCACCTGGCGCAATCCACCGTTCGCGAGCATTTTCGGCGCGAAATCCATATCACGTCCCGCTTCCAGCATCCCTACGCGGTCGCCTTCATCGACGCCGATCCCAGGGCGGCCGACGGCCCCATCCTCGTTTTGGAATACCTGCGCGGCGTCGATTTGCATACGCTGCTGCACCGGGAAAAACGCTTCACGCCGGAACGCATCGGCCGATTGCTGGCGCAGCTGTGCAGCGTGTTGCAGGTGGCCCACGACGCCGGCATCGTCCATCGCGACATCAAGCCCGGCAACCTGATGATCCTCTATCCCGGCACGCAGGTTGAGCAGCTGAAGCTGATGGACTTCGGCCTGGCCAAGATGTCGTCGCTGCTCTACATCTCGCCCGACGAATTGGTCGATTTCACGCTGCCGCCGGCCGCGGGGACGCCGGAATACATCGCCCCGGAGCAGGTGCGCGGCAACGAGATGGACGGCCGCGGCGACCTCTACAGCGTCGGCGTCGTCCTGTTTGAAATGCTGACAGGCCAACGGCCGTTCGTCGCTGCGACGGTGGGCGGCTTGATGCAGGCCCACGCCGAGGCGCCGCCGCCGACCTTCGCCGAGTTGGGTTTGGCCGACCTCGTGCCGCCGGCCGTGGAACAGCTGATCCGCGACTGCCTCGGCAAGCACCCCGACGATCGGCCGCCCAACGCCGCGGAGCTGCTGCGACGTTACGAGCAGGGACTCGGTAAACGGTTTCCCTTGCCGCGCCGCAGCGTCGCTGTCCCGAACCTCCGGGCCATGCTGGCGGCGAAAGACGCGGCCGGCCCCTCCACGCCGCCGCCGACGAAAACGGTGAAAACGATCGCCGACGTCCACGCCATCCAGCACAGCTTTGAGGCGCGGATGCCGGAGTCGATGGCGATGCTGAAGCTGAAGGGATTCATCCACGACCTGGGGGGCCAGGTCGTGGACAGTGTTCCGGGGCTGATCCGCGTGCGGCTGGGCGAAGCGGTCGCCGAGAAAAAAGGTGGGCTGTTCGGCTGGATGGATCGGCGGCCCCCGGTGCAGACCGTCCCGGCGACCACCGAAATCGAGCTGCACATGGCCCGGCCCGATCCGAGCCAACCAGGCCGGCTGATGATCAAACTCGTGCTGCGACCGGCGAGCGGAGCGGCGACGGCCGAATGGAAGACGCGCTGCAATCAGATCAGCCGCGATTTGCAGGCCTATCTCATGGGTCGCTGAGACGACCGACTGCCAAGATTGACGCCGTCGCCGCACGCGGCCTAAAATCCTCCTTTCCCAGCAGGGCGCCCGGAGGGGCGTCGCTCCGCGGGGAACGGAGGGTCCCACCATGGCCGAACCTGTCTTGCTCCACATCCACACCGACGGCGCCTCGCGCGGCAATCCTGGCCCGGCGGCCTATGCCTACGTCATCCAGCGCGACGGCGAGGAGCCCATCGAAGAGGCCGGCCGCATCGGCCGCATGACGAACAACCAGGCGGAATACACCGCCCTGGTTCGCGCTCTGGAACATGCCCTCGAGCTGGGGGCCGAGCACCGCGTGCTGGTTCACAGCGACAGCGAGCTGCTGGTCAAACAGATGCGCGGCGAATACCGGGTGAAGAACGAGGACCTCCGCGATTTGTACGAAGAGGCCCGCGCGCTGAGCGGCCGGTTCCGCGGCGGCGTGACGTTCCGCCATGTCCGGCGCGAAGAGAACGCCAGGGCCGACGCCCTGGGCAATGAGGCGCTGGACGGCCTGCGCGAGCCGACGCCGCGGGCGTCCAATACGCCTCGGGCTGCGGCGCCCGCGGTGAAATCGGCGCCGCCGCGGTCCGTGCGCGAGCGGGGCCTAGCCTGTCTGCGTCGGGCGGCCGCTGCATGGGCCAAGGGGGCCGCGGCGCCGACGCCGGAACAGGTATGGGACGAGCTGCTGGGCCTGATGCCGAAGCAAGGCGGCTCGTAGGCTCGTAGGGTGGGTCGAGCGGAAGCGAGACCCACCGGCGCCGATTCCGTCCCCCCTTGGTGGGTCTCGCTTGCGCTTGACCCACCCTACCCTTACAACCGCTGCATATTCTGTGGCTCGTTTCCGCCTTCCCGAGTGCGGGCGACCGTGTTGCAGCTGCGCGCACGGCACAATCCGCAACCCCCGCCGGCGCGAGCGAAGCGCCGATACATTCCGAACCGGATTCATCTAGTACGCCGAGAATTGCGGACGTACCCTTAATTTGCGGTGCGAGCAAGGCCGATAGGAAACTTGCTCAAGACGACCCGTTTCTCTTCAGTTTTTTCTAGGAAGCTGGAGAGGACAAATCAGGTCTTCTCTGTCCATTTCGCAGGATGCGCGGGACGGTCCAGGCCGCGGCGGTCGCAGTCCGCAGACTGCTTTCGCCGAGGAATTCGCCGTCGCCGCACCCCAGTGCGCTTGAATCCGTTTCAGACGACGCCGCTTCGCGCCAACGCCGGCGCCCGGCGCCGCACGCCCATTCCCTGTTTCGACGGACGCCGATCCGAGGACGCATCATGACCCGCCGAGCGCAACGACCGGCCATGACGAGCCGCAACCGGCGGCAGGACAGCCGAGTTTCCCTCCGCCTCGAAGCCCTCGAAGACCGCACTCTGCTCAGCGCCGCCCCGGCCCTTGTGCCGGGGACCTACGACCCGTCACAGCTGCTCGTGCAGTTCCAGCCAGCCGCCGTGGCGAACGGCGATCCGGTGCTGAACGTCCTGCCCGGCGCGACTCTCGGGCCGCAGCTGCCCAGCGTTGCCGGCCTGTACGACGTGGAGTTGAACGGCCTGTCCGTCAACGCCGCCCTGGCGATTTTCCAGGCCGATCCGCTCGTCGCATCCGTGACGCCGGATTATTACGTTCAGGTCACGGGCAATCCCAACGACCCGCAGTTCACCAACCAATGGGGCGTGCTCAACACCGGCCAGGCCGGCGGCACGGCCGGCGTGGACGTCAAGGCCGCGCAAGCCTGGAGCACGACCACCGGCAGTCCCGGCGTCACCGTGGCCATGATCGACACTGGAATCGATTACAATAATCCGGATCTCTACGACAACATCTGGATCAACCAGGCGGAGATTCCCAACTCTTGGTACACGAAATCCAGCGCCGCCAGCACGACCTACAATGTGGTCGTCAACAAGTCGCAGATCAAGACGGCGACGCCCGGCGTCATCACCATGGCCGACCTCAATAACCCGGTGAACAACGGTTTGGTTTGGCCCAGCGACGGCAAGAGCTACATCGACCCAAGCGATCTGCTTCGGCCGTTGGCGCAGGGCGGCTGGGAAAGCGGCAGCACGAAAGACGGCGACACGGCTCACCCCGACGACTTCTTCGGCTGGAACTTCGTCGCCAACAACAACAACCCCTTCGACGACAACGGCCACGGCACCAACGTGGCCGGCATCTTGGCGGCGCAGGGGAACAACGCTTACGGCGTGGCCGGCGTCGATTGGACCGTCCCGCTCATGCCCCTCAAGGCCTTCGACAGCAGCGGCCAGGCTACGCTCAGCGCCCTAGTCCAGGCGATCGACTATTCTGTGCAGCACGGCGCCAAGATTTCCAACGACAGCTGGACCGAATCGGTCAACACACTGGACCTGCAAGACGCCATCGCCGCCGCTCAGAACGCGGGGCAAATCTTCGTCGCCGCGGCCGGCAACAACGGCAGCTCGATACCCTCCTACCCAGCGCTGTACACCACCCAGTTCGACAACGTCGTCTCCGTCGCGGCGGTCACGCGCACCGGTCAGCTCTGGTCGAATTCCAACTACGGCGCCTCGACCGTGACGTTGGCGGCCCCCGGCGTGGACATCGTCGGCGACGCGGTGGGCGGCGGCGTGGACACTTACACCGGCACCTCGCAAGCTGTGCCGTTCGTCACGGGGACGCTGGCCCTGGTCTGGGGAGAGCATCCGACCTGGACGTACAAGCAGGTCATCGCCCAGGTGACATCGACCGCGACGCCGCTGCCCAGCCTCAAGGGCAAGACGATCACCGGCGGCATGGTCAACACGGCCGCCGCCGTCGGCTCCTCCAACGGCGGATCGAACTCTCCCCAGCCGCACGTCACCAGCGCCGTTTTCAGCGGGCCGAACGCCAATTCGCTCAGCAAGGCGGTCCTCACCTTCGATCAGGTGATGAACCTGTCCACGTTCACGTCGAGCCAGGTCCACTTGACGAACCCGTCTGGACAGTCGATCTCCGTGACGCCCAAGCTGGCCGCCGGCTCCAACGGCAGCCAAATTGAGATCGATTTTGCGACACAAACGATCCCGGGCGTTTACAAGCTGAGTCTGGGGAACGGCATTCTCGATTCCGCCGGGGTTGCGCTCGCCCCCTACACCGTCAGCGACACGCTAACGCAGAGCAGCTATACCTTCTCGTCGTCCGGGCCGACGACCATTCCGTCGCTGCGGACGGTGATTTCGACTATCACAGTCAACCAGGACATCACCATCGGCTCTCTCGCGGCGACGCTGAACATCACGTTCCCCAACGACAGCGGGCTGTTTATCTTCCTGCAGGCGCCGGACGGCACGCAGGTGCTGCTAGTCGCCCATCGCGGCGGGACGGGGCAGAACTTCGTCGGCACGATCCTGTCGGCCGGCGCCTCGAAAGCGATCGGCGCCGGCGCGGCGCCGTTCACGGGGACGTTCTTGCCGGAATCGACGCTGTCAGTCCTGAACGGCGGCGATGCTCGCGGCGTGTGGACGCTGTGGGTGGAGAACGACGCCTTCGGCGCGGCCGGCGTCCTCAACAGCTGGTCGCTGACCATCACGGCCGGTTCAGCCGGCACGAGCGGGACCGTCAGCGGAGATTTGGTACGCGCTTTAACCACGACCACGCCGGGGGGTCCGCCGACGCCGGCGGCGATGGGTTCGTCTGCGAAGCCGACCGTCGCCGCGGACGCCGTATTCGCCGCCGGCGCTCAGCATTTGCCGGCGATCGGCGGCATAGACGCCTGGCTCCTTCTGGGCGGCTCGTCCGCGTCGAACGACGACGACTGGACCAAGGAGTTGTCGTAACAGCCGGTGAGCAGGAGCTTCCCACACTAACCGAAGCGGCCGCCGGGGGGGGCCCTCGCTGGCGCTTCGGATTAGTGCAGAATTCCTCAACTGGTCGCCGCCCACATTTCCTTGATAAACCGGATCCCCTTCGTATACACCTCTTCCGCCGCCGGGAATAGGTCGCGCCACACCTTCGTCGCCGCCGCCAGGTCGGGCAGCGCCCGGCCGAACGATTCGATCACCATCCAGCCGTCGTAGCCGCCTTGCCGCAGCGCCCGGAACGTCTCGTCCCAGGCGACGTGGCCGGTCCCCGGCGTGCCGCGGTCGTTCTCGCTGATATGGACGTGGCCGACCACGTCCAGCACCGACGCGATGACCGGAGCGATCTGCTTCTCCTCGATGTTGGCGTGGAAGGTGTCGTACATCATACGGAAGCTGGGGTGATTGACTTCCTTGACGAACGCTTTCGTGTCGGCGGCCGTGGTGAGGAAATAGCACTCGAAGCGGTTGAGGTACTCAATACAGAGCATCACCTTGTTCTTGCGGGCCTCGTCCGCTGCCTGCCGCAGCACGTCGGCGGCTCGCTTCTTCTCGTCCGCGGTCGGGCCGGTCCCGGAAAAGACGCCGAGCGGCGAGTGGTAGGGGCCGCACAGGTTCTCGCCGCCCAGGACCGCCGTCATTTCGATGGCCCATTTCATGCGATCGCCGGCGGCGCGGCGGAGGCCGGCGTCGGGGCTGATCGGGTTGGCGTCCGGCGTCATGCAGCAGACCGCCGTGCTTTTCAGGCCGTGATCGTCGAGCTGTTTGCGAACCGTCTTGTAATGGCCGGCGTCGCCCTCGAAGAGCGGCAGCTCGACGCCATCGAAACCCACTTGCTTCAGCTTGCCGAACAGCGGGAAATGTTGCTGCGTCACGTGCGTGGTCCAGAGCAGCAGGTTCATGCCGATTTTCATGGGTGCGCGTCTCCCGTGGGGTGCGATGGTCCTCGTGGGTGGAACGGCGGCTATTGTCCGGTAAGGCTGGGCGCTTGGCAAGATGGCGGGAACCCCTCGTTCGAGGCGGATTTTGCTTGCCGTGGGCGGAACGAGGCGGTAGATTCACCAACACACTACCCTTCCCTGCAATCCCGCCCACGCTCAAGTCGCGCAGGAGCGTGCTATGCCCGAAAGCCCGAGGAAAATCGTCCTGACGCTGTCCGGAGGCGGATTCCGCGCAACACTGTTTCACCTCGGCGTCGTGCGCTTTTTGTACGAAGCCAAACTATTGGACCGCGTGAAAAAGATCTGCTCGGTTTCCGGCGGCAGCGTCCTGGGGGCCCATCTCGGGCTGAACTGGGAGCGGTACCGCAACTGGGATGCGCAAGAACCCGACTCGCACTACCACGATACATTGAGCCGCGAGATTATCCAGTTCGCTCAGTGCGTCATGCGAGGGCGAATTGGCCGCCGACTGGTCCGGCGCGCCTGCCTACTTGCGTTCTGGATCACCGTCGCCATTCTGGCGTTCTTTTATCTCTATTCGCCCGCTTCGTCGCCCTTCCTAGGTTGGCTTTGGTCGCTGCCCCTGCCCTGGCCGTGGACCCGATGGGTCGCATGGCTGCTCCCGGCCTGCCTGGCCGGTCGCGTATGGTGGGCTTATCGCCACGACCAACAGTTGTCGGATCGGCTTGGTTGGGGGGCGGTCGTCCTCACCATTTGCTTCGCCGCCGTGGCACTGTGTTGGTTTTCATGGGAGTGGTGCGCATGGATCGCCTGGGTGGTCGCGGGATTCCTGTGGCCGCTCGCCTGGATCGCGCGGGGGAGAACACAATTGCTCCAGGAGTTTTACCACCGTCTTTATAGGAATTCTGCGCTCGCGGCCCTGGGAGCCGACGGCGACGCCGCGGCGTTCGGGCCAAGGCCCGATTTCTATATCCTGTCCACCAGCCTTTCCAGCGGCAGCTTGCTGGCCTTTACCAAGACCGGCCTGGTGTGCATCCCCGGTACTTTTCCGCCCGGCCAGCCGCCCGACGCGAATGATTTGGCGGTGGCAAAGGCCGTGGCGGCATCCTCCGCCTTTCCGCCGTTCTTTCCGCCCGTCACTCTGACCCGTGACGAGCTGAGCTGGCCGGCGCTGGGGGCCGCGCAGCGGATGACGGACGGCGGAGTCTATGATAATCTCGGTCTGCATTGGTTGAGGTACTTCGCTTTGGGGATACAGGAGGCTCAGAACGCCGCCCAGGCTGCGAGGGTCGCGGCCGATGCGGACGCCGCAAACGCCGCGAAGGCCGCGGAGGCCGCAAGGACCGAACGGGAATTCCAAGCGAAGAATTACGACGCTGTGCTGGAGAGCAATGCCGAGGCCGCCTCTCCCGAGCGCCCGGATGAAGGCTACTGGTGGGACCTGGGCCGCAACCTTCGGGCCAGCGATATTGTTATGAACCGCGTCAGCGCCTTGGAATCCGGCAGCGCCGAGGCGGCGCTGCAGAAGCCGGTGATCGCCTGCAAATTGCGAGACGTTGTGGACGATCCCACCCAGTACCGCATCCCCAGCCAGCGCCAGCGCGACCTTTGGGCGTTCCGCACCGATTTTGATCGATTCGACGATGTGGAGGTTTACGCTCTGGCGGCGCATGGTTATGCCACCGCTCGCAAGGCCTGGAAGACCGCTATAAGCGACCGCCATTGGGATTTGACAGCGGAGGAGGAGGCCCCCCTGAACCAGCTCGTTTGGTGTCCTCTCAATCCCCATCGCGCCGGCGAGGTGGCGGCGCTCTTAAACGGAAACACAGGAAGGAACAACGGCGGATGGGGTGCGTGGTTACGGGCGAAGTGGCGTCTGCTTATGCGCGGAAAGAACCTATCCGACTCGCCCTACGTTCACTGGCGGGTGTTCGTTCCCGC